>ENA-OZLS01000009-OZLS01000009.1-human-gut-metagenome-genome-assembly--contig:-NODE-9-length-79567-cov-9.317877_pt1 | contig 79567 bp, 54 predicted proteins | sample MGYA00243864_ERZ653793 | MGnify/ENA primary metagenome ERZ653793 (study PRJEB26926, sample SAMN06164605) | human gut metagenome | biome: ENVO:00009003; feature: ENVO:2100002; material: ENVO:00002003...
GTATAAGAGACAGAGCTGGGACTGCGCGCCGCCCCGGCGGGACTGGCGCTGACGCGGCCCCTCCGCAGCGGCACATGGACGCTGTCCGCCGCCGCCACCTCTCAGGTGGTCAGCGGTCTTTTGATGGCGCTGCCGCTTCTGCCCGGATCGTCAGATATTATGTTAACCGATAAACCGGTGTCCCGACCCTACCTGGACATGACCTGCCATGTCCTCCGCCACCATGGCGTCACCGTGACCGGGACTGATGGCGGCTGGCACATCGACGGCGGACAGACCTACCGCCCCGCGCCGCTGCTGACCGCGCCGGACTGGTCGGCGGCAGCGTTCTGGCTGGTGCTCTCCCACGTGCAACAGCAGCGGGAGCCCGCCGCAAAGGGGGATCTGCTCCGTGTGGCATTCCCGGATACTGAAAAACCGGAAATTGATCGGAAAAAAATCGGAAATAAATCTGAAATTTTTGAAATTCATGGAAATAAATTGTTGCGGAATCTGCATGGCGATTCGATCATCCTGTCGTATCTGGACGACCTGCCGCCGTGCGTTGACATGACCGACACCCCCGATCTGCTGATGCCGCTGGCGTTGTACGCCGCCCTGCAGCCCGGCCGCACCACCCGTTTCACGGGCTGCGGCTTCCTGCGGGGCAAGGAGAGCGACCGCCCCGCCGCCGTGGCCCATGTGCTGCACGCGCTGGGCGCGCAGGTGCTGGAGGAGCCGGAAAGCCTTGTCATCACAGGTGTTTCCGGGCTTCACGGCGGCTGCGTGGACAGCTTCGGCGACCACCGCATCGCCATGATGGCGGGCTGTGCCGCCATGCTGTGCGACGGCAGCGTGACGCTGACCGGCGGGGAGCAGGTATCGAAGTCCTACCCCGATTTTTGGAAAGATATGGAAGCCTTTGGCGGCAGGATGGAGGTGCTGGAGCCATGATGGAATACACGATCTTCGGAGAGTCCCACGGCCCCGCCGTGGGGGTTCTCATCCAGAATATTCCAGCCGGTCTGCCGGTGGACGGCGAGCTGATCCACGCAGACCTGCTGCGGCGCAAGGCCTCCGGGGCTCTGGCCACCGGGCGGCACGAGCCGGACGAGGTGGAGCTCCTCGCCGGGGTCTATCAGGGCCGCACCACCGGCGACGCGCTGGTGGCGGTGCTGCGCAACCGGGATGTCCGCTCCGGCGACTACGCGGCGCTGCGGGACACCCCCCGCCCCGGCCACGCCGACTACGCCGCCTTCGTCCGTTCCGGCGGGTGCAACGACTACCGGGGCGGCGGGCGGTTCTCCGGGCGGCTCACCGCGCCGCTGACCGTGGCGGGCAGTCTGGCGAAAACGTTCTTGAAAACGCTGGATATCACCGTAAATGCCGTGGTTCTGGAGGAAGAAGTGCTGCGGCGGCGGGCGGCAGAGGCCCGCGAAAACGGGGACAGCGTGGGCGGGCAGATCCGCTGCACCGTCAGCGGCGTACCCGCCGGACTGGGCGGCCCTGACTGGCGGGACACCGTGGAGTCGGAGATCAGCCGCCATGTGTTTGCCATCCCCGCTGTGAAGGCCATCGGCTTTGGGGAAGGCGAGGGCTTCGCGGCGCTTCACGGAAGTGAAGCGAACGACGCATTTCGTACCGATGGAAGCCGCGTTTTCACGGAAACCAATCACTCTGGCGGCATCAACGGAGGCATCAGCAACGGCATGGACATCGTGTTCACCGTGACGTTCCGCCCGACGCCGTCCATTGCCAAGCCGCAGGAGACAGTGGATCTGGCGCGGATGGAGAACACCACCGTCACCGTGGGCGGGCGGCACGACAGCTGTGTGGCCCTGCGGGCGGCACCGGTGGTGGAGGCCGCGGCGGCGCTGGCCATCTGCCGCCTGCTGCCCGCCGATGATGGATCGCTGGCCGGTCTGCGGCGGCAGCTGGATGACGTGGACGAGCAGATGACCGCCCTGCTGGCGCGGCGGCTGGCACTGGCCGGTGAGATTGGCCGGTACAAGGCGGCGCAGGGCCTTCCGGTGCTGGATGAGGCCCGGGAGAAGGAGGTGCTGGCGCGGCGGGGCGATCTGCTGCCCCAGCGGCGGCAGCAGGTGGAGCGGCTGTTCCGGCTGCTGATGGCCGAGAGCCGGGAGGAGCAGGAGCGCCATGCATGACCTGATCCTCATTGGGCTGCCCGCCAGTGGCAAGACCTCCGTGGGGCGGGCGCTGGCCCGGCGGCTGGATATGCCCTTTTACGACTGCGACGAGGCCGTGGAGACAGCGGCGGGGCAGTCTGTATCTGCCATATTTTCCCAGCACGGCGAGACGTTTTTCCGGGATATGGAAAGTAAAATACTGGAAGATCTGTGCAGTCGGGAGCGGTGCGTCATCGCCACCGGCGGCGGTGCGGTGCTGCGGCAGGAGAACCGCCTGCTGCTGCGCCGCAGCGGCGTCGTGTTCTGGCTGGACAGGCCGCTTGAAGATATTATGTCTACTGACTTTCAGACGGGACGCCCCCTGCTGGCGGAGGGGCGTCAGGCGCTGGAGCGGCTGGCGGCGGCGCGGCGGGGGCTGTACGCATCCTGCGCCTGCCATCGTATCCCGGAGCCGCTGCTGGAACAGGCTGTCGAGGATATTGAGAACATCTGGAGAGGGGAAAATATATGAAGCTGCTGATCCTGAACGGGCCGAATCTCAACCTGCTGGGCTCCCGCGAGCCGGACATCTACGGGCGGGAAAGCTATGATGTGTTATGTCAACAAATATACCGCCACGCCGAGACCCTCGGCTGCACGGTGGAGGTGTTCCAGAGCAACCACGAGGGAACGCTCATCGACGCCATTCAGGCGGCGCAGGCCGGGTACAGCGGCATCGTTATCAACCCCGGCGCCTACGCCCACTACAGCTACGCCATCTACGACGCGCTGCGGGCGGTGAACGTGCCGGCGGTGGAGGTACACATCTCCGACATCATGGCGCGGGAGCCGTTCCGGGCGGTGTCCGTCACGGCGGCGGCCTGCGTCAAGACCATCTGCGGCCACGGGCTGGCGGGGTATCTGGAGGCCATGGACTACCTGATGGCCACCGCCTCCGACCGGAGCGATAGCGCGGCGCCCCACGCGGGCTGCGGCGGCGCGGCCTGCGTATGAGACAGCTGTATGTGATCGGCGATCCGGTGGCACACAGCCTGTCGCCGCTGATCCAGCGGGCCATGATCCGGCAGACCGGGGCGGCGTACCGCTACGATGTGCGGACGGTGCGGCCCGACGAGCTGGCGGATTTCGTGGCCTGGGCCAGGGACGGCGGGTGCGCCGGGTGCAACGTGACCATGCCGCTGAAGGAGGCCATCGTGCCGCTGCTGGACGAGGTGGACGGCGCGGCGGCGGCCTGCGGTGCGGTAAATACCGTGTGCATCCGGGCGGGCCGGGCCGTGGGGCACAACACCGACGGCGACGGGCTTCTGGACAGTCTGGCCGGACAGGGCTTTGACCCGCGAGGGGCGCGGGTGCTGCTGCTGGGCGCGGGGGGCGCGGCCACGGCGGTGTGCCACGCGCTGACGCAGGCCGGTGCGGCCCGCATCGCCGTGTGCAACCGCAGCGTCCTCCGGGCGGAGACGCTGGCGGCGCGGTACCCCGGGTGCGCCGTGGCCGGCGGGCTTGGGGATCTGGCGCGGTACGCGGCGGACAGCGAGCTGGTGGTCAACGCCACCTCGCTGGGCATGGCCGGCTGCGCGGGCTTCGATGATCTGTCGTTTTTGTGGGCGGCGCCGGGCAGCGCGATGGTGTACGATCTGGTGTACCACCCGCGGCAGACGGCGCTGCTGGCGGCGGCGGACGGGCTGGGGCTGCGGACGGTGGGCGGCATCGACCTGCTGATCCGGCAGGCGGTACGGGCCTTCGCGCTCTTCACCGGCGTGGAGCCGGACACGGAGGCGCTGTACGCGGCGCTGCGGGAGCCGTTGGGGTTGGAATAAGTTTACATAAGAAAAGACGGCTCACGCCGTCTTTTCTTATGTGGTGGTGCTGCTTTTACCTCCGGCGGCGCGATGATTTTTTTGCGCCTGCGGGTGCGGGGGCATCTCCGACGGGTCACTTTCTTTGCCGAAAGAAAGTGACCAAAGACCGGCTGTGAGGAGTGTTTCGCGCTCCGGCGCGACCCACTTTTGCCCTCGGCGGCAAAAGTGGGCAAAAACGCCGTTCAAACCTGCGGTTTGAAAATCCGCTCGCGCCCCGTGCGGCGTGCTGTGCGGGAGGTATCCCACGCGGGCGGAGCAGGGCAAAAGCTGCCCGAAATGTGGCATTGGCCTGCGTCTATCCCCGCTGCCGCTGGCGGTGCAAAATGTAGGAGTGCCCGGCTCTACCGTTTTTAAGCGATTTGATAATCGCAAAAAGCGGTAGAACAGCGCACTCTCACATTTCAGAGCAAAAGCGGCAGCGCGCAGAGGAGGATGTCGATTCAACATTTCGGCCGATTCAGCACGCACTGGCAAGCAGCGAAAGGAAATCCAAAAACCATTGGTTTTTGGCGGCGTTCTTTCCCCCATTTCTTCCGCTGTTGGAAGAAATGGGGCCGCCGGGGGCATAAAAAAACGACCCACGCCGGGGCGCGGAACGGTCGCAAATATAAAAGGAAACGGCGGGGCACAATGGCCCCGCCGTGCGGGATGGTGCAGTTATGTAAGGTGTGTGCGGTGCATGGTGTACGCGGGGACAAGCCTCTGCGGGTCAGGCGAGAATGTCGGAGAGATCCTGCAGGCCCATAGAGTGGGCGATGACCAGCACGCGGTCGCCCTCCTCGATGGTGGTCAGACCGCCGGGAATGATGGTAGTCCCGCCACGGACGATGGCCGCCAGCAGCACACCGCTGCGCAGGGTCAGATCCTTCAGCGGGATATGCAGCAGGCGGTCGGAGGGTCCGGTAGCCAGAAACTCCAGCGCTTCCACCTGCCCGCCCAGCAGCTTATACAGCGACTCCACGGCCATGCCCTGAGAATTGGCCAGCGCACGGACGTAGCGGGTGATCTGGTTGGCGATGATGTCCTTGGGGCTGATGATGCTGCCGAGGCCGGTGTCCTGCACCAGCTCCATATAGTTGGGGCGGGTCATCTTGGCCAGCACCTTGCGGACGCCGGCGCGGCGGGCCGACATGGCCATCAGCAGGTTCTCCTCGTCACGGCCGGTGAGGGACACAAAGCCGTCGGCCCCGAAGATGTTCTCCGCCTGAATGAGGTCGTTGTCCGTGCCGTCGCCCTCGATGATCATGGCCTCCGGCAGGTGCTGGGACAGGAGCAGGCACTTCTCGTGATCCTGCTCCACGATGCGGACGTGGGTGCTGGTGTGGGCCAGCTCCCACGAGAGGTACATGCTGATGCGGCTGCCGCCCAGCAGCGCCACGGTCTTGACCCGGTGGAGCGGGCGGCCCATGGCCTTGAGCATCTTTTGCAGCTCGCTTTTGGTGCCCACCATGTACAGCCGGTCGTCTGGCTGCGGCACGAAGGAGCCGTTGGGGATGATGCACTCGTCGCCCCGCTGGGCGGCGCAGATCAGGATGTCCGCCTTGCGGTCGCTGTGGGATTCACTGAGGCTGCGGCCCACGATGGAATCCTCCGGCAGCGCCTGCAGACCGATCATGTCGATGCGGCCGCCGGCAAAGGGCTCCACGGAGATGGCCGCGGGGAAGCTGAGGATGCGGGCGATCTCCTGCGCCGCCGCCAGATCGGGGTTGATGACCATGTCCAGCCCGATCTCCCGCTTGAGGATCTCCGCATCGCGGCGGTACTCGGTGTTGCGGACGCGGGCCACGGTGTGGCGGGCGCCCAGACTCTTGGCCAACAGGCAGCAGACCATATTGGTGTCGTCCGCGCCGGTGACGGCGATGACCAGATCCGCCGTGCGGGCTCCGGCGTCCATCAGGACGCTGATGGACGCGCCGCTGCCGGGGACGCACATGACATCCAGCGTGCTGTCCGCACGGGACAGGTGGGCGATCTCGTTGTCCACCATGGTGATGTCGTGCTTCTCCTGCGCCAGCTGGCGGGCGATGGCGTAGCCCACCTTGCCGCTGCCTACGATGATGATCTTCATGCTTCCTCCTCCCCGTCCGGCAGGGACGCGGCGTGTTTTTTACGGTGTGTCAGGGCGGCGGACAGCTCCGCGCCCAAAATCAGGATCTGGCCCGACATATACAGCCACAGCAGCACCACGATGACAGTGGCGATGGAGCCGTAGAGCCGCGCATATTGGGCCACGTTTTCCACATAATAGGAAAAGGCCATGCTCAGCAGCAGCCACGCCGCCAGCGAGCTGCCTACGCCGGGCAGCACCTCCCGCAGGGGGCGGCGCTGGCCCAGCGCCAGCTGGTACAATATCCCCAGTGAAATGGCCATGACAAGGCCCAGAATGATGAAGCGCAGGTAGCCCCAGACGCTGATGAACGTCTCCGACAGGGGGACGATGCGGGACAGGAAGTGCAGCGCACGGCGGCCTACCACCACCAGCACCAGCGTCAGGCCGATGACGAGGATCATCCAGACCGTGAAAAGCAGGTTGCGCAGCTGGGTCAGCAGCATGTTCTCCGGCGCGCTGCGGCCGAACGCCTTGCGCAGCGAGTGCATCAGGCAGCCGGTGGAGCGCATGGGGAACCAGATGGAAAAGATCAGGCTGAACCACAGCAGCTGGCGGCTCTGGTTGGCGGCGACGTACGTCAGATAGGAGCGCACCACGCCCACCACATCCACCGGCAGCAGCGGCGTCAGCACGGCGGTGATGCTGTCGATATCCAGCTCCAGAATGCCCAGCAGGGCGCTGACGAAGATCAGCAGCGGGAACAGGGCAAACAGCAGGTAATACGTCAGGGCCGCGCTGTCCCGTGCCACATCGTGCACATAGTAGCGGCGGAGCATGTCACCCGCCAGACGGCCCACGCCGGTCTTCGGTGTATAGAGTTTTGGTGTTTTCATAGGCAGAAACTCCTCTGATGGTATATTGTACCACAGTGGGATGTAAAATAAAAGGGGCATTTGCCGGCGGAAAACTTCGGCATAAGTGCCACACTTTTCCGATTTTCTTGTGACTTTTTTATAAATTTTTCAATTTGCCTATTGGCTTACGGGAAAATTCGTGCTATACTGTGAGCGTCTTGACTGGAAATTCTTTACAGAAGTGAGGTTCTGATATGGATAATCTGACAAAAGTAGTCCGCGATGAGATCTCGCGGCAGTACCGGAGTGTGCGGCAGTTCGCCTTTGCCGTGGACATCCCCCTGTCCACCATCAACAGCGCACTGCACAACGGCGTGGGCGGTTCCTCCTTTGACACGGTGATGCGTATCTGCAAGATCCTGGGCATCAAGGCCATGTCCGACGATGCGGCCCTGTATCTGACAGATGACACCGAACGGCTGCTGACGCAGTACGCCAAGCTGGATGACTACGGCCGGCACACCATCTCCTCCGTTATGCAGGTGGAGTATGACCGGTGCAAGGACGAGAAGTAAATTACGAACGATCCCACAGGCATGAAACCGCCGTCCCTTCCGGGACGGCGGTTTATTTTGTTCGCGGGGCTTACATGATGCCTGACTTCTCCTTGCTGGCGGCAATGGCCGCATTCAGCCTGCGGGCGGGATAGTAGACCAACAGGCCGAACACCGTGAACAGCACGCACATGCCCAGCAGGATCAGGGCGCAGCGGAGGTAGGTGTGGCCGTACAGGCCGCCAATCGTCTCGCGGAGCATGTCCATGCCGTAGTGGAAGGGCATGAAGGGGTACAGGCGCCGGAACAGCGCAGGCAGCACATCGATGGGGTAGGAGCCGCCGGAGCCGGCCACCTGCAGCACCATGATGATGACGGAGGCCGCAAGGCCCACATTGTCCAGCGAGTAGACCAGCGCGTAGTTCATGGCGGCAAAGTTCAGGGAGCAGAGACAGCAGGCCAGCACGAACAGGGCCGGCTCCGCCGTCTCCATGCCCACGAACCACAGGCAGCCGAAGGCCGTGACCAGCGCCTGCGCCATGGCCATGCAGAAGAAGGTGAGGAAGCGGCCGAAGTACCGCTCTATGCCCCGGCAGTTCAGGAACCCCGGCTGGGTGACGGGCACCTTGACCATCACCGCCGTGAGAAGGCTGCCCACAAACAGGGCCAGCATCACATAGTACGGCGACATGGCGGCGCCGTAGTCCTTGATCTCGTAGATGATCTCCGTATTCATCTGCACCGGGGAGGCAAGGTAGTCCGCCATGCTGTCGGAGTCGCTCTCCATCAGCTCGATGAAGCGCCGGAAGGCGGCGCTGTCCGTCACGCGGCGGACATCCTCCTCCATATCGGCCAGATAGCCGGAGACGCTCTGTGCCAGAGTGATACCGGAGGCCAGCGTGGGCTGGGCGGCGGCCACGGCGTCAGCGTAGGCGGCGAGGGTGCCGGACACGCCGCCCAGCGAGCCGGAGGCCGCGTCCAGCAGCTGCTGCACGGAATAGAGGGTGGACTGTGCCCTGGCACCGGCATCGTGGAGGTAGTCGCTGACCTGGCGGTTGGTGTTGACGGCGGCGGTGCGCAGGCTCTGCCGCACCTGCAGCACCATGTCCAGCAGCGGGCCCTGCACCTGCGAGATGCCGGTCTGATCCACGGCAGTGCGCAGGGACTCCAGCCCCGCGATGGCATCGTCCAGCAGGGCGATGAGCACCTCGTCGTCCGTCATAGACCGGGCTGTCTCCAGCTTCTCCAGCGCACGGTCGATGAGGGCGTCGATCCGGGCATGGGCGGCGTCATCCACCGGTGTCATGTCCGCGTCACGCAGCAGCTGCTCCAGATCGGCGAGGATGGCATCGGCGGCGTCCAGCACACCCAGCAGACCGTCTGAGGTGTCATCCGCCGCATCGGGGCCGCTGTCGATGAGGGTAACGGTGCTGCCGACGGCGGCAGAGGCATCATCCAGCGTGCCCTGCGCATCGGTGATGGTGATGGCGGAGGCGGCCAGCAGACTGCCGGCTCCATCCATGACGCTTTGCAGTGAGGCAAACACCTGCGCCATCTCATCCATGTCGCGGCGGGCGTTGGACAGCTTTTCCAGCAGGCCGTCGGCAATGTCCTGCCCGTCAAGGCCCATGGCCTTGAACACGGAGCCGGCGGTGGTCAGGGCGTCCGCCACCTTTTCCAGAATCGTGGTGTTGATCTGCTCCTGCACGGCGGTCTTGGCCTTGCCGGTGATCTTGGGGGCGATGGCGTTCTTCTTCTCGTTTTCGTAGTACTGGATCTCCGGATGGCGCAGGTCGCCCTCCAGAATGCTGACAAAGTCGCCGGTAAACTCCGACGGCACGATCAGTGCGGCGTAGTAGTCGCCGGCGTTCACGCCGTCCAGCGCCGTTTGGGCATCGTCCACAAAGACCCAGCCCATCTGGTCGTTGCTCTCCAGTCCCTGCAGCACCAGCTCGCCGATGTTCAGGTGGAGCCCCAGCGCCTCGCAGCCCTCGTCCTCGCTGGCCACGGCCACCTTGATGCGGCTGGTGGAGGCGGTGCCGTAGGGATCCCAGTTGGACAGGATGTTGAACCACGCATACAGGCAGGGCACCAGACACAGTCCCAGCATCACCACAACGGCCACCACACTGGCGGTCAGGCGCTTCCAGTCGGCGCGGAAGATATTCCAGACATTCCTCATCTGTCCGCCTCCCCGTCCTTCTGCTGCGCCGCGCTGCGGCGCAGGTCGTCAGACAGTCCCTGCAATGCGCGGGTCAGCAGCTCCAGATCGCCGGCCAGCTTCTCCGGGTCACGCAGCAGACTTTCCAGCAGCTGCGCGCCGTCAGCGGCTCCGCCGCCCTGTCGCTCCCGCGGCTCCTGCATCTTCCGCCGCACCTGCGGCTCCCGGGGCTTTTGGGTTTCCTGTCCGTGTATTTCTTCCAGGATATCCTCCACAGAATAGGCCTTCTCGGTCTGTGTATCCTGCGGCTCCTCCTCAGCGGCAGGATCCGCCTTGATGACGATATCCGCCGCCGTTTCCTCCCGCCGTCCGTGAGATCGCCGGTCGGGCAGCCGCGGCATACGGGGCAGCTCCGGCAGCTCCAGCAGCGCACCCATGCTCTCCAGCTCCATCTGTGTGACCTGCTCCAGCTTCTTTTGCAGCTCGTAATCCGCATACTCCACGGCGATCAGGTATGCCGCCACGGCGAACATGGAGAAGATCCACAGCATCAGGGTAAACACCTTGTTGCCCTGGGCCAGAAACATCAGCAGCATCAGCCCCACCGTTACCACCAGCAGCATCCGCATACCGTTGCGGATGCGCCGCCGGTTGTTCCGGTGCAGCGTCCTTACCTCATCCAGCAGGCGGTCGTACAGCTCCTGATACTCTCTTTCCGTTGTCATGGTACATCCGCCTCCTTTCACAGCAGCTCCGTCTCCTCCAGTTTTTCCTCCATGAAGTGGTTCAGACCCATAAAGGGGCGGCGAACCAGCAGGCCGATGAGCAGCGCCGCCGCGGCGAACAACAGCAGAAACGCAAGCTGCGTCATATAGTAGTCGCCGTACAGGCCGCAGATGCACTCGCGCATGGCGTCGATGGCATAGGGGAACGGGAAGAAACGGTAGATCTTCTGGTAGATCTCCGGCAGCAGCTCGATGGGGAACGTGCCGGAGGAGCCTGCGATCTGCATGACCATGATGACCACCACCACGGCCTTGCCCACATCTCCGAAGGCGATGGCAAGGGAGTAGATCAGCAGGCTGAAGGTAAAGGCCGTCAGGGATGCCGTCAGATACAGCAGGCCCGGGTGCAGGCATTGGATCTTCAGCAGATACAGGTCGCCGGTGACGATCACCGCCGCCTGTATCTGACTGAGCAGGAAGAAGAACAGGTAGCGGCCGAAGTACAGCTCCGCCGGTCTGGGGTCGATGAGGCCCTCGGTGCGGGCGTGTATCTTCACCAGAGACGAGAGGATGACGCCGCCCACCCAGATGGCCAGCGTGGTATAGAACGGCGCCATGGCGGAGCCGTAGTTTTCAATGGGATAGACCTTGTTAACGGTGGTCTGTACCATCTCCGGGAAATACCGACTGTACGCCGCAGGATCGCCGCCCAGTATCTCCAGCAGCATGTCCATGTACTCGCCGGCGGTCATGCCCTCCAGCTTGTCGATGGTGTCGGACAGGGCGTTCACCATCCGCTCCGCCGCCGGGCGCAGCTGCTCCATGGTGACGCTCAGCGCGGCGGTGGTATCGGACAGGGCGGCCCGCATGGCTTTCGCGTCCGCCGACAGGGACTTGACACCGTCCATGGCGTCGGACACCTCCGACACCACGGTATCCAGCTGGCGGCGCAGGTCGCGGTCAGTGACGGGGATCCGGGCGGCGGCGTTCCGGATGGCTTCCACCAGCGCGCCGCAGTCGGCCAGCAGGCCGCCGGCGGCGCCGCCGTCAGCCAATTGGTTCAGCGCGTTCTGGAGTTGGGTGCAGTGGCCGGCCAGCTCCCGCAGCTGGATCGCCTGTGCGGTGAGGACAGGGTTGCCGGTGACGTTGATCCCGTCCAGTTGGCCGGCCAGACCGGACAGCTGGGTGCTGAGCTTCCCCATGGCGGCAGCCGCGTCGCGCAGCTGCTGCCGGGCAGCGGGCGGCTGGGCCGTGTCCAGCGCCGACTCGAAGCGATCCAGTGCGCGCTCCACATTGGCCAGCGCCGTGTACAGCGCGTGCTGCAGCCGGGCGGCGCTGTCGGCGATGGCATCGCCGTCCGGCAGGCTGCTGTTGATGCTGGCGATGGCGTCGGACAGGGCCTGAGCGTCGGTCTCCGACACGCCGGTGCTGCCGGCGGCGCGGAAGGCGTCCATCATGGCGCGGCAGCCGGAGAGAACATCCTGCGCCTGATACAGCAGGCCCTTGACGGCGGTTTCGGGATCCGTCTCCGTCAGGTCGGCGGCCAGCAGATTGCTCTGCTCCATGATGCCGCTGATGACCACCTCCAGATAGTTCTCGCTGATGGAGCGCTTCAGCGTCTCCACCGCCGTGTCGGTGATCTTGGTGGCCACGGCGTTTTTCTTGGCATTCTCATAGTAGGTGATGGCGGGCTGGCCCGTCCAGTCCGTGAACATACGGTACATCTTGCGGGAGAAGTCCTCGTCGATGACCACGGCGGCGTAGTAGTCGCCGGCATAGACGCCATCGGTGGCCTCCTGCTCCGTGTCCACGATGACCCAGTTGATGGAGGTAGCGGTCTTTAAGTCCTCCAGCACGTCCCGGCCCTTGTTGACGTATTCGCCGTTGTCGGTATAGCCCCTGTCCAGCGACGCCACGGCAATGGAGATGCCGCCGGTGTTGCCGTAGGGATCCCAGTTGGAGTAGATGTTCAGCCACGCATACAGGCTGGGCAGCAGCGCGATGGCTACGACCACCACGCAGGCAAAAAAGCACTTGCTCAGCGTGCGGAGATCCGTTTTGAATACCGTCCAGATATTGCGCATATGTCCTCCATCGGCGGCGCGGGAAGCCCCGTGCGCGCATGTGTTCTATATGTACGAAACAGCCCGCAAAAGCAGGCATTATCCATTATACAGGATAAATTCCGGAAAGAACCAAACACTTTGGCGCTTTTGTCTGAATTTTGTACAGTACGGGCGGAAGGACGGAAAAGGAAAGCATCCCGCAGCGGGCGTACCCGCGGCGGGATGCTTTTTCCTATGCTTATTCCAGCACCATCAGAAGCTCTTTTGCCTTGACGGGCTGGCCCTCCTTGACCCGGACGGTCTTGACCGTGCCGGCGGTACGGGCGGTAATGGCAGTCTCCATCTTCATGGCCTCGATGACAGCCAGCACCTGATCCTTCTCCACAGGGTCGCCCTGCTTGACGCAGAGCTTGGACACCATGCCGGGGATGGACGTGCCCACCTGCAGGGGGTCGGACTCGTCGGCCAGCGTGGCCTGACGGGTCTGCTCCGAGGCGTGGGGGTCGCGGACGGTGACCTCGCGGCGCATACCGTTCAGCTCGAACTGGACGTTGATGGTGCCGTCGCTGTTGCGGTCGCCCAGGCCCAGATACTTGATGACAAGGGTCTTGCCGTCCTCGATGTTGATCTTGTTCGTCTCGCCCAGCGCCATGCCGTTGAAGAACACATGGCTGCCCATGCGGGTGATATAGCCGTACTCCTTGCGATGGCGGCAGAAGTCCTCGTAGACCTTGGGATACATGGCGTAGGAGATGAGATCCTTCTTCTCGGGATCGGTGTGGAACTGCTCCACCTCCTGCCGCAGCTCATCGAAGTCCACCGGGGACAGCAGCGCGCCGGGGCGACAGGTGATGGGCGCCTCGCCCTTGAGGACTACTCTTTGCAGATCCTTCGGGAAGCCCCACGCGGGCTGGCCCATCATGCCCTTGAAGTAGGACACCACGGAATCGGGGAAGGCCAGTGCCTCGCCGCGCTGGACGATGTTCTCCGGCGTCAGGTCGTTCTGCACCATAAAGATGGCCAGATCACCCACCACCTTGGACGACGGCGTCACCTTCACGGGATCGCCCAGCATATCGTTGACGGTCTTGTACATCTCCTTGACCTCCTCGAACCGGTCGCCGAGGCCCAGAGACTCCACCTGCGGGCGGAGGTTGGTGTACTGACCGCCGGGGATCTCGTAGCGGTAGATGTCGGTGGTGGAGGACTTCAGGCCGTGGTCGAAGCTCTCGTACCGCAGGCGCACGTCGGCCCAGTAGTTGCTCAGCTCCTGCACCCGGCGCAGGTCAAGGCCGGTGTCGCGCTCCGTGCCGTGGAGGGCGGCAACCACCGCGTCCAGCGAGGGCTGGCTGGTGAGCCCCGCCAGGGGGGCGCAGGCCACGTCCACCACGTCCACACCGGCCTCGGCAGCCAGCAGCAGCGCCGCCACCTGATTGCCGGTGGTGTCGTGGGTGTGCAGGTGGATGGGCAGACCCACCTCCTGCTTCAGCGTAGTCACCAGCTTCTTGGCGGCGTAGGGCTTCAGCAGGCCGGACATATCCTTGATGGCCAGCATGTGGGCGCCCCGCTTTTCCAGCTCCTTGGCGAGGTTGACATAATATTTCAGAGTGTACTTGTCCTTTGTCTCGTCCAGAATGTCGCCGGTGTAGCACATGGTGGCCTCCAGCAGCTTGTTCTGGCGGAGCACCTCCTCCATGGCCACCTCCATGCCCGGCACCCAGTTCAGGGAGTCGAAGACGCGGAACACGTCGATGCCCCGCTGGGCGGCTTCCTCCACGAAGGCGCGGACAAGGTTGTCGGGGTAGTTGGCGTAGCCCACCAGATTGGAGCCGCGCAGCAGCATCTGGAACGGGATGTTGGGGATCTTCTCACGCAGCAGGCGCAGGCGCTCCCACGGGGACTCGTGGAGGAAGCGGTAGGCCACGTCGAAGGTGGCGCCGCCCCACATCTCCAGCGAGAAGCAGTCCCGGAGGATGTCGGCCACGCCGTCGGCGCCCTTGACCATGTCGCGGGTGCGCATGCGGGTGGACAGCAGGCTCTGGTGGGCGTCGCGCATGGTGGTATCGGTGAGCAGCAGCTTCTTCTGGTCAAGCACCCACTGCTTCACGGCGTCGGGGCCCTCCGCGTCCAGCAGCTGCTTGAGGCCGGGGCCAAGGGGCTCTCTGGCCTCCGGGAAGCGGGGAATGTCGTACTGGCGGCGCTCTGCGTTGGGGTTGGCCACCTGAATTTCGGAGATGTAGCGCAGGACGCGGGTGGCGCGGTCACGGGAATCCATGAGCTCGAACAGCTCCGGCGTCTCGTCGATGAACTTGGTGTGGCACTGGCCGTTGATAAACACGGGATGAGCCAGAATATTGGTGACAAAGGGGATGTTGGTTTTGACGCCCCGGACGCGCACCTCGTTGATGGCCCGGGCAGCCTTGCGGCAGACGGCAGGGAACGTGCGATCCCAGCTGGTGACCTTCACCAGCAGCGAGTCGTAGTAGGGGGAGATGACGGTGCCCACGCCCACGTTGCCGCCGTCCAGACGGACGCCGAAGCCGCCGGGAGAGTGGTAGGCCGTGATCTTGCCGTTATCCGGGGCGAAGTTGTTGGAGGGGTCCTCCGTGGTGACGCGGCACTGGATGGCATAGCCGTCAAAGTGTACGTCCTCCTGCTTCGTCAGGCCGATCTCCGGGCAGCTGAGGGGATAGCCGGCGGCCACCAGCAGCTGGGCGCGGACGATATCCACGCCGGTGACCATCTCGGTGACGGTGTGCTCCACCTGAATACGGGGGTTCATCTCGATGAAGTAGTAATTGCCGGACTTGTCCACCAGAAATTCCACGGTGCCGGCGCTGACGTAGTTGACAGACCTGGCGATCTTCACCGCGTCGCGGCGCAGGGCCTCCACCGTGGCCTGCGGCACAGACCACGCGGGGGCGAACTCCACCACCTTCTGATACCGGCGCTGGAGGGAGCAGTCGCGCTCGCCCAGATGGTAGACATTGCCGTACTTGTCGGCCAGGATCTGCACCTCGATGTGCTTGGGCTCCACCAGATACTTCTCCATAAAGATGTCGCCGCAGCCGAAGGACTTCTCCGCCTCGCTGTGTACCAGCTCGTAGGCGGTCTTGACCTCCTCGGGTCTGTCGCAGCGGCGCATGCCCCGTCCGCCGCCGCCGGCAGCGGCCTTCAGGATCACGGGAAAGCCGAAGCTGACGGCCTTTTCCAGCGCGTCGTCGGCGTCCCGCAGCGGCTCGGTGCAGCCGGGGATGATGGGCACGCCGCACTTGACGGCGATCTCCTTGGCGCTGAGCTTGTCACCCATCTGGGCCAGCACGTCGGAGGACGGGCCCACGAACAGGATGCCGTTGGCCTCGCAGGCCCGGGCAAAATCGGCGTTCTCCGACAGGAAGCCGTAGCCGGGATGGATGGCGGTGACGCCACGGCGGCGGGCAAGGCCGATGATGCCGGGGATATCCAGATATGCGCCCAGCGGGGACTTCTTCTCCCCCACCAGATACGCCTCGTCCGCCTTGGTGCGGAACAGCGAATAGGTATCCTCGTTGGAATAGATGGCCACGGTATGGAGGCCCAGATCGTAACAGGCGCGGAAAATACGCACGGCGATCTCGCCGCGGTTGGCGACCAGTACCTTTTTAAGCTGTGTGATCTGCATAAGCCGATCTCGCTCCTTCCTGCCGTGCCGCTGGCACGGTCTTTATTTTCTCCATTATACACGGATAGAGCCCTCTGCGCCAGACGGAAAATGTGCAAAAATGCACAGGTTTCCCGTCAAGAGAATTTGGGACTTCTGCGAGGGGCGCGGACAAAAAACGCCCGCCTGTCCACGACAGGCGGGCGGTAGGGCAAAGCGGGGTGCGGCAGGCAGGGTCAGCCGGTCATGCCGCCGCCCACGTCCTTGCCAAGGTCGCAGGTGTAGACCCAGCGGACGGTGTCGCCGTCCTGCAGCTGGTAGCGGGAGCAGCCGTAGTTGGGGAACCAGTCGTTGACGGCGTACATCCAGCCGGACAGGCTGCCGGCGTCGAACTCGTACAGGTTGCCGATGCCCTCGATATAGGCGCTGTTGTACAGGGGCGTGAAGCTGGACTCCATATGGAGCTTGTTGTCGCGGCAGACGCGCTGCAGCACGTCGAAGGCGCTCTCCCCGGCGGAGAACGTCACCTGCGTCTCCGGCAGGAGCACGCCATCGGCAGGCACCAGCGGGCGCTTGTTCTGGGACAGCTTGTCCATGTTGTCCAGCAGCGTGGCACAGGAGATGGAGACGGTGCAGGTATAGGTGGTGTTCCCGTCCACCTGCGCGTCCTCCGGCTCCACCGGCTGGGGCTTGCCCGCCGGGACGGGGTCGGTCTGGTAGGCGTCCTGCGCGGCGGCGGTCATGTCGAACAGGCGGGACTGGCCCCTGGTGAAGCGGTCGTAGGCGGCCAGCGCGTAGAAGCCCTGCTCCGTGGCCATATTGTCCGGGGCGGTCTGCTCGGCGATGTGGCGGAAGCCGCCGCCCTCCACGGCAAAGGCGCACAGGGCGTCCAGCACCGTGGCGCCGTCCTTGAGGAAGCGGCTGTCGGTGAGGGGGTCGATGCCCAGCGAGGTCAGGGCCACCAGCACCTGCGCCGCAGACTCGCAGTTCTCCGTGTCCCAGCTGACGAAGCCGCCGGTGGGCAGCTGGCTGTCGGACAGCAGCTGCAGTGCGGCGTCCACCGCCGTCTGCACGGCGGCATCCTCCGTGTAGGGGGCCAGCGCCGTCAGGGCCATGGCGGTGATGTCCACGTCCAGCGTGTCGCCCAGCAGCGTCCAGCCGCCGTCGGCGCAGCGGGAGGACAGCACCTCCGACACCAGCGCGGCGCGGGTCACGGGCGACGCGCCGCCGGCAGGGGCGGGGTCGGGGTACGCGCCGCTGTCCAGCGCGATCAGCGCCCAGATGGGACCGTTGACGCCCTGACGGCGGAGATACTCCATGTCGCCCAGCCCCGCCGTCAGATCCACGCCGCCCACGTCGGCGGCGCTGTGTCCGGCGGCGGTGACACCCAGAATGGTGCGGGCGTTCTCCGTGGATTTGTTGGGGTTCAGGCGGTTCCCGTCCGCCTGCGCCGCGTAGGTCACGGCGGATTCGTAATAGACGGCGGCCGTCTCGCGGGACAGCAGTCCGGCGGCGCGCAGGCCCACCACCGCCCAATCACCGCCCACGGAGCCGGCGGCGGGCGTCTCCTGCGACAGCAGGTATTCCCCCGTCTGGCGGTAGGCGGTCTGCCACGGAGCCTCCTCCCCGCCGGACGGCGGCGCGCCGCAGGCGGTGAGCAGCAGGCTCAGCAGCAAAAGCAGGAGCAGCAGGGTTCGTTTCATGACGCGCATGGATGTTCCTCCTTACAGAAATTCCTTGTATTTCAGGCGCAGCTTCTCCCCCGGCTTCGCACGGCGCCACGTCCGCGTCCAGATCTGCTCCTTCAGAGCGAGGGCGCGGCGGCGCTGGGGCTCGCCCATGGGGACGGCGCTGAAGCGGGCCTGCTCCCACAGTGCGGCCACGGCGCGGTACTCCTCCCGCAGATCCTCGTCCAGATAGGGTGCGTAGGCGGCGGGGGCGCAGTTGGCGGCAGGCAGTCCGGCGGCGTGCAGCACGTCCATGGTGTAGCGGTAAATGGCGTCCACGGCGGCGGACACGTCGGGGTCGGCGAAGCGGGCCTTGCGGCGGGCAGTCCGGCGGCGCTGGCAGATGAGCCAGCCGGTGAACAGGCACATCGCCGCCGCGGCCAGTATACACGACAGAGTCAGCAGAATGGTCAGGCGGTGCTTGAGCCAGAACTCCCGGAGGGTCTGGGTCAGGTCGCTGTCCGGGGTGTCCGGCTCCTGGTTATTCTCCGTGTCCGGCGGGGCCTGTCCCACCAGGCCGGAGACGTTCTGGTAGCTCTCGGCCTGCTCCATGACGCTGAGGTAGGGCGGGGCCACCTCGAAGGGAAGCCAGCCTACGCCGTCCTGATAGTACTCCACCCATGTGTGGCCGCTCCGGCCGGTGAGGGTCAGGGGGCGGTTCGCCGCCATGGAGGCGGCGGCGTCCTTCGTCACCAGAAAGCCCTCCACGCAGCGGGCGGGGATGCCGTAGTACCGGAACATCATGGCCGCTGCCGCCGCGTACTGGGCGTCGCCGCCGGTCTGGGCGCCGTCCAGAAAATACAGGATGGGGTCGGTACCGGCGGGGGGCGCGGCGGCCGCGTCCGTGTAGGAGGCGTAGGTGGTCAGGTAGAACAGGATGTTCTGCTTGGCGCGCTGGAGGTCGAAGTGGGTCTGACCCGGCTCCTTCTCCCAGCCGCTGAGCTTCTCCGTCAGGAAGCGGCGGATATCGTCGGGGACATCGGTATAGTGGTCGTAGGCAAAGCGGTTATAGGCGCTCTCCGCATCCAGAAAAGCGGCGTTGGCCGTGGTGTCCTCCGCCAGAGACGCGCCGATGCGGCGGTATTTGGTGATGATGTTCCCGGCGGCGGTGAGGGTATACGTCCGCTGGCCCCGCAGGCCGGGGGCGGCGAGAGACGCCTCGCCCACGGCGTTTTCATCGGGCACAGGGGTATCATACCCCAATTCGTAGGGCGCGTAAAGATATTTTGAGGACGCACCGGTATTTTCCACCGTCACGGTATTGACGGTGTCCAGCAGCTCCGGCGCGGCGGCGCGGGCCGCTGCGGTCAGCTGGGTCAGGGGACGGAAGCCATCCTGATGCAGCCAGTAGAATGTGCCGGCGCTCTCCGCCAGAGACGCGCTGTCCAGCGGCGTCCAGCGGCCGCCGGCATACGTCTCGCCCACGAAGCCCCGCAGGTAGTAGGACGTGGGGGTGGTCATGGTGACGGTGAGCATGGGGGTGTCCGTCCGTGCGGGCGCGGCGGCGGTAAGGTCGCCTCCCGTCAGGCCGGCGGCGGTATTATCGCCATAGCGCAGGGTGTCCACACCATCGGAAACGGCGATCCTGCCGCTGTCCAGCCACGCGGGACGGGCGGCAGCGCCGTTCCAGCCGTCCAGCAGCGTGACGGCCAGCAGCACAACGGCAGCGGCGCGGCACCAGACGCGCAGGGCGGCGCTCCCCTCCCTGCCAAAGGCCAGCAGGTACAGGAACAGCAGGGTCAGCGCGGCCAGCGCCATCCACCACAGGGGGGCGGCGGGTGCCAGCACCACGGCGGCCGCGGCCAGCGGCAGCGCCGTCAGGCACAGGGGCAGCAGCCGGGGACGCAGGGTGCAGCGGGCGCTCCACAGTCCCCAGAGGGCGGACAGCACCGCCAGCAGCGCCGTCAGGGCTCTGTCGTCCTGCGGCGCGGTGTAGGCGGGGTAGATTCGGGGAAATACCTGCTGCCAGGTGTGCAGCGCGGCGTTGACCAGCGCGGCAAGGCCGCCGGGGAGGGCTGTCCCCAGCACCGGCAGCGCGGCGGCGCACAGCCCCGCCCAGCAGAGGTACGGGAGCCACGGACGGCGGCCTCCGGACAGGGCCGCCGCGGAGCCGGCGGACAGTACGGCGGTCAGCAGCGGCAGCCACAGCGGCGCGGTGAGGCCGAGAAGGCCCGCCAGCAGTACGGGAAAGGATGCCGCCAGCAGGGCGGCGGGTACGATACGGCGAAAAACGTCAGAGCGCAAGGGTCAGTCCCTCCTTTCCCGACAGCGCCGCCGGGGTGACGGTGCAGAACGTCATGGAAGCGGACGGCTCCCCGGCGGGGCGCAGCGTCAGCACCAGCATGTGGGCGGCATCGGCGGCGCGGCAGCCGGCCAGACGGGCGGGCACGTCCTGGTCATCCACCTCCGTTTCGGCGGAGAGGATGTCGGGCATGGCCGCCGTCAGCTCGTCCATGGAGGAAACGGCGCGGAAGGCCAGCTCGCCGCCGGGGCGATCCAGCCACGCCACCCGATGGGCAAAGCCCTGACGGCACAGGGCGGCGGAGACGGAGATCACCGCCTCGCCCAGCGCTTCCCGCTCCGCCGGGGCGGGCGGCGCGGCGGCGGAGTTGTCCAGCACCAGCAGCAGCGTGTCATCCACCGGCAGGCCCAGCTGGCGCACCATCAGGCCGCCCGTCTTTTCCGACAGCTTCCAGTGGATGCTGCGCAGGCGGTCGCCGGCCTGATATTCCCGCAGGCCCAACGTCTCGCTGGGGTCGTCGCCGGGGCGGGTCATGGAATACTCCGCGCTGTCCGCGTCCGGCACGCAGCGCTCCGACAGGGACAGGGTGACGGGGTACAGCTCCGGCAGCACCAGCGCCGAGGCGGCGAGGGATACGGACTGCTTCGCGCCCCACAGGCCGAAGATGTCAAGGGCCGTCAGGGTCTGCACCGTCAGCTCCAGCTTGCCGCAGCGGGGCGGCGCGAAGGACGCGGCGGCGCAGCCCTCCCCCCTGCCGGGGACGGCAAGGCGCAGGGTCTTTTCCCACTGCTCACCGGTGAGCAGGTTGCGGCAGCGCACCACGGCGCGCACCTGCGGCGCGGTAAAAAGGCCGGTGTTGGTCACGGTCAGCGTTACCGGCAGCTGGCCGCCCTTCCGGCAGGACAGGGCGGCGGTGAGGGACGCCGACAGCCGCTTCCGGACGCGGCGGGCCAGCAGCACCTCCCCCAGCGCCAGCAGCAGGCTGCCCAGCAGAATGCCGCCGGATACATTGCCCGCGCCCAGCGCCCACGCCGCCAGCCACAGCAGCAGCCAGAGAAGAAACAGGATACGGTTCCGCGCCATGGTCAGATGCGGTCGGGGCGGGGCACCGCCGCCAGCAGCTCCGCCAGCACGTCGGCGGCGGAGGTTTCGATGATGCGGGCCTTGGCGGAGAGGATGAGACGGTGGGCGCAGACATCGGAGAAGATGTAGGCCACATCGTCGGGCAGCACATAGTCGCGGCCCTCCATAAAGGCGCGGCTGCGGCACATGCGGCAGACGGCCAGCGCGCCGCGGGGGCTGACGCCCAGCGTCACCAGCGGGTGAGTGCGGCTGGCCTCGGCCAGATGGGTGATGTATGCCAGCAGGGCATCCGCCACATGGACGCTCCGGGCCTGCGCCTGCATCTCCAGCAGCGCGGCGGCGGAGGACACGGTGTCCACCGCGTCCAGCGGGTCGCCGGTGCGGCGGTCGCGGAGGATGTTGACCTGACTGGCAAAGTCGGGGTAGCCCATGGCAAGGCGGACCATGAAGCGATCCAGCTGGGCCTGGGGCAGCAGCTGGGTGCCGGCGGAGCCCACCGGGTTCTGGGTGGCGATGACCACGAAGGGGTCGGGCAGCGGGTGGGTGATGCCGTCCACCGTGACCTGACGCTCCTCCATGACCTCCAGCAGCGCCGACTGGGTCTTACTGGACGTACGGTTGATCTCGTCGGCCAGCAGCAGGTTGGTCATCACCGCGCCGGGCTGGTAGGTGAACGTGCCGGTGTCCCGGCGGTACAGGGAAAAGCCCACGATATCCGAGGGCAGTACGTCGGGGGTGAACTGGATGCGGCCATATTGCAGGCCCAGTGCGCGGCTGAAGGCCAGCGCCGTGGTGGTCTTGCCGGTGCCGGGCACGTCGTCCAGCAGCACATGGCCGCCGGAGAGGATCGTCATGAGGATCTTCTCCAGCACGTCGTCCTTGCCTACAATGACCTTCCGCACCTCGTGCAGGATACTATCTACGCCGGTATGCATCATCGTTTCTCCTTTACCATTCTCTGTAGTAGTTGCCGCTGGATTCGCCGTAGGCCCCGCCGGAGCCGTCGTAGGCCCCGATGTCCTTGCCCATGGCCAGCGTGAAGCGGACGCGCAGCACCGCGCCGTCCTGCGGCGCGTAGGACGCCATGCTGATGCCGGGATAGCTGCCGTTGACGGAGAACATCCAGCCAGACCAGCGGTAAAAGTCAAATTCACCCAGACGATCCTCCGACGCCGGGGACGGCTCGTAGCCCACGCCCTGCGCGTCCATGCCGTCGGCCACGATGAGTTCCATCAGCTCCGGGTCGATGCTGTAGCCGGTGCAGATGCCGGGGCCGCAGATGGCGGACAGGTACTCGCCCCGCTCCACATCGGCGGTGTAGCCGTACTGGGCCAGCGCCTGCTCCAGAATGGTAAGGGCGTCGGTGCCGCCGGGGACGGTGACAGCAGCGTAGGGCACCAGCGTACCGAGGCCCACGGTGGTGGCCTCCACGCTGACGGTGACGGTGATCTGCCCCGCCTCGTAGTACACCGTCCACGTCCGGGAGGCGCTGACGCCGTCGTTATCCACGGCGGTGACGGTGATGGTGTTGGCCCCCTCGTACAGCAGGTAGGCATCGTAGCCGAACAGGCTGCCGGTCTGGGAGGTGGGGGCGGGGATAACGGTGCCGTTGACGGCAACGGTAAAGTTGTTGCTGTAAAGCTGCTCGCCCTGCCCGCTGCGGCCCTCCACCAGCAGGAGGACAGCGGGGTTCTTCAGCACAAGGCCGTCCGTCAGGCCCATGGTTGTACCGTCGGCTTCGATCTGGGCGGAGATGGTGGGCCGCAGGCCCTCCTCCCCGCCGCCGGTGCGGCGGAAGCGCAGGACGTAGCTGTATTCACGGGACGCGCCGTCGGAATCGGTGTAGTACAGCGTCAGCGTCACGGGGGCGCGGGGGTCGAGGGTCACGGCATAGCCGCCGTCGGCCCCGGGGGAGAGACGGCGTCCGTCCAGACGCAGCTCCTCCAGCGTCTCAAGGCCGGTGACGCCCTCCACGGACACCCAGACACGGGCGTTTTCGTTGCCGCCCTCCACCGTAACGGTTTCGGAGCCGCCGGAGGGGGTGTCCGCCGTGACAGTGCGGGTCTGGCCGTCTGAAAACAGGGTGTCGATGCGGAAGGACGGGGCGGTGTAGGTGACGGTGTACGACTCCGTCAGGCCGATGCGGCCCCCGGCCTCCACGGTGACGTCGTTGGCACCGGCGCGCAGCTGGGCGGTATAGAGGTCGCCGCTGCCGGTGACGGTGCTGCCGTTGACACGGACGGTCTGCACAGGCTGCTGCGTATCGTCCTGCACGGCCACGGCGCGGAACGTCAGCGTCCGTTCGGTGACGGCAAGGCCGCTGAGGGAGACGCCGTCCGAGGCGCGCTGGACGATGAGCACCCACTGGCCGTCCAGATAGTACAGGGTATAGGTATGGGAGGCGGTGACAGTGCGGTCAGCCGTCCGGTACTGGGCGGTGACGGTGACGGTGTTGGCGCCGCCGGTGAGGGTCAGCGTGCCGCCGGAGGTATTGGCGGCGTAGTCCGTAACGCTGCCGTTGACGGACACGGACAGGCCCAGCACCTGCGCCTCCGGCTTCAGGTGGCGGATGGTGAAGGGGTAGGCGGCGTCCGTGACGCGGTCGCCGTCCACGATGGAGGTGGTGAACCATGCGTCCCCCTCCTCCGTCTGGCCGCCGCCATCGCCGTCCGTCCGGCTGTCCGTCTCGCGGCTGGGAAGCTGGCCGCCGGAGCCGCCGCCCCGATCCGTGATGTCCTGAAAGTCCTCCAGACCATCGGTGGTGTCGGCGGGGGTGTCCTCGGCAGGGGTATCCTCCTGCGGGGTATCGGCGGGCTGCGGGGCGGCGGCGCCGTCGGCCAGAGAGACATCCGAGGCAGTCAGCGCCGCGCCGTCGTACAGCAGCTCCCCCTCGGTGATGAGGGTGCGGGAGGCGGGCTGCACCTCCGGCTGGGGCGGGGCGGCGGGCTGCAGCCCCGCGGCCAGCCATACGGCGGCCAGCACCAGCGCCAGTGCCGCTGTCAGTCCCAGCGCACGCGGTATCCATTTTTTCATGAGTACCACTCCTTACTGTTGTCCGCACGCCTCCTGGCGGCACGGCGGGCTCCGGCGAACCATGTGCCGGTGAACAGGATGACGCAGAAGCAGGCGGCAACGCCCAGCGACATCCAGACAAGGCTCCAGTCAAAGGGGTGCGGCGCAGATGCCGACGGAGACGGCGCGGGGGCCGGTTCCTCCGTGGCAGGGGTATCTGCGGGCCGGGACGCCAGCTCCTGCCAGCGCGTCCAGCCCGTCTGCAAAAGGGTGAGCATGGCGGGGGAAACCAGAATTTTCTGGGCGGCGGTCAGGGCGTCGTAGGCCGTCTGCGCCCGCTGCAGGGCGGCAAGGCTGTCCGCCGTCACCGTGCCGATGGCGGCGATGAGCCCCTCCACCTGACGGGCGGCGGCCAGATCCTTTTCAAACTGCTGATAACGGGCCTGCGCCGCTTCCAGCTCCTCCAGATTGGGCACCAGCTCCTTCTGCACGTCGGAAAGGCGGTTATAATACGCCTGCGCACGGAGGATGGCCTTCTGGTACAGGGCCGCGTCCTCGACGGTCAGCAGCTCCGGAACGGGGCCGATGGCGGTGATGAGGGCTTCCGCCGCGCCGGCGCAGTAGACATCCAGCGCGGCGGTCATGCCCTCGGCATCCACCGCATCGTCCAGCGCCTGGCGGCCCGTTTCAGCCAGCTCCGTCAGCTCCGTCCAGATGTCGCGGTAGGAGGTCTTGTCCTCCTCGCTCCACTGGGTCAGCTTTTCGATGTTCTGCTGGTACAGCGCCAGCATATTTTTGCGCTCCGGGAGACGGCCGTAGTACAGCAGCATGCCCCGCTGGGCATCGGTCAGCGCGGCGGCGGCCGCTTCCGCCTGCGGAAGGCGCTCCGCCAGCTCCTTCATGGGGAGGCCGGCCAGCTTCAGCAGCAGGCAGTCCACCACACCGGCGGCAAAGGCATCCAGCACCGTGTCCGTCTCGTTGGCGGCGGTACAGGCCGTCAGCGCCGCGCGCTGCTTTTCGTACAGAGACAGCAGATCGGCGGCGATATGGGGATGCGCCTTGCAGGCGTCCTGATAGCGCGCCGTCAGCTGCTTTTGGGCGGCGGCAACAGCCTGCGCCAGCAGCTCCGGCGAGGTCAGGCAGGCCATGGCCGCGTCATAAGCGGTGAGGATGGCGTCCGCCGACGCGGCGCTGCGGAGAGCGGCGGAGGTATCGGTCAGCAGCTGGGCAAACGTCTGCCGCTGGGCGGCGGAGACGTAGGGCTGCACATATTGGGCGTAGTAGTCCGCCAGATAGGCGATGACCGCTTCGCGGCCGCGGGACTCCAGCAGCTGCCAGTCGAACAGCGGATAGCCGCCGTTGAGCCCGCCGATGCCGCGGACAAGGCCGGGAAACACGTCCGGCGTCAGGGTATCGCACTGGGCAACGCTGTCGCCCTGGCTGCTGCGCCAGCCCAGACGGGCCCGAGCCGCGCCGGTGAGCACCGTCAGGCCGTCACGGTAGCGGCCGTCCAGCGGGTAGCCCGCCAGCGAGCCGATGCGCTCCGTGGACGAGCCGGTGCGCAGAGAGCCCGCGTTGTAGCAGTTCTGCACCACAAGGGCGCTGTTGCCGGTGTAGGAGGGGATGCTGGCGGCATAGTCGCCGCTCTCGCCGCCCAGAATACCGCCCACGATGGTGTGGCCGGAGACGGCGCCGGTGTTGTAGCAGCGATCGATGGTGATGCTGCCGGAGACGGCCAGTCCGGCAATGCCGCCGGTGCCGCCCCGGCGGAGCAGCGAGGCGGCGGTGTCGTTGGATACCGCGCCCTGATTGGCGCACTGGGTCACGGTGATGCTGCCGCCGTCCAGACGGCCCGCGATGCCGCCCACGCCGGCGGCGCGGCCGGCGGTGATCGTGCCGGTGTTGACGCAGCGCGCCAGCACGGCGTCGGACGTGACGCTGCCGGTGACGCCGCCCAGACCGCCCTGCCCGCTGCCGCCCGGATAGCGGCTGCCGGGAGCCATGGTGACGGTGATCGCGCCCTCATTGCGGCAGTCCGTCAGGCGGTGCGCATCGCCGGTGAGACGGCCCGCAAGGCCGCCCAGCGCGGCGGACTGGTTATCCGCGGCGTTGGTCAGGGAAACGGTGATCTCCACCTGCGAGACGCAGCGCTCCAGCGTGACGCCGCTGCCGAGGCCCACAAGGCCGCCGACACGGAGGGCGTCCGCCGCGCCGGTCATATCCACGCCGGTGAGGTCGATGCTGCCGGAAACGGTGATGTCGCGGAGCACGGCATGCTCCGCCGTACCGAACAGGCCCAGCGCGGTGCGGCCCGACAATTCGGTGACGCACAGGCCGGAGACGGTGTGTCCCTGCCCGTCCAGCGTGCCGGTGAAGGGCGCAGACGCGCCGATAACGGGCCACGGCTGATAGCCCAGGTCGATGTCCGCCGTCAGCACGGCGCAGAGTCCCTCCCCTGCCCCGCTGTTCACCGTCCGGGCCAGCCATGCCAGCTCCTGCGCGGCGGCGATACGGTAGGGGTCATCGGCCGTACCGGAGCCCTCCGGCTGCCGCAAGGAGACGCCGTCCCAGTCGCCGGTGCTGTCCAGCAGGCGCTGCAGGCGGGTGCAGGCGGCGGCGTAGGCCGTCTCCACATCGACGGCGGCGGCCTCCAGCGCGGCGGCCACGGCGGCATGGTCGGTCAGGGCGGAAAAGTCCCTGTCCGCTGCGGCGCGGATGGCGGCGGCGGAGTAGGCCAGCGCCGCCGTCAGCTGCTGGCGGCGGGCGGCGGGGTACCGCGTCAGGTCACCCGCCAGGTCGGCAAGGGCGGCGATGCGGCTGTCCGCCAGCTCCGTCAGGCGCTGCTGCGCCCGGGTGCGGGCCAGCTCCAGCGCCAGCGCGGCGGCTTCCGCCATATCCGGCGGGGTATCGGTCTGCCGGAAGGTGAACACCAGCTGGGACAGGGCCTGACGGGCGTCGGCATACAGGGCGTCCACCGCCTGCACGGCGGCGGCGCTGTTCATTTGCAGACACCAGTCCTCGTAGGCGCACAGCAGCGCGGCCATGTCCTCCAGCGTGTAGTTTTTCTGGTAGATAAAGGCGCTGTACAGCGCCTGCCCCATGCGGGCGGGGTAGGTGGGCACGCGCTGGAGCAGGCCGTCCAGCCGGTCGGTGCCCAGATAGGTCTGGCGCAGCAGCGTCACGTCACGCAGGGTGACGGCGGCGGCCACGTCCTGCGCCGCCTGCTCCAGCAGGCGCTGGAGCTCGGCGGCATCCTCCGGGCCGTAGAGCCGGGCGTCGGCGTAGGCGCGCATGTCCGTCAGCAGCTGGGCCCCGGCGGCAGCCGCGCCGGTGAGCACGGTCTGCAGCTGGGCGTCGCAGCCGGCCAGCTGCGTGTCCGTCTCCGCGGCGGAGGCGGACAGCTCCACCCGGCGCAGATACGTCAGCAGGATATCGTTGTACACGGCGCTCTGCTCCTCACCGTAGACGGCGCGGCGGGCATCGGTGGGGGTGATGCGCCTGGCCAGCAGGGTGCGGGTGGCGGTGGTCTTGTCCCAGCGGCCGGCGTCCGGCGCGGTATCCGGCGTGAGGGCGGACACCTGCACCGCGTCCTCGGCGGCGGTGCCCAGCGTCTCGGCCACGCCCCAGAGACGGTTGGCAGAGGCGTTCTGCCCGTGGGTGACGCGGCCCGTCTTCCAGTTGCCGATCAGGCCGCCGCAGGCGACGCCCGCGGTGCTGCCGCCGGCGGTGACGGTACCGCCGTTGCAGACGTAGGAGAGGGCGGCGATGCCGGTGTATGTGCCGTTTTCCACGGCGCCCAGCCAGCCGGCGATGCCGCCGGTGCCGCAGGCGTTGCCGCTGCTGCCGCTGACGGAGCCGTAGTTGGCCGCGTGGGTCACGGTGACATCCAGCTCGTCGGAATAATGGCTGTCCTTGTCCAGACGGCCCGCGATGCCGCCCACGCCGATGGTGCCGGTAACGGCGGCGCGGTTCTCGCACTCCCGGATCTGGCCGCCGCCGGTAAGAAACCCGGCGATGCCGCCTACGCTGCGCAGGCCGGTGACAGTCCCCTCGCTGCGGCAGTAGCGCACCACGGCGTTCTGCCGCACGGTGCCGGCGATGCCGCCGGTGTTGGACAGGTCGCCGGTGAGAACGCCGTAGCTGACACAGCCGTCGAGGATGCCATTCCCGCTGAGCTGGCCCGCGATGCCGCCGATATGGACGGCGGGACGTGCGCCGGGGGCGGTGGTGATATGTACCGATGTCTCGCAGCGGTAGATGATGCCGCTGCTGCGGCCCGCGATGCCGCCGGCGGCGCAGTTAAGGACACGGTTGCCGCCGCTGTCCGGCTGGTCACAGGTGATGCTCCCCGCCACACGGACGTGGCGGACGGTGCCGCCGTCCGCCACGGTGCCGAACAGGCCGGTGTAGCTGCGCACGGCGGCGGTGCCGTCAGTGACGGACAGGCTGTGGATGATGAAGCCGCCGCCGTCGAAGGTGCCGCAGTAGCCGCCGTCGGTGTCCACGCTGTCGGACGCGCCGATGGGCGTCCAGGGCATATCGCCCAGATCCAGCGGCTCGGTGACGCGGGCGCACAGGGCGGTGCTGCCGCCGTTGACCCGGGCGGCGAACCACGCCAGCTCCGCGCCGGAGGTGATCAGAAACGGGTCGGCGGCGGTGCCGGTGCCGGTGGGACGGGTCTGCGTCACGCCGTCCCAGCGCTTATCCATAGAAACACCATTACCGCCGATGGCGTTTTCCATGCCGGCGGCGGTCTGCTCCATGGCCGTGCGGCTCTCCGCCGCAAGGCGCTGTATTTCGTTGATATCCGTGCCGGCCGTCAGTGCCGACAGCGCTTCGGCGCGCTGCTGCGCCAGCCGGGCGGCGGCGTCGGACGCCGTCTGCCGCGCCGCGTCGTACAGCTCGTACCACAGGCCGGTACGCGACGTGACGGCGGCGAGCAGCTGCTGCACCCGGTCAAGGGCGGCGGCAAAGGCCGTCTCCACCTCGGCGGCGGCGGTCTGGCGGGCCTCCGCCAGACGCTCCTCCTCCGTCAGCGGCTGCTCCCAGCGGAGCAGAGGCCATCCGGTATCCGGGGGCAGCAGATAGGCGCAGCCCTCCGGCACGGCGTCGGTGTTGAGGGCGGCCAGCAACGCCTCCCGCCGGTCGGGGCCGTACTCCGGGAACAGGCCGGAATCCGGCAGATGGAAGGCGCCGTCGCTGCCCACGGGGGCGGCGATCCAGAAGCAGTGCGCCCCGGTGAGGGACGCGCCGCCGTCCACCGCGCCGCACAGTGCGCCGGTCAGGCCGCCGGACACGGTGTACGGTGCGCCCCACGCGGTCAGGGCGGCGGCATGATCCTCCGGCGAGGCGGCGCTCCAGCAGCCCCGCAGCACGGCATCGCCGCCCACGGAGCCGATAAGGCCACCGGTGCAAAGACCGTCCTCCGCGCCGCCGGTGATGTTGGCGGTCTGATAGCAGTTCTGCATGGTCAGGGCGCTGTAGGACTCCTGACGGCCCACCAGTCCGCCGGTGAAGGCGGCCTGCGGTGCGGATATCTCACCGGCGGCGGCACAGCCCGTCAGCGTCAGTGTGCCGTCCAGCTGGGCGGCGGTCAGGCCGCCCACGGACGCGCCGGGGACGGCGATATCCAGCCGCGCCGTGGTCTTGCAGGCGGTGATCTCCGTGTCGCCGGAGGTGCTGCCCGCCAGCGCGGCGGCGTAGGCAAGGCCGCTGTCCTCCCCGGCGGATACGGTGCCGGTAATGGTCAGCGCCTGAATGGACGCGCCGTCCGTCTCGGGAAAGAGGGCCAGCGACACCGTGTCCGCCTGCGCCGTCAGCGCCAGCGTAACGGTGTGGCCGCCGCCGTCAAGGCTGCCGGTGAAAACGGCGGGGAACGGCGCGGTGATGGTCACATCCTCCGCCAGACGGTAGCAGCCGGCGGGGTCCATGGCGGCAAATTCCGCCGCCGTGGAGATGGTCTGCACCGTATCCCCGGCGGGGGCGGCCAGTATGGGCACCGGCAGCAGGCCCAGCGCCAGAACGCCGGCCAGCAGCAGGGCTGTGATCCTCTTTCTCATGGGTATCTCTCCTGTGTTCTGGGGTTTACCGGCGGGAGCCGGTGAGGTAGTCGTTGTAGATACGGGCCGCGTCCACCGCGTCCACCTTGCCGGAGCCGTCCACATCCGCCAGCGACAGCTGCGCATCAGTGAGGGGCAGCTTCCCGTTGACGTAGGCGTAGACCATGGCGGCGTCGGCATCATCCGCCGCGCCGTCGCCGTTGACATCGCCGGTCACGGCGTCCCAGATGACGAGATCCAGCGTGGCGGCGGGCTTCACACAGGCGACGCCCGTTTCGCCGTCGGCGTTCTGGTACATGGCGTAGGGGAATTCGATGCGGAAGCGGCTGCTCTCTTCCGTCAGGGGCGCGGCGTCCCATGTGACGTACTTGGTCACGTCCCGGACGTAGCCGTTGGCGTAGTGGGCCAGCACCTGCATGCCGGCGGGGTCAAAGCTCTCGCCGGGACGGTAGACGGTCTTGGCGGGGGCGGCGGCGATCTCCAGCCGCGTCACGGTGCTGGTCAGCGCCATGAGGTAGGCGGAGTCGTTCTTGAAGTAGATGGCGCCGCTCTCATCGGTAATGGGGCTGCAGATGGCGTACTGCTGCTGGGCCCCGCTGGGTGTGAACAGCACAGGGGCCGTGTCGTAGGAGACGATCTTGCCGCCCGCCACCACCGTCTCCACCTCCGTGGTTTCCGGCGCGGTCTGGCCGGGCTTATCCCGCAGCATCCGCAGCTTGCCGGGGGTGTAGTTGTCGAAGAAGTAGAGGCAGACGTACCCCGTCTCCGCCTCGTAGGCGGTGGTCAGCAGGGCGCTGGTCTGGGGGTAGCCCTGGGTGCGGACGGTGTAGGCGATGCGCCACGAGGGCAGGTCGATGACCGTGATGTTGTGGCCGGAATAGGCCTTGAACTGCCCCACGCCGGACACGCCCACATAGGCCCGGCCGTTGTACACGGTGGGCGTGGAGGTGCTCATGGCGGGGTTGGCGGCGTCGCTGCCGTAGTTGTACAGCTTCAGCGCCCGCAGGCTGCCGGTGCGGAACGTGCCGCCGGCCAGCAGATCCACAGCGTAGAAATAGCCGCCCTTGGAGGTGAAATAGCAGGTGCCGCCGTCATACGTCACGGCGCTGCGCAGGTCGCCGGGATAGGGCATGGTAACGCTGTCACGCAGAAAGCCGGTCTTGGGATCCAGCGACAGCAGCCGGGCATAGCCGGTGATATAGCCGTTTTCGCCGTCATCCGTGGGCACCACCACGGCGTTGTCGGTGACGTAGGCCCCGGCCCAGTAAAAGCCGCCTCTGGCGGTGTACGTCCACGAGGCCAGCTTGCTCTCGTTGGTCCTGGTGGGGTCTTCATCGGTGACGCTGAGACAGACGTAATTGGCGTCCAGCGTCTCGCCGTTCCAGAAGCCGGTGTAGATATAGCCGTCGTGGTAGACGATGGGGCAGTTGGGCTGACCCTTCAGCGGGTCGCGGTAGATCCACAGGGGGCGGAGGGTCACGGCGTCAAACGCCTGCACCGCACCGTCGGACAGACCCACGAAGATCATGCCCTCGGCATAGGTGGGGGTGTTGATGGCAAAGCTGGACTTGTGGTCCATGGCGCCGGTGGCCAGTACCTCGCCGGAGACGGCGTCCACCTTGTACAGCGTGGACTTGGCGTAGGTGTACAGGCAGCCGTCCACCAGAATGGGGCAGCCGCAGGCATCGGCGGAGTAGCCCTCGCCCAGCTGGGTGGCCCAGCTCAGCATGGCTTCGCTGTCCCTGGTGGGTACGGAGGCGTCCACCACGCCGTTGTTGTTCTCATCCAGACGGAAGCCGGGCCATGCGGCGTCCAGCTCCTGTCGGGTACTGTCGGGAGCGGGGGTCAGGGACACCGGTACGACGGCATCCGCCGTGGGGGCGGTGTAGTCCGCCGAAACGCCCACATAGCCGTAGCAGGTGGCGGTGTAGTGATATGTCACGCCGGGCATCAGCTGCCATGTGCTGCTGGAGGACGGGGCGATACGCCGCCCGGTACGGGTGTCCGTCAGGGACACCGCCGCATCGGCGGGGGTCAGGGACAGTGTGACGTTCACCGGCTCCTGCTTGCGGACGGTGACGGTGTAGACGGCGGGGACGGCAGCGCTGTCGCTGCCTGTGACGCGGATGGTCACGGTCTCGGTGTCCTGCGCGGGATCCAACGGCGTCTCCACGCCGGTGAGAGCGTCACAGCGGACATCGTTGACCTCCGCCGTGTAGCCGCTGCCGGTGAAGGTACCGGTCACAAACAGGGACGTGGTGGCGCGGGGCACGGTGACGGTGTAGGCCGTCACGCCGCTGCGGAAGGTGCAGGACGCGCCGTCGGTGTCACACAGGCGCAGCTCCTCCGCGTCGGTGCGGAGCGCCAGCGTCTTCAGCTGGGCAAGGCGGACAAGGCGCAGGGTGTATGTCTGCTCGTAGGTAACGCCGGAGACGGTCTTGTACAGCCGCAGGGTCACGGTCTGGCTGCGGTCGCCCGACGCTACGCAGTAGGACAGCATGGAAGCCGCTCCGGTGGCGCTGACCGGAGAGGTGATGGTCACGGTGTGGGGGCGTCCGTCCGTTTCGGCGCTGATGGTCTGACGGGCATAACGTGCCTCCGCCGTGTAGCCGGAGACGGCGGTAGCCTGCGCGTACAGGCGCTGCTGATCATCGGGGATGGTATAGGTCAGGGTGCGCCGGGCGGGGTCGAAGCCCTCGGCGCTCTCGTGGGTCTGGCGGGTGGCGGCGGCAGAGCCGCTGTACAGTGCCAGCGCCGTCAGGGCGTTCACCGTCTCCGGCGCGGGGGCCGTCAGGGTCAGGCCATCGGCGGCGGTAAAGGGCAGGCTGGCACGGCAGCCGCCGCGCACAGCGGTGCAGGTATAGGCTGCGCCGGGTACCAGGCGGTACACACCGTTCTGCGGGGCGATCTCGCCGCCGGCGGCGTTGGTCACATGCACCTTCGTATCCGCAGCGGGCGGGGTAACGGTGACGGCGGCGGCATCGGCCTTCCGCAGGTGCAGGGTGTAGTCGGTGGTACGGCCGCCGGCGGTGACGGACACGGTACGGGTCTGCTGCGCCGCCGTCAGCTGCACCGTGCCGGTGCCGGTGACGGTGTAGTCCGCGCCGTAGGGCCGGGCCGATACGGTGACGGTATCAGAGGTGACGGACAGCGTGTAGTCCGTCGTGGTAGGGACAAAGTCCAGCGGCTGGGCAGCGCCCTCCGCCGTGACGGTGAGGCCGCTGAGGGTGGGGGTGCGCTCCAGTATGACGGTGTAGGTCTGGATGCGGGTGTGGCCATCGGCGTCGTACTGGGCCTCCAGCGGGAAGGTGCGGCCCTCCATGCCGGCGTCCAACGCCTGTGCCAGCGCCGTGGCGGCGCTGTTCCAGCTGCGGCTGGTGCCGGAGCGATCCACGCCGTCCGTGCCCACATAGATGGTACGCAGGCGGGCGTTGGCGGGCGTGTCCGCGCCGGTGGCGGCGTACAGGCTCAGATTGGCGCCGCCCACCGTATCCGGCACAAGGCACGTCAGGGTGCGGGCGGCGGCATCCTGCGTGCAGGGCAGCGCCGCGCCGCCGTACAGGATCCGGAGCTCACCGAACCACTCCCCTGCCGGTAAGACAACGGACAGACCGGTGTCGCCGGTGACGGTGAGAGTCCCCTCCGTGCGGTCGCTGCCATCGGAAACGGAGAAGGTGTAGCCGCCGCTCACCACCTGCACGGAGCCTGCGGCGGAGGTCACATTGCCGTAGCTGTCCGTCAGGGTCAGTACCGCGCCGGGCACGGCTGTCCCGTTCCGTGCGGCGGAGACGGTAACGGTGTATTTCGGGCCGTCGAGGATGGCTTCATAGTCCGTGATGGCCGTATCCAGCGCCGTGCAGGCGGCGGCCCAGCCGTCGCCGCGCAGGGCGGCAAGGCCATCGGTATAGGCATCGGCGGCGGGCTTGTAGTTCTGTACGTTGTCCGTTCTGGCACGATAGCGGCCCATCAGCGCCGCCAGCCGGGTCTGGGTCGAATCGTACGCGCCGGTGTACTCGGAAAAGACGATGGCGGTCTTTACGCTGGAGGCCGGGGCGTCCAGCGCATACGCGCCGCCGTCATAGTAGACGGTATAGTTGCCGGTCTGGCCGCAGATGGCGGTGATGAAGCCGCCGGACAACTCGAAGGCGTAGTCACTGCTCTGCAGCGCCTGCAGCACGGTCTGGCCCGCCGTGTAGGCAACGGGCGTCGGCTCGATCAGCGTGCGGGAGGCGGTGGAGGCGGTGAGATAGAACGTGCCGCCGCCCGCCGACGCGGCCAGGGCGGGCGTCAGGCAGGTCAGCGCCGTCACCAGTGTCAGCAGCAGCGATACAATGCGTTTTTTCATAGGGATACCTCCTGTTGATGATGGGGCGGGAGTCGTTCTCTGCGCTTTCGCGGCGGGAAGCGTACAGAACGGCGCCCGGCTATTTTGGGCAGTATGCTCCGCTCCCCCCGCCGGGGCGGGGGAAGCGGAGCGGTATGCTGTGTCAGACAGCCGCCGTCCTTACTTGGACGGTCTGGCCGTAACGATATTGCTGAAGTCGCTGACTGCCGTACCCTTCACGGCCACGACCTTGTAGTAATAGGTCGTGTTGGCCTTTGCGCCGGTGTTGACGTAGGTCAGAGCCGTGGTCTTGTTGATAAGGGTGTAGCCGCTGTTCTTCGTCTCGCTGCGGTAGACGCGGTACTCCGTGGCGCCGGAGACAGCCTTCCACGTCAGCTGGGGCTTGCCGCTGACGGTGGAATAGCCCACGGCCACAACGGGGGCGACCTTGCCCTCCACCACAGCGCTGATGCCCAGCACCTTGCCGGCAGCGTTCAGGGCCTCCACCTTGTAGTAATAGGCGGTGCCCAGCACCGCGCCGGTGTTGGTGTAGCTCAGAGCGCTGGTGGTGGTGAGGATGGAGAAGGTGCCGGCCTTGCTGACGGCACGGGACACGCGGTAGGACGCCGCACCGGTGACAGCCTTCCACGTCAGCATGGGCTTGCCGCTGACGGCGGAGTGCCTCATGGTCACCACAGGCGTGGTGGTAACGGGCGCGGTGGACTTGGACTGGCCGCTGACCACGTTGCTGTACGCGCTCTCGCCCACACCGTTCACCGCCGTGACCTTGTAGTAGTAGGTCACACCCTCCTTGGCGCCGGTATTGGTGTAGCTGGTGGCGGTGGTGGTGTTGATCCTGGTGTAGGTACCGGTGGCGCTCTCCGCGCGATAGATGTTGTAGGAGGTCGCGCCGGTGACGGTGTTCCACTTCAGCATGGGCTTGCCGCTGGCGGCGGAGTGGCCGATCCTCACCACGGGGGCGGAGGGCTTCTGCGGCGTCACCTTGGTCTGGCCGCTGACCACGTTGCTGGCGTCGCTCTCGCCGATGTCATTGACGGCGGTGACCTTGTAGTAATAGGTCACGCCCTCCTTGGCGCCGGTGTTGACGTAGCTGGTGGCAGTGGTGGTGTTGATCTTGGTGTAGACGCCGTCGGCACTCTCAGCGCGGTAGACGTTGTAGGACTCCGCACCGGTAACAGCGCTCCACGTCAGCATGGGCTTGCCGCTGGAAGCGGAGCTGCCGATCTTCACCACAGGGGCGGCGGGCTTCTGCGGCTCCGCCTTGGCCTGACCGCTGACGATGTTGCTGAACTCGCTCTCGCCGCCGGCGCTGACGGCCGTGACCTTGTAGTAGTAGGTCACGCCTTCCTTGGCGCCGGTGTTGACGTAGCTGATGGCGGTGGTGCTGTTGATCCTGGTGTAGGGGCCGTCCTCGCTCTCAGCGCGGTAGACGTTGTAGGACTCTGCACCGGGCACGGCATCCCACGTCAGCATGGGCTTGCCGCTGGCGGCGGAGTGGCCGAAGACCACCTCGGGCACCGGCTGGGCCGCCACCTTGACGGTGAGGGTGCCGTTCTCCACAGCGCCGTTCTCCACGGTCTGCATGGCGCCGTCGGCAATGGTGTACACATGTGCCTTGGTGATGGTGAAGGTGCCCTCCGCACCGGCGGCGGCATCGTCCTTCAGCTTGAACACCAGGCTGTACAGGTCGCCCTTGACGCCGAGGCCCTCGCTGGTGGGATCCAGCAGGGACACGGCATAGTAGCTCTTGCCGTCCTCGTCGGTCTTGAGCGCCGTCAGCTTCACGCCGTCCATACCGGCGGCGCTGGCCTGTGCGTCCAGTTCAAACAGTGCGGGATCGAAGTACACCCGGTAATTCAGGCATACGATGCCGGTCAGCGGCTCCTCCTCGGAGGCGTTGACCGTCAGCTTGACGGCCTCGCCCGCCATGACCTCGGCCACGTCCGTTTTGGGGCTGACAACGGCGGCCAGCGCAGTGGAGGTGAGACTCAGCGTCAGCACCAGCGCCAGCAGGAAAGATACGATTTTCTTCATATGTCTTTCCCCTCCTTAGTTGTGAGCGGTAAGGGAGTCAATTTCTCCCAGATAGAAGGAATAGATGAGGACTGCGTCATCCGCCGTCACCGCGCCGTCGCCGTTGACATCGGCGGCATCAGCCTGCCGGGCATCGGCGGTGAGCTTGGTGTTGACGAAGGCGTAGACCAGCGCGGCGTCGGCGTCATCCACCACACCGTCGTTGTTCACGTCGCCCTTGCCGTACAGGGCCAGCATGGTGATGGGCTGCTGGACGGCAGCATCGCCGTACTTCACGGTGACGCTCTCGGCGTCCGCCTTGAGCGCTTCGCCGCCCTCCACGGTGTAATCCGTGACCTCCACCTCGGTAACGCCGTCGTACACGGCCACCACCGTCATGCCGGCGGGATCGAAGCTCTCACCGGGCAGGTACTCGGTCTTGGTGGGAGGCGTGGTGATCTTCAGCTCCGTCACCTTGGGAGCCTCGCCGCCCTGCCATGCCAGCACGGGATAGCCGTTGTTGATGCCGTCCGTGTCGTTGTGGAAGCTCTCGCCCAGCACATAGGTCAGGGTCTTCAGCTCCTCGGCGGTCTTGGCCGTGCCCAGGCCGGTGATGCCCTCCTTGGGGCTCTCGCCGGAGACGGCGCCCGCCAGATAATAGCTGTTCACGAAGTTCTTCTCATAGGGGATGGGGGACAGGCCGCCCACATAGGAGGCGTTGCCCTTGCTGCCGATGACCGTGGCGGTGCTGTAGCAGTTGGTAAGTGTCGCACCGGCAAAGCGGTTGTAGTAGCTGCCGCAGATACCGCCCAGATAGCACTCGTTGGCGGCGGTGCTGCGGATGATGCCGGTGGTGTAGCAGTCGGTGATGACGGCCTCTGTGTCCGTATAGCCCGCGATGCCGCCGCCGTGCTTGTTGGTGGTGACGTTCACAGCGCTCCAGCACTGGGTGACAGCGCTGTTGTCGTTCATGTAGCCCGCGATGCCGCCGGCCTGCGCGTTGCTCTTGGCCGTGCAGGTCACGTCGCCGGTGATGCCCAGCTTCGTGACGGAGGAGCCGGACTGCATGTAGCCGAACAGGCCCAGAGGATAGCTGCTGCTGTTGACGTACAGGTTGTGGATAACGTGGCCCTGACCGTCAAACGTGCCGTAAAGCTTGGCCATGGGCGTCCAGTCGAAGGCGGCCAGCTCGATGTCCGCCGTCAGCTTGGCGCTGGCCTTATCGCCGTTCTTTGCGAACCACGCCAGCTCGGCACCGGTGCCGATGAGGTAGGCGCCGTCGTCATCCTTCTTAGGCTCAGTCAGGGTGGCGCCGTCCCAGGGGTTGGCGCCGGCAGCGTTCATGGCGGCGGTGATGGTCAGGACGCCGTCCTGTACCTTGTCCGCGTCGGCGCTGCCCAAGGTGAAGCTGCCGCGGGTCACGGTGTAGCCATCCTTGGTCAGAACGTAGGTGTAGGTGCCGTAGCCCAGCTGGAAGCGGCCGCTTTCGTCAGCCGTGCAGGTCTTGCCGGTGCTGTCGGTCAGGGCGGCGGTCACGTCCGTCAGCTTCTCGCCGTCGGTGTTGGTGACATCCAGCGCCACATTGTACAGCACCTTGCGGTAGACGGTGACCGCCGCGTCCGCGTAGTGGTTCATGTAGTAATTCACGGTGACGGCGTTGAAGTTGGTGCCCACGCCGGTATCCGTCATGTTATACAGGAACGCGAAGGGGTTGGCAGCGGAGTACATGCTGCCGAAGGTGTAGCCGTTGGTGAAGCTGTACGTCGTCGTCTCCTCACCCTCCTCGAAGGCGATGTCCTCGGGGATGGTGACGGTGACGGAGGCGTTGTCCATCTTCTGGTACTGACCCAGCGTGCCCTCGTACTTGGTCTCGCCCGCGAAGTAGGTGGGCTTGAAGGTGGTGGGGTTGAACACGCCGGAGATCTTGTTGACGCCGCGGAACATGCCGCTGAAGGTCAGAGTGACCTGATCGCCGGGCATGATATCCTCGTTCCTGTGGCTGGCGTTCTCAGAGGAGACGGTGACCTTGGCCACGCGCACCAGACGATAGCTGACGCCGCTGCCGTCGGTCATGCGGAGGATGACGGTACCGCCCATGCCGTTGCCCAGCCCGTTGAAGTCGGACAGGGGCACGGTATAGCGGCCATCCTCACCGGCGGTGACGCTCCGGAAGGCGGAAACGGTGCTCTCCATCGCGTTGTTGGTGGCGACAAAGGCGTACTCCACCTCGACGCTGCCGCTGCCCTTCACTACGCCGAAGGTCAGGGCGGGATCCGTCTCGCCGGCCTCGTAGTACCAGGTGTCGTAGTTGTAGTCCCAATCCATGGAGCGGGTGGTGGTAGTGCCGGCGGGCATGTTGAAGTCCACATCCGCATCGGCGGAGCCGTGGGCCACATCCGTACCGCCCACTACGATGACGCCCACACGATGGGGCTGGGTGGCGGGGTACAGACCGCCGTGGCTGCCGTGGCTCTCGGGGTCCACGTCCACGCTGTCATAGTAGACGGTGATGATGGAATCCTGCGCGCCGGGGGTAACATCCGCCCAGTTGGCGGAGGTGTTGCCGCCGTCCACCGTCCCGATCTGCGCGTCGCCGGAGGCCAGATCCCAGTGGAAGTCAGGCTCCACCATGATGTTGCCGGCATCGGAGTTGATGAGCTGCCAGTGACGGTAGGCCCGGACGCGGGTGGTGCCGTTCAGCACCTCGAAGCCGCTGGGATCCAGGTTCACCTGCAGGTCGGCCTCGTCGCGCTTGGAGGTCTGGGTGCCCAGCTTGCTGAAGTCGTGGGACAGGCGATCCGTGGCGGCGTTATCACCGAAGGCGAAGGTCATGTCCTTGCTGGCGTTGAGGCTGGACAGCCAGCCCGCCTGCGTCACATGGGCATCATCGCTGAGACGCCATGTGTAGTTGCTGTTGCCCTTGGAGATAAAATACTCGGCGCTCTTGGTACCGTCCTCGCTGTAATGCCAGCCGTCGAACTCATCGGTCTTGTCCATGGGATCCACTTCCGTGGTGTTGAAGTTGTTCCACTGGAAGTACAGGCCGAAATCGGCGTCGGCGGGAACGGTGGCCTTCAGCACCACGCCGGTGTTGATGGCCAGGCTCTTGGTGCTGGCATAGTAGCTGGCACGGAAGGTCTGGTTGATGGCCTGCGTAAAGATGTAGCCGTCAATGTCGGGATAGGCGTAGGCGTTGTACAGGCAGGCGTTGCCGGCTGCGTACAGCACCGTGGGATAGTAGTCGTAGCTGCCCTTGGTGTAGGGTGTACCCATGACGCAGGAGGTGCCCATGATGGGGCAGTCCACGCGGACATGGTACTCGTCGGCCGTGAAGTAGGTGTTGTCCGTCTTCTTGCTGTTGACATAGAAGGAATTGCACTGCAGATAGACGCTGGTGCCGCCGCCTGCGCCGCCGTCCACGTTGGTGTCGGTGGGCAGGTTCAGGGTCATGCCGCCCAGCTCCACGTCATAGTCGCCGGTGTCCGCGTTCCTGGCAAAGGCGCGGTAGGCATAGCGCCCGGCGGCCAGCTTGGCGTAGAACATCTGGTAGTTGTCGGTCAGCCGGCCATCGGCGGGGTCGTAGTTCTCCTGACCCTCCGGCAGAGTGTTGGTGAAGTCGCTGTACAGGAAGCAGTTCTCGATCTCGTCGCCCAGCACCTCATTGCCCGTATCATCGGTATACACGTTGTAGAGCCGGATGATGGGGTAGCCGCCGGTGTAGTCCTTGCCCACATAGAACGTGAAGTCCATGGTGGGGACATCCTCCACATGGAGCTTCAGCGTCCATGTATCCTTGGAGAAGTGTACGCCGTCGTGAGAGGCATAGAAGCGGTAGAAGTACTCGCCCTCCGTCAGCTCGGTGATCTGGATGGTGGTCATGCCGAAGACGGCCTCAGAGAAGTCCTGCATGGGGCCCCATGTCATGCCGCCGTCGGTGGACCGCTGGTAGTAGTAGTTCCTGTAGGACAGGCTCTGGCCGTCCACAGGGGCGAAGATCTTACCCGCCTGCAGGTCGCTGAGCAGGTAGGCCGTGCCGGTCATCACCGTATTCTCGCTCTCGGCGGGGTAGTCCGCCTTGCGGGTGGGAACGGGGACTTCCTTCCGGCCGCAGACGTCGCAGACGCCGTCGTTGTCGGCATCGGTGTGCGCCTCCGCAGGCTCGCCCTGCAGAACGGGAGCGGGGCAGCTGTCAGCGTAGGCGCTGCCCAGCGCTGCGGCATCGAGTCCATCCGCCGCGGTGAAGGCCTCGCCCCGCACGGTGATCTTCGTCGTCTCCGCGCCGGAGGTCTTGACCGCGCTGTCCAGATACCAGCAGTTGCTGACCGTCAGGACAGTGGAGGCACCCACGACCTCGCCCACCAGTGCGCCCATGTTGGCATTGTCGTCATACTCGCCGCTGACGGCACCGATGGAGTAGCAGTTGGTCAGCGTGATATTCTGACCGCTGGAGCTGTAGCCCGCCGCGCCCACGATGCCGCCGGCAGACTGCTGGATCCTCTGGGTCCTGTAGTAGAAGCTGATGCTGCCGGTGTTGTAGCAGTTGGAAATTTCCACGGTTTCGCGAACGCAGCCAGCGATGCCGCCCACGCCGCGGAAGCTGGGCTGCCAGCCGCGCAGGTGGATATCGCCGGTGTTCCAGCAGTTCTCGATGACGGTGCTGCCGCTGGAGGCCACCGCCACGATGCCGCCGGTGTAGCCCTCATAGCCGGTGATATCGGCCTGATTGGAGCAGCTCCGGATAACGGTATCCTGCGCCGAGGCCACCACGCCGGCGTGGCCGTAGATCTGGTCGTTGGTGGGGGTGCCGGTGAGGGTCACATAGTTGTGGCAGTTCTCGATGGTAGTGGTGCGGTGGGTGAAGACGCCGCAGGCGCGGCCCACGATACCGGCCACATAGCGGGTGATGGACTTACCCTCGCCGTAGACGCTGACGTTCTTGATGGTCGCGCCGTCGCACAGGCCGAACAGCGCGGTGTAGTAGGAGCTGCCGTCGTTATAGGTACCCTTGTTCTCCAGATACAGACCGGTGATCTTATGGCCCTGTCCGTCGAAGGTACCGCGATAATCCTTGTAGGCGGCCTTGTTACCGATGGGCGTCCAGGGGGCGTCCGCGCCGCAGATGCCGGAAAGATCGACATCGCCGGTCAGGCGGGCGTTCATCTCGGCGTTGCCGGTGTTGACCTCATCGGCGAACCACTTCAGCTGGGCGCCGGTGCTGATCTCGTAATAGCCGTCCTCTGCCACAGCGGGCTTGTTCTTGTCGGTGACAGTGACCTTGCACTGTGCCTGGAAGGCGCCGTCAACGGTTGTGACGGTGATGACCGCCTCGCCCTCGGCCAGCGCGGTCACAAGGCCGGTGCGATCCACAGCGGCCACGGAGGGGGCGCTGCTGCTCCACGTCACCTTCTGGTTTTTGGCGTTGTCCGGCTGCACGGCGGCGTTCAGCTGGGCGGCGCTGCGGCGCTCGACGGACAGCTCGGTCTTGTCCAGCGTCACGCCGGTGACGGCCACGGTGTCATCCCCGCCGCCGGGTCTGGTGTTGTCGCCCACCACGAAGCCGAAGCAGTTGAAGTAGTCGTAGTTATCGTCGCACTCCGCCGCGATGTACAGCTGGTTCTCCATGAGAAACGCGGCGGGCAGCGCGATGGTGTGGCTGCCGTCACCGTTCTCCGTGACAGTGTACTGGTAGTCGCTGCCGGCATAGAAGTTCCAGCTGACATTGCCGTCCGCGTCAAAGAGGGCGCAGTACTCCAGAATATTCTGGTTAAAGTCTGCGGGATAGGTGACGTAGACCGTCTCCGTGCCCTTGGGAACGGTAACGGTATAGACCTTCTTGTCGCCGGGGACGCTGAAGTGGGACACATGCATGGTGCTCTCCGCCACATTGTAGAGATACTCCGTGCCCGCTTCATCCGTGGTGATGCTGGAGAAATCAAAACCCTTGTAATAGTCGGCGGGATCGAAGGGCTTGGCGCCGCCCACCGTGACCTTGGCGGTAGCTGGTGCGTAGCAGGAGTCCGACGTGCCGGCGTTGGGATCGGTGCCCAGCAGGTAGTAGGTGCCCGCCTTGCTGAAGGTGTAGCTGAAGCTGCTCTCATCGCTGCCGGGGGTAAGGGTGTCCACCAGCGACCAGTTCTCGTCGTAGACGCAGACATTCAGGCCGGTGATGGGCTCAAACTCCTCCGTGCCGCCGTCGGCCACGGACCGGGTGTCGTACTTGAGGGTCCGGAAGCTCACGGCGCCGCCCACAGGCGCGGCGTACTCGTCCTGATCGAAGGCGGCGAAGGCGCCCTTCGTCCAGAACTGCCAGTTGCTGAACATGGCCACGTCGATGGTGTCACCGTCAGACAGCAGGATATAGTCCGCCGTGCTGCCCCAGCCGGGGCCCATCAGAGGATAGACGTGGTTGCGGTAGTACATCAGGTTCTCGTCATGGCCCCAGAACTGCTGCATGTACAGGGACGTGGCGCTGCCGGTGATGTTCAGAGCCGCCATGGTGTCATCGTAGGGGGGGTTGCCCAGCATATCCACCACGCCGCAGCTGCCGTCATGGCCGTTGATCTTCACGCTGCCGTTGATGATCTGATCCGGATCAAGGCCCAGATAGTACACGCCGATCATGTAGAGATACAGGTGCAGGGCGGTGGGACGCTTCACGATCTCGCTGTCCACATAGCCGCCGGAGCCGTTCTCCGTGTGATAGCGGTAGAAGTCCGTCAGGCCCTGGTACGCCAGGTCGAAGTAAGGCACCTCCACCTCCAGGTGGGACAGCACGGTGCCCTCGTTGCCCATCAGCGGGATGCCGTCACTGGAAACGGTGACATAGACCTTCACGGAGTCGGCGGGCGTCTCGTCGTAGCCATACTGGGAGGCATCGCCGTCCTTGCCCTGCTCCACCGTGATGGTCAGCGTCACCTTGCCCATGCCGCCGTTGGGGCAGCTGGCGGTGATGGTGGGCGTATAGATGCCCGCCGTGGGATTGGTAAAGGACAGGCACGGACGGCCGCTGTCCTTATCCGTTGTGATCTTGGTCTGGGTGCCGTAGTCGCCGGTATCCAGCTGGTAGGTCATTGTATGACCCTCGCTGTCCTTGAACAGCTCGTCCAGATAGACGGTCAGCAGGCCGCCGGTCGTGACCGTATACTCCGTATCGCCCGTGCTGCCCGTCACGCAGGGTGCGGCGGCAGTGGCGAAGGCCAGCTGCGGCACCATGGTCAGGCACAGCACCAGACTCAGCAGCATGGCCAGCACGCGGTCGGTCATGCTTCTTTTGTGATACATGTGATCTCCTCCTGTTTTTTTGATCTTCTCTATCTCTAACGCACATGCGGAAAAAAGGGTAAGGCTCCCTTGGCCAATGCGGCGGAAGTGTGTCCATTCTCCCAAAAAAAGAGAGGAGGCGGGAGGGTTTTGCCCCCCTCCCGCCCTTATGGAAAGCGGCGGTGGAAAAACCGCCTCGGCTTGACACGTACACACGCAGAAAAAACGCCGGTCAGCCTCCGTTTTACCGGAGAACGGCCAGCGCAGTCCGCGACAGAAAAACACCGGCCCCTCCCTTTCCGGGAAGCGCCGGCGCACACTCCTGCCATCCATACACCACGGAGAGAGCGCCCGCTGTTGGTGATCCTCCTTCATGCAAGTCTTCTGACTCGCGCCGCAGAGAGTTCTCTCCTCGTTCGTAACCTGCCTTCTCACAGACGTGATGTCTGCAATGGCGGACTTTCGTCCCAGCGGCTGACGCCGCCTCGGTACGTTCTTGCGCTTACAGTGCCGTTCGCGTGGGGCCTTGCACCCCGTTCCTTTGAAGCCGCTGCCTGACCCCTGCGGGGCCTTGCGGCAGTCTGGCCGCACGATATCAATGGATCATGTATTCAATTGGCCGACGGCCTATGCCGCCAGCTACTATTATAGATTGGAAGAAAACGGTTGTCAACAGGAAAAACGCCCTAAAACACGCCTACCCCCCCCCGGCAGACACTTTATGTCAGCAGGACGCGGGACGCCACGGTCTTGCCGAAGCCGCAGGACGCGCTGAACAGCGCGATGCGCCCGCAGGTCATGGTGTGCGGAGCGCCTCCGACAGCCTGATCTCGATCACGGGGCCGTTTGTCATCTCCGCCCCCTCCCTTTCGCTGTTTTTCCTCTCAATAATCCGCGTTGAGCCACGGCTTCTGCCCCCAGTGCAGCAGCCGTGCCAGCTCCTGTGCCTTTTCCGCGTCGTCCGCCTGCGCGGCGCCCAGACGCAGCAGACCCTCCAGCCCGCAGGAGCCCATGAGCAGAGAGGTCAGCTCTCCCTGCGGACAGGTGACGGTAACCTCTGGCACCGCGTCCGGTGCGGCCACGGCCCAGCGCCCTCCGGCAAAGGCGATGCGCAGGCACTGCTCCGCGCCGGTCAGCTCATCCCGGCAGCGGAACGCCGCCGTCAGCGTCCCCCGCGGGAACGGGCGGTAGGCCGTCCGCTCCACGAAGGCCGCGGCGTCCGTCATCTTGAACATGGTACCCACGGCGGAGACATTGGTCTGGAGGAAGCCATAGTCAATGTAGTTCCTCGATACGTCCTGCGGGTCGTGCAGCAGGTGGTGGAAGTCCTCCTCGCCGGTGCGGAGGATCACGGTCTGGGCCAGATCCTCCTGCAGCTTCAGACCGCCCAGCAGCGCCCGCAGCACGCCGCCGTCCTCGTAGACCAGCTCCTCCACACTGAGACGGTTCTGGGTGTAGTTGGTGTCGCTGGCGCTTTCAAAGCGGTAGGCCGCGTAGCCCCGCAGTGTGCCGCCGTCGTCGTACCAGCCCATGCGGCGCACCTGTATATCGTCCCGGGCGGCGCGCAGCTCCTCATCGAATTTCTCCACCATGCCGTGGTTTCGGGCGGCGAAGCGGCGCTGGCAGGCCATGGCCGCGTCGAAGTCCTCCGGCCGCAGGAGCCGCAGACGGCGCTGCGCTTCGGCGTCCGGCCGGGGCAGCACCGACGTGGGCAGGCGGTATTCGTACAGCTTGCCGGCAAAGCCGTAGCCCATCCGGCGGTAAAAGCCGATCCGGAAGGGCAGCAGCAGCGTCAGCAGCGCGCCGTGCCGCCGGGCGTAGTCCTCGAAGCACCGCACCATATACAGCGCAGCGCCCTTCTTTTTGTGGAGCGGATGCACCTCCAGCGCCATCAGGCCGCAGGCGGGCTGCATCCGGCCGAAGAAGTTCATGGAGAACAGGATCAGCTTCATGGTGGCGATGAGGGTATCACCCTCGAACAGTCCCACCGTGCGGGTCTGTGTGTCCTCTCGCAGCTCCGTCAGGTGCTTGTCCCGGTAGTGGGCGCGGCACGCGGCGTCCAATGATTTGTAGGCCGGGTAGGAGTTGAGATAGATATCCAGATACGCCTCTATGTCCGCCGCCGTCAGGGGGCGGACGTCCCAGCTGCGGGACGCCGTGTCGTTGTGCATAAGCGTGCTCCTTTCGCCGTCTAATATTTTGATTATACCGCTTTTTCCGGCGGTTGGCAATATTCCGAAGTATGATACAAGGCTCTTTGACCGAGGGGCGGCTTGCTTTTTGCGCCCGCCTGCCGTATACTGGAGGAGGAATGACATTCCGAAGACGGAAGGGAGCTGACATACTTGCGATTCTGGAAAATGAACGGCGCAGGAAACGACTTTGTGATCGTGGACAACCGGCAGCTGCGGCTGCCGGACGAGGCGTGGCCGGAGATTGCCCGTGCCCTGTGTGAGCGGCATCTGTCCATCGGCGCGGACGGGCTGATGGTGGTCGATCCGTCCGAGAAGGCGGATTACCGGATGCGCTACTACAATTCCGACGGCTCACTGGGCGAGATGTGCGGCAACGGCGCACGCTGCATCTGCCGCTACGGCTATGAGAACGGGCTGGCTGGCGAGGTGCAGACCGTGGAGACCACCGCCGGGCTGGTCACGGGCTGGCGGCTGGATCAGCGGAACTACCGCATCCGGCTGAACGATCCCAGCGTCATCCGGCTGGATGCCGCCGCCGGCATCGGCGGCACGGTCTACGCCACGCCCTATGTGGAACTGGGCGATCCCGGCCTGCCCCACATTGCCGTGGAGATGCCGGGGCTGGCGGACTGCGACCGGCAGCAACTGCGGGAGCTGGGGCGGCAGCTGCGCTTCTACGAGGGCTATCCCAAGGGGGCCAATGTGAATTTCTACGAGATCGTCGGGCCGGATCATGTGCGGGAGCTGACCTATGAGCGGGGCGTGGAGGACTTCACCTACGCCTGCGGCACCGGCACCGGCTCCGTGGTCACGGTGCTGACACTTCTGGGCCGGGTGTCCGGGCGGCGAGTACAGGTGGACGTGCCCGGCGGGCAGCTGACGGTGGACGTGGTGCGCGACGGCCAGCGGGTAGCCGACCTGTTCCTCACCGGCCCTACCAACATCGTCTGCAAGGGCGAGGCGACAGACGAGGACTGCCGCTTCTGCGCGGCGGAGCACTGAAAAAAGGGACGGCAGTCCGAGTGGACTGCCGTCCCTTTTTGCGCACGTCCGGCGAGCGGCGATATATTCACCGGGGGTGGGGCATAGGATAAGGCAAAACCGGAAAGGGGCGGATATGATATGAAGAAGATCAAGGTGTTCCTGCTGCGGCGGTGGTACATGGTGGGCAGCGCGGCACTGGTGCTGGCGGCAGCCATTTTTTATGTGGTGAACTACCCCGTCTCCGTCAGCGCGGCGGCCAGCACGCGGCAGCTGCCCATCTACTCGGTGGAGCGTACCCAAAAGGTGTGTGCCATCAGCTTCGACGCCGCGTGGGGTGAGGAAAAAGTGCGGCAGTTCAGTTGCTGAACTGCCGCACTTTATTGCCATATATGATACAAAATAATTCAATGATGACCGTTCTCTGACATTTGAGAGACTGCTTCATTATAGAACACGTTCAGTTCGCCCAAATATCCCGGCTTCCATGGCTTGTTCCGCCCGCAGTAGTGGATGACCGCGGACTGCTGCCGCACGTCCTCCAGCGTCATGCCGTCCCCGTTGCGCCGGTGGAGGGAAAACAGCTTTTCCGTCATATTGTAGCGGATGGGATCCAGCGGCAGGATACGCTGGCCGTACAGGGCGCTGATGATGTCCTGATCCGGCAGCATGAGCCGTCCCTTGTGGGCATCCATGTAGTCGAATACCGCCTGCGTATCCTGCTCCGCCCGCAGTGCCTGCAAATTCATCAGCATCACGCCGGAATTGATATAGGGACTGTCCTCGTCCATGTCCAGACGCAGCTCATTGAAACGGTGCAGAAAGCCGCGGATATGGGTGGCCGCCGCGAAAAACGCCGCGCCCATAGGCATCTCATACAGCTCCCGCAGGCTCTGCCGCACTACGATGTCCGGGTCAAGATACAGTACCCGCTCCAGCGTATCCGGCAGATATTTGGCCGCAAAAATACGGTAGTAAATGGCTTTCGGGTAGCGGTCAGAAGTCGGCGCGTCCGCCAGACCGTCCTCGTCCACTCGTATCAGGTGCAGCGTCCCCCGCTGCCCCAGCAATACCCGCGTTCCCGCCACATCCTCCTCTGACAGTCCCTCGTCGTGCAGCAGGTACACGTCAAAATGCGCGGCACTGTCGCAATGCAGTGCGGAGAACAGCATTACATTCAGCTGCGGGATGTAGTTCCGATCCAGTGTCATCAGCAGGTTCATAGACACACCTCAACTTTTTGTTTTCAGTATATTCTACGTCCTGTTAAAAAGCAAGGGTGCCAACGTCACGCGCGGGCAAAAAAACGTTTTGCATTGTCTATGAAAGCAAAACGCTGCATTATGCTTCGCTTCGCGAGTTCAACTCATAGGTACACAGATAGAACAGGAACGAGGTCATCTGGTACCGGTTGATGCGGGTGTTGCAGGCCGCCAGCAGATCGCCCAGCTCGCTGTCGCGGGTGGTGATGTCCCGATCGTCACACCACAGCATGGCCTTGACGACCTCGCCGCTGAGCCGGGGATTTTCCCACATGGCCTGCCGCAGCAGTTCCTGATCTACACGGGTGTCAATGCCGGACATGGCGGCGTAGCGATAGATCAGCAGACAGGCCGTCTGATAATCCATATCATCATCATAGCCGGTGTGCAGGTCCTCCTGGCGAAGCAGCCCCGTTTGATACGCCCAGCACACGGCGTCGTAGTAGGGACAGGCGGAGCCGTTGAATTCCTCGGTTTCATAGTCAGGCGGCAGGGCGGTGTTGTCCGTCTCCGGCCTTTGGGAGATGCGGTACAGCACGTCCACGAATTCGCCCACCTTTGCCGTGGCCTTTCCGCCGAAGGTGTCCGGCGTTTCCGGGTCTATATATCCGTTGCGGTACATATAGAGGACGCTGGCCTGGTTGAAAATGCCCGTGATGTCCGTAAACACCACCGTATCCTCCAGCGTGCCGCCGCTGGACGCCTTGCCGAAAACGTGGGCGTAGTAGTCACTGTTGACGATGTTGCTGGACATCTGGAACTTATTGTCCACGTACAGCCGGTAGGCCTCCAGCTGTTCGTCAGAGATGACGATGCTCTCGTCGGCGGGGATCACCGTCTCCGTGCCGGCGTCATAGCGGAAGGCCTTCGTCAGGAAGGACTTGTCCGACAGCACCGCTATGTGTACGCCGTTGGACAGCGCGTCGGTGCCCGCCAGCAGCCGGGAGTCGTAGTCCACGCCGAACAGGTTCAGCAGCGTGGGCAGGATGTCCGCCGTGGAACAGTACTCATCCACCACGATGTTCTCGGAGAGGCCGGGAACATAGCAGATAAAGCTGTTGCGATACTTCTCGAAGGTGAGATCCATTTCCTGCCCCGCCAGCTCGTTGTACTCATCCTCCGTCAGACCGTAGGGATAGTGGTCATTGGTCAGTACGATGCAGGTCTTATCGGCCACGCCCGCCTGCTCCAGCCGATCCATCAGGTAGGTCAGCGCGTTCTCCAGCTCCAGATTGCAGGCAATATACGCCTTCACCGGCTCGGAGTAGGGCAGATCCTTTACCGCGTCCCGGTTTTTAGCGCTCATAGCGTTATCCCAGTTGTACTGATAGTGGCCGCTGAAGGTCATGTAATAGGCGTGGAAGGGCTCCTTGCTGCTGAGATAGTCGTCCACCGAGGCCTCCATCATCTCCAGATCGGAGGAGAGCCAGTCGATCTTTATATCCAGCCCGGAGTCCGCCGCCTTGAAGGTATAGCCCATGTTGGCGTGGGTGATGTTCCGGTTGTAGAAATCTCCGATATAGTCGTGATAGCCCCAGGCTTGATATCCTTTTTCTCGCAGCGCATTGCCCATGCAGAAGGGCAGGTAGTTGGTGCCCGCCACGTTGAAGCTGGAATCCGTCTTAGTGCGGGACATATCCGGATAAAGCCCCATACACATGGTGTACTCACCATTGGTGGTAACGGATTGGAACGTGCCGTAGTAATTATCGAAGATAATGCCCGTGTGGGACAGCTTGTACAGAGTGGGTGTCAGCTCCTCACTGATGAACCAGGGGCAGAAGCTCTCAGCGCAGATGGTGATCAGGTTGTACCCCTCCAACAGCCCGGTGTAGTTGTTCTTCCGGGTGGGTGTCACCTGCGCCAAGTATTCGTCCGTGGTTTTGCGCATGGCATCATCCGTGGACTCCGCCAGCTTCGCGAAGTCGATGCGCTCAATCACATTATAGGAATTGCTGCTGTAAAGCCGCCTGGTGTCTGTGCCCAGCGGGGACGGCGTGATGATGACGCTGCCGCTGCTGCCGAAGACCATATAGCGAAGCTCCTGCACCGTGGTCGCCAGCATACCCACGCTCTTATAGCTGCTGTCGGTAGAGGTGTTCACATTGGTGAAGGTTTTGTAGACGGAGAACGATTTGCCCCGCCCGGCGTACATAATACCCATCGTAGCCAGCAGCAGTGTCAGCAGGATACCCAGCGTCGCCAGCGCCTGCCTCCACTTGAGCCGCACAGTCAGCACCCGGAGCTTGCGCAGAGCAAGGCAGAGGATCATCACGATCAGCGGTACCAGCAGCAGAAGGATGGGAACGATGTTCTTGCCGATGCTGTACAGGATCTGCGAGTCGAAATTGGTGATGACGTTCCCGCCCATGCTCACCTGACTGATGGGCATGAAGTTGCCGAAGATGGCATGGTACACCAGCTGCACCTCGGCAAACAGCACCTGCACGGCGACCAGAAGCGCGCCCACGATCTGCCGGGCGATCTTGGGAAGGTGCGTGGTCAGCAGTGTGCAGACCGTCCCACCCAGCAGTCCGAACAGCACCAGATAGACCGTCCGCCTGTCCAGCGATCGATAGACGCACAGGTGCAGGCACAGCTCCACATAGACGCTGGCGCAGCAGAACAACAGCAGGCTGCGGAGCCACGCCTGCCACAGGCCCTCCGCCGTTTCAGGCGCCTCGCAAGGCGCCTGAGGGTGATTCAATATCTCAATCTCATTGGGTTTTGTCTTCAGCATATATATCTCCTGCCGCAGCCTCCCCTTGGAGAAGCGTCTGCGAAATTCGTCAAAATATCAGCGCGGGGCATATCATACTGTAATTGTAAAGAAAATGCAACGATTTCTGTGAAAATTAAAGAAAGGTTCACAGTCGATCTCGGTCGTTTTGAGCCGAAAGTTTAACAAAATCTACATAGCCGAAACGCGAAAACCGTGCTATACTGTACGCGAAATTGGGAACGCAGTCGATTTTAGGAGGTGAGTCCTGTGACAGAAACCGGTTTCCATCTGAAACGCCATCTGACGTCCTTCCAGATCATGATCCTCGGCTTTGCCGGCGTGATCCTGCTGGGCGCGCTGGTGCTGATGCTGCCGATCTCGGCGGCAGGGCGGGTGTGGACGCCGTTTCACGAGGCGTTGTTTACCTCCACCTCCGCCGTCTGCGTAACGGGCCTGGTGGTGCAGGACACCGGCAGTTACTGGTCCGGCTTCGGTCAGTCCGTCATCCTGCTGCTGATCCAGATCGGCGGCTTAGGTGTCATCACGGCGGCTGTAACGTTTTTGATGCTCTCCGGCAAGAATATCTCGCTGAAGGAGCGCAGTGCCATGCAGGATGCCATCTCTGCTCCGGCGGTGGGCGGCATCGTGCGCCTGACACGTTTTGTCCTGAAGGGAACTTTCCTCGTGGAGCTGGTCGGGGCTCTTGCGCTGCTGCCGGTATTCTGCCGGGACTACGGACTGCGGGGCGTGTGGATGGCGGTGTTTCACTCCGTTTCCGCCTTTTGCAACGCGGGGTTCGATATTCTGGGGCGGGTGGATGCCCTCTACCCTTCCCTGACGGCGTACATGGCCGACCCGCTGGTCAATATCGTCATCATGCTGCTGATCGTCGTGGGCGGTATCGGTTTTCTGACATGGGACGATGTCTGCACCCACCGGCTGCACCTGCAGCGGTACCGGATGCAGAGCAAGGTCATTCTGAGCGCAACCGTCATCCTGATCGCGCTTCCGGCATTGCTCTTCTTCCTGACGGACTTTGCTGAGCTTCCCGCGGGACAGCGCGTTCTGGCGTCGCTCTTTCAGGCGGTCACACCGCGAACGGCGGGCTACAACACCGCTGACCTGACGAAAATGAGCGACACCTCACAGGCAGTCACGATTTTGCTGATGCTGACCGGCGGCGCACCCGGCTCCACGGCGGGCGGCATGAAGGTAACGACGCTGGCTGTGCTGGCCGCCAACGCGGTCGCCGCTTTCCGCAGGCGGGAGGATCCGCAGCTTTTCAAACGCAGGCTGGAGCCCTCCGCTGTACGGAATGCCGCCGCCATCCTGCTGCTGTATCTGGGGCTGACCTTCGCGGGTGCGGCGGTCATCAGCGCGGCGGAGGGACTGCCGCTGGGTGCCTGTCTCTATGAAACGGCATCCGCTGCCGGGACGGTAGGGCTGACACTGGGGCTGACGCCGCAGCTGGGTACGCTGTCGCAGGGCATTCTCATTCTGCTGATGTTCTTCGGGCGTGTCGGGGGACTGACCCTGATCTACGCCGCATTCTCCGGGCATGATCTGACCTATGCCCGGTACCCGAAGGAAATTATCACCGTAGGCTGAAAGGAGCGCACGATGAAAAACGTATTATTGATCGGACTTGGCCGCTTCGGGCGGCACCTTGCCATGCAGCTGAGCGAGCTGGGGCATCAGGTGATGGCGGTGGATCGGGACGAGGAGCGTGTCAACGAGTGTATGCCCTTTGTCACCAACGCGCAGATCGGTGACAGCACCCGCGTGGATTTCCTGCGCTCACTGGGCGTCAGCAACTACGATGTCTGCTACGTTACCATCAGCGGAGACTTCCAGAACTCGCTGGAAACGACGTCTTTGCTCAAGGAGCTGGGGGCGAGGTATGTGGTGTCCCGCGCGGAGCGTGACGTGCAGGCGAAGTTCCTGCTGCGCAACGGCGCGGACGCGGTGACATACCCGGAAAAGCAGCTGGCGAAGTGGGCGGCCATCCGGTACACCGCCAACCACATCTTCGGCTACATAGAGCTGGACGAGAAGCACGCCATTATCGAGGTCGCCGTCCCGGACAGCTGGCAGGGGCACAGCATCGGTGAGCTGGACATCCGCCGAAAGTATGGCGTCAATATCCTCGGCGTGAAGCGGAACGACAAAACCGATGTGACCATCTCGCCGGAAACCGTGCTGGACAGCGGCCTGACGCTGCTGGTGCTGGGTGAGTATACGGCGCTGAAAAAGTGCTTCCGGCTGTAAGGCCGCGTCTGCCGACGCTTGTGCGGTTACAAGCGGCTCGCCGGGGTATGTTACGCTGCCAAGCTCTCCACTAAAAGCTTCGGATTTGAGGCTGCCGGTATAGAAAAAGCGCTCCTGCGAGGATCGACCTCGCAGGAGCGCTTTTTTTGTTTCAGGTGTCGGGAGAGCTGTGTTTACTCGCCGATGTCATCCAGCGACAGTACCTGCTCATAAGAATCTGCACCGGCGATAGAGCCGATGGGCAAGACCACGTGGAGCTTTCCGTCACCGTCAGCGTATGTGCGAACGCTCATGTTGATGTTCTCATCGGACAGCGTCCAATCGCGGCGTTCCGTCAGGAACTCATCCGTATCACCGCCCGCAATTGCTCCATACTGTGTGTCGAACTTTGCAGCGGCAGCGCGGTGTACCGCCTCCAAGAAGACTGTCTCATCCACATCCAGTGCCTTCAGCAAGCCCGCTGTGGCGAGCTGCTGGCCACTGACGATGTCATACAGATAGACATTGTATTCGTTCACATCGGCATCCCAACCGCAGGAGACGACCAGCGACAGGATATTCTCATACTGATATGACTCCCATGCCACATAGAAACAGGACAGGCTGACCTTATCCGAGACATCTTCAAGCACGCCATTCACGATACCAGTCGGTAAAGCCGTTGTCCGTCTGATAAATCTCGCTGGTCTCCGTGTCCATCACCCGCTCAAAGCCCATGGTGGCGTCGCTCTGCTTCTGGCTGATGATGTCCTGACTGGTATTCCGGCTTTCCCATGAGGACATGATAGCATCCTGCATCTCATTGGCGGATTGGCTCAACTTCTGGGATTGCTGCACCGCCGCGTCGCTCTGCGCCATGGCGGAGGAGGTATAGCTGCCGGAATAGTCCAGGCTGCCCAAGCTCCGTGTCAGGATGTCCTCCCAGTTCTGGAACATCCCCTTTTCAGCGGAGACGATGGTGGTGCTGTACGCCATGTAGTACCCGCCAAGGCCGGGGATGGGGAAGGGGACAAGCTCCACCGAACACATACCCTCCGCCTCGACGCCGTCCTGCGTGAACTCCGCACGCAGCACGCCGGCTGTTCCGCCCAAAGAGCCGGTGGCGTCAAAGGTCTCTGTCACCGTGAAATCCTCATACTGCGGGAAGTGGAGGCTGCTGTAAAACGGCTCTGCGGCAACCGCCGCTTTTACTGCCGCAGCCGCACAGCAGTGTTATGGTCAAGGCTAAAATGATACAGATAATTCTCCTCATAAGTCCCCCCCTTGCCAATTATGCTCCAAGTATAGCACATGTCTGACCGACAAACATACGGTTTCTGTAACGCGCATACGATGGACTATTCTCAAACAGGAGGTCTGTTTATGCCGAGCACCAAGCAAGCACCCGCCCCGACGATCACCGTCACCCGGAATTTCCTTGGCCAGCAGACAGCTGAGACGTTGCTGTTGGAATTGATCCGCGCCCATACTCAGGCGGCTTAATGCCTGCGGGCAGTCCACGGAAAGGAGGGAGCATATGGAGAAGCGACCACTGCCCACTGCGCTGTACTGCCGCCTGTCCCGGGAGGACGGAGACCGGATGGAGAGTGATTCCATCGGAAACCAGCGGAAGCTGCTGGAGGAGTATATCGAAAATCATCCTGAGTTGGTAATGGCAGAATGCTATGCCGATGATGGCTATACCGGCACGAATTTCCAGCGCCCCGCCTTTCAGCGGATGCTGCGGGACATGGAAAGCGGGCACATCCGCTGCGTACTGGTAAAGGATCTGTCCCGTTTCGGCCGCGACTACATCGAAACAGGTCGCTATCTGGAGCGCTGGCTGCCGGAGCACGGCGTGCGATTTATTGCCATTACAGACAACATCGACAGTGTCCGCGGCGCCTACGACATGATGATGCCGCTGAAGAATCTGTTTAACACCCAGTATGCACGCGACATCTCCCAAAAGGTCAAAAGCTCCCTCCACGCCAAGCAGCAACGAGGAGAGTTTATCGGGGCCTTCGCCAGCTACGGCTACTGTAAGGATCCGCAAAACCATAACCGTCTGGTTATCGACCCGCCTGCGGCGGAGGTGGTACGGCGCATCTTCACCCTGTTTGAAAATGGAATGGGTAAGATCCGTATTGCCAAGCAGCTGAACGAGGAGGGCATCCCCTGCCCCAGTGAGTACAAGCGGCTCACCGGCGAAAAATATCGCAACAACCACCGGCTGGAGGCCACCACCTACTGGACATATGCCACCATCCACCGTATCCTGCAAAATGAGATGTACATCGGCAACATGGAGCAGGGACGGGATGACCGACTCCAAATGCACGGGAAAGCCAAGCGAAAGGATCGCTCCCAGTGGACGGTGGTATCCGGTACTCACCAGCCGATCATTGAGAAAGACCAGTGGCAACGGGTGCAAGCCTTGTTGAACACCAACGCCCGCACGCCGGATTTTCAGCAGAATGTCAGTCCCTTTGCGGGCTTTCTCAAATGCGGCGATTGTGGACGAGCCATGGTCAAGACCACCTGGGGCGGTAAGACGTTCTACACCTGCGGCTCGTATAAGCGCTATGGCGCGTCCGTGTGCAGCAAGCATTATATCGCCCACGATGTGTTGACGAAGGTAATACTGGATGATTTGAACCGACTCATTGCCGGCGTGGAAAACCTCCGCCAGCTGGCACAGCAGGGCGCGGCAAAGCGTCCGCGCTCCGGCACCGATCAGCCGCAAAAGCTGGAAGCTGCCCTGCAGCGCATCCAGCGCCGCCGCCAGAGTGCTTATGAGGACTATCAGGATGCGCTGATCTCCAAAGGGGATTACCTCCGCTACCGCGCCGATTATGACGCACAGGAACAAGCGCTGCAGGCCCAACTGGACAAGCTGCGCAGCACAGCGCAGGACGATCCGCTGTCTCTGCCGTGGGTAAAGGAACTGTTAGCTCTGGGGCATCTGACGGAGCTGGATCGTCCGACTGTGGCAGCCGCCATCCGTGAGATACGTGTTTACGAGGGGAATCGCATTGAAATCGACTATCTGTTTCCGGAATCCTATCGAGCACTGCTGGAGAGGTAACGATATGCGCTCTATATTAAAATGCAAAAAAGTTGGAAAAATAAAATTGTTTTTAAGGTTAAACAAGAAAAACTCGTTACATATCCAAAACATTTCGGGTATACTAATGATTGTGAGGAGGAGCTGCTGCGGCGGGGTGTGCCTGCGGATCATATCATCTGCAAGCGGTACACGGAGATGGACATTCCCGAAAATATCACCGCCAAGCAGATGTATAACGAGCTGTTGGACGCTATGGCGGGCAAGGGGGCACTGTTACCTCCTGCTGGATGAGATACAGGAGATCACCGGCTGGGAAAGGGCGATCAACAGTCTGCTGGAGGGTACGGACGCCGACATCTATGTGACCGGCTCCAATTCCAAGCTCATGTCCAGCGAGATCTCCACCTATCTGACGGGCCGTTATGTGTCTATCCCCGTCTACACCCTGTCTTTCCGCGAGTACCTGTTTTTCTTTCGCACCAATTTGGTTTCCCGACTAAAATTGCAAAGCAAACAGCGGCAATCGCTTGTCTTACAACGTTTTTTGCCATAACCAGCTATCAAAAAAGCTTTCACTTTTTTAAACCAGTCTTGTTGCAGATAGGACGCATTTATGCTATCATAAAAGCACACTAAAGAGGTGCGACAGTTCTCCGTGAACTGCCGCACTTTTGCATCACCGTGGGGCAACGAGGACACCCAGACGCTCATCGACATTCTGGAGAAATTCCACGTCAAGACCACGTTCTTCGTAGTGGGCGACTGGGTGGAAAAATACCCGGAGTCGGTGAAGGCTCTCCACAACGCAGGGCACGAGGTCATGAGCCACTCCAACCACCACGACCACTATAACAGCCTGTCCGCCGACCAGATCGTGGCGGACGTCACCGCCAGCAACGAGCGAATCAGTGCCGTCACCGGCGTGACGCCCACGCTGATCCGCTGTCCCTACGGTGAGTACGACGACCACGTCATCGCCGCCATCCGCTCCATGGGCATGGAGCCCATCCAGTGGGATGTGGAGCAACCGGAAATAACTTAAAGCCGTTGTGGTGTAAGGGATTGCAGGTTTAGCAGCAATGCGCATCAGCCCCAAAATTGACCTGTAATCAGGGAGTTTCGGGGCCGATTCAGGCGCGGGAGAGGTCAAAATTGAGGGTGTATGCGCAAAGTGCCAGCATCGCGCAATGCCGGCTGTCCCACCGAAAAAAGCACTTACAAGGCAACGAAGCCGCCCGATTTCAAATCGGGCGGCTTTCCTGTTGCAGACACGCATAATTGCCGCCCGTGTAGGCTAAAATACAAGTGCATCGTATTTTAGCCTAAAAACTATTGATTTTCCCTCTCTCTTAGGCTATAATAAAGATGCATCGTATTTTAGCCTAAAGGAGGCGGAGCAATGTATATTGAGAGACAGCTTGAAAAGAAGTTTATTGCAATCAATGAGGAGTACGCTTGTGTGCTGCTGACAGGTCCGCGTCAGGTCGGAAAGTCCACCATGCTGCGGCATCTGATGGAGGGGACGGCACGAGCCGAGGTTTCGCTGGACGATTTGGAGGAGCGCAGGCTTGCCAAAACCGATCCCGCCATGTTTTTGAAGCTGCATCCCGCGCCGGTTCTCATCGATGAGGTTCAGTATGCACCGGAGCTGTTTTCGTATATCAAGATCGCCGTGGATAACGGCGCTGCACCCGGCTCCTACTGGCTGACCGGTTCTCAGGCGTATCGCCTGATGGAGCTGGCGCAGGAATCCCTGGCCGGACGAACCGCCATTCTTCATATGTCTGCATTGTCACAAGCCGAGCTTTGCGGCGCAGTGGATGTTTCGCCCTTTTCGCTGGAACTCGATGAATTGCAGAGGCGCAAGGCGTTGCTTTCCCCTGCCACACCGAATGAGATTTATCAAAGGATTTGGGACGGTGCGCTTCCCGGTCACAGGAGCGGCAAGTATAAAGACCGGGATGTGTTTTACAGCAGCTATATTCAGACCTATATCGACCGGGATGTGTCCACCGATATTCCCGGTGTGGATAAGGTGATGTTTGCCGATTTCATTCGTGCTGCCGCCTGCAGGAGCGGCCAGATGCTGAACCTGCATGACATCGCCGGAGATGTGGGCGTCAGTGACGATACCGCAAAGCGCTGGATGAAGGAGCTTGAAAAATCGGGGATCGTGTTCTTCCTGCACCCCTACTCCAACAATCTTCTGAAGCGGACGATCAAAACGCCGAAGATGTATTTCTTCGATACAGGGCTGGTCTCCTATCTGACCCGGTACTCAAGCCCCGAAATTCTGATGAACGGTGCGATAAACGGAGCAATTTTAGAAAACTATGTTGTGTCGGAAATCATCAAGACCTACAGCAACAGCGCCAAGGATTGTCTGCTGCATTATTACCGGGACAAGAACAGCAACGAGATCGATCTGATTATGGAGAGCGACGGTCAGCTGCACCCCATCGAGATCAAAAAAAGCATCAACCCGCCCACACAAATTACGGGCGCTTTCAAGCTGCTGGATAAGGCCTCCGTACCGAGAGGGACAGGCGCGATCATCTGCCTTCGGGAGGCATTGAGCGCAATCGACAGCAGCACATATATCGTCCCCGTGTGGATGATCTGAGTTCGTTCCCATATCCGAGGAAACAAAGGTATCTTCGACCATGTAAGTGCAATATGCAGCAAGAGGGCGTCGCCATAAGCGACGCCCTCTTGCTGGTAAAGGCCTCCGTCAATCCGTGATCATCAACTGTTCACACTCTGATTCATCTGTTAGTGACAGCAATTCCCCGGCAATGTCCGCGTTTTCGAAGCGAAGCACATCCGTATCTTTTCGCCCGAAGGCCAGAAGATCTACGTTGCCATACCAGACGATGCGCTCATCCAAAACGGCGTATCTTTGCTGCAAACCCTTGTGCAGGATTACCTCCGCACCGACAGATTGCAGCGCGTCAACGGCTGCAGCAATCTCTGCCGCACGTGCATCGTCTTCACTGGTGTGTATTGTGATCTTTACGCCACGGGACACCGCGCTTTGCAAAATCGGCAGCAGCCTCCCAACACGTCCCTTTTGTAGATAGGGGCTGACAATCACAATACTCTGCGCCGCGTCAGACAGATCCTGCTCAAATGCGGCCATGGCGGCGTGCCCGTCATAGATCATGCTGACGGGCTCATCCGATGTGCCGAACTTCACCTGATACCCCAACTCCGCATAGCCCTTCAGCCGCTTGTGATACATCCGCTCCAGCATGGGGATATGGACGTCCACATAGTCGTAGATACGAACCTCGTGCTTGCCCTCGTAATTCCGGTGAAGCCGACCGGCGTACTGCGCCAGTGTTCCGCGCCACGAAATCGGCATCGCCAGCAGCAAAGTGTCCAGTCGCGGAGCATCAAATCCCTCTCCGATGTACTTTCCCGTGGCCACCACGACAACCTCTTCACTGGCTGGTATCTCCTGTAACGCGGCCAATTTCTCCCGTTTTTTCTTCGGTTTGTCGCTCCCCACCAGCAAGAATACGTTCCGGATTTTTTTCTGTAAAAGCGCGGCCAGCTGCGCCGCGTGTTCTTTTCGTTCCGTCAGCAGGATCGGCGAACGCCCTTCATACACGAGCCACACTGCATCCTCCACCAACGACGCATTCCGGTTTTCGTTTTTGACGATAGCGGCGTATAGCTCCTGAATACTGCTGCCAGCCGGTGCTCTCACCCGCGTGAATCGGGGAATAACGAAATGGGAGAACGTCCGCTTATCCGCCTGACTTTTGGCATCTACCAGATAGCGGATCGGCCCGCACTGCATGAAGATGATGGGGTGGTGTCCATCCTTCCGCACCGGCGTCGCGGACAGGCCATACACATATTTCGCCTTTGTGGCCTTCAGCACTTTTTCAAACGTGAACGCCGCCACATGGTGACATTCGTCCACAATGACCATCCCGTAATCCTCCACAAAGGATTTGACTTCCTTTTCCTCGCCCTCGAAGAGCGACTGCATGATGGCGATGTCGATGATCCCGCCCCGTGTGTCCTTTCCCGCGCCGACCTGACCGATCAGGCAGCGTTTCTTTTTTCTGCCCCGCTTTTTAGGCAGCTCCGGCAAAACCTCACGAATAACGAGAAATTGCTCCAAAGATACCCGCCATTGCTCCAGCAATGCGCTGGACTGCACCAAAATCAGTGTATTGGCCTTTCGCTGACCGATCAGATACGCCCCGATCACTGTCTTACCGAAGGCTGTGGTGTCCGACAGCACCCCCATGTCTCCCGCAAGCAGTGCCTGTGCCGCAGGTATCTGCTCCGACCGCAGCGTCCCGTTAAAGCCTACGTCGATCGTCTTGCCGCCGCAGCGCTTGTCCTCTATGGCAGTCGGAACGTTATATTGCTCCAGCAGTTCCGTCAATGCATCCCAACAACCGCGGGGCAAACCGATGTAAGTATCGTCCTCATAGCCGCAGTCGAGAATACGCGGCGTTCCATATACCGGTAGGCGCATGGCCTGCTTGGCGCGGAATTCTGGGTTGGGAAATGCCGCCAGACGCTTCAGCGCATTCAATGCCGCTTGAGAAAATCCCGCTCTTTCCAGATAAATCAGGTTTGACAGCGTCAGCATTACTTGAAGCGGAAAATCTGACCGCTCCAGCTGCCGCCGTGCCCGCTTGCGCTGCCAGGGGACAGGCTTTTCCTCCGTTTCCGTCAACGCGCCGACATCACTGTCGTGACACAGCATCGTCAACAGCCCCACCAATTGCTCCGGCGTGACCTTGGGCAGCGTGGAGAAGAACGCCCACTGATCCGGATACGGCACACACTGCTCGTCCACAAAGAGCGTGTTTCTCGCCTTCTGCGCCTGCCCCTGAAAAGGCAGGGCGATCAGGTTGCCAAAACCGCCCTTCGGCACGGTGTCCTGTGCGGGGAACAGCCGGTCATACAACGCGAAGGACAGCTCATGACGGTACGCCATCGTCCGGGTCAGCAGGCCGCTGCCCAGCCGCCGCGCATCCGCCGCAGAAACAGGCTCGGAAAAGAAGAACCACACATGAGCGCCGTTCCCGGAGCGGGAACGCTCCACTGCGGGCGTAAGCCCCAGCGCTGTGCAGCACTTGCGGAACGCCGCAACGTCCGCCAGCCAGTTCTCTTCATCAAAATCCGCCGCCAGTAGCCATGTGGTATTATTCTCGCACATGGGATAAATTGCGATCACATCTCTGCACAACGGATCATTACCTTTCAAGTGTGCCTTGACCACCTCAAAACTCAGCGGTACAAATGCCCGATTCGGACAGTCCGCGCATTTGTACTGCCGCTTATCGCACAGCCCCTGCGTCCACTCATTTTTACACACCGGTGTATAGCCGCTTTTCCCGGTTTTGGTGCTGTAATACCGCCTTGCATACAGCCCCTCCCTGCCACGAAACATAGAAAGAAAGCACTCTATTTTCTCTTGCGCAGAACTATGGGTGCAGACGGGCGCGGTCTGCTCCGCCTGTGGGACATTCTCCAGCCACAGATCCTCCGGACACACAAACCGTTTGCCCTCCGCATCCTCGCAGATGACATAGCCAGCTTCGCCCGCAAGAGAAGGCAACCGATCTATCAGGTTATATTCCCTTCCGTCTATCCGGGATATTTTCTCCATATAGAGCCTCCCTTCATTGGATGCGGCTTTTGCTTAATGAATCGCACCGCTGTTGCTCTTAGAAACAGCATACCCAACATTTCAAGTAAAAGCAACCCTATCATTTCAACGGGATGTTTGGCGAGTGTTTCAGACGAGGGAGAGGTCAAAATCAAGGGTATGTGCACAAAAGTAGTGAGCATCAATGGCGATATCGGATAGAGGAATCGGGCGTCGGATCACCTGCGCTCACTTCCTCTACCCCAGCAGGTCGCTTATTTCGCATCGTAACGCCCTCGTCAGCCGCATGATAATGTCGGCTTGGGATTTGTTCAAGTCCTTGCTTTTGCGTTCGTAGGCGCGGATGGTGTTGACCGGAACGTCGGAGACCTTGGCAAGCGCTTCCTGCGTCAAGCCGCACTTTTTCCGCACAGCCTTCAGCCGACTCTCACCGGCGGCAAAGTGTGCATCTATGACTCCGTAGATATTCTGAATGTCTGCTTCGTGGAGCGTTCCATAAAGGCCGATAAACTCCTTGCTTATAACACCATGGTATTAGTCCGTCAAGGCATTTCAGGCGATTTTGAGGTATTTCCTCTTGCATTTCCGGAAGCACTCCTGTATACTGATATAAATTGATACTATTTAATATCAACAAGAGGTGCTATATGGACGCTGCGTTGTTTACCAAGATGTTGTCGGATAAAAGTGTATTGGACTTGAAGAAGCTGGGCTACAAATATCCGCAGGCGGATATAGGGGAATTTGTGTCGCTGCTGAAGAACGGTTTCTACCATCCGCTGCCGTTGAGGGACTTTTCCGGGCAGGAACTTGTCTATCTGAACAGTGTCGCGCAGGTGCATCTCTCTGCCGATCGAATCCTGCTGACGCCGCAGAGCAGCACCCAGCTCTACGGCACAAAGGCCATGGAGGAGGAGATCATCTCCACCTTCACCATCGAGCAGGTGGATTTCTCCCGCGACAGCGTCCGCAAGATCCTGTCCGGCTTTGCTCCGGCGGATGAAAGCGAGAACCGCATCTACGGCATGAAGAAGGGACTGGAGTTCATCAGTGACCCCGCCAACAGAATCACAGAAGCATCTATCCACCAGCTGTATGAGACTGCCATCGGTGCCTATCTGCCGGAGGAGGACCGGCTGCGCCCCGGCAGCTTCTACCGGCACGACAGCGTGTACGTTGTCGGCTCTAAGGTGGAGCATACCGGCCTTCCGTGGCAGCATCTGCCGGAGCGCATGGGGGAGCTGGTGCGCTTCATCCGCGAGGATTCCGACAGCAACGACCTGCTGAAAGCCGCCCTGATCCACTTCTATATCGCCTATCTGCACCCCTACTTTGATGGCAACGGCAGAATGGCACGGCTGATGCACCTGTGGTATTTGGTGCAGCAAGGGTATTCCTCCGCCCTGTTCGTGCCGCTGTCTGAGTACGTCAACAAGAGCCGTAAGGGGTACTACGATGCCTGCACGTTGGCCGAGGAAAATGCCCGCATCAGCGGCGTGCTGGACGTAACGCCATTTCTAGTGTATTTCATTGAGAATGTGTATCACAAGCTGAATGGAGCGCTCCCTGCCCACCGAACGACCGAGGCATTTCAGGCCGCCCTGTCGCAAGGGCAGGTCACAGAGAAGGAGAAGGCGCTGTGGAACTTTGTCCTTTCCGCGTATGGGAACGCTGAGTTCTCCACCAAGCAGCTGGAAAAGGACTTCGGCAACGCCGCCTACGCCACCATCCGCAGCTTTGTGCTGAAGTTTGAGCAGCTGGGGCTGCTGACCTCAACGCGGTATGGGCACCGTGTGAAGTATAGGGTGCAAGCGTGACGGCGGTGAACATTCGTGTAAAAATCTGCAAGTTTCATTCAAATTTTCGCGTTAATTTACACGAATATTTTTGGAAGCATTACACAATACGACACGAACCACGTTTAACGGACAGGGAAGGCCATCGGCAATAGCCGATGGCCTTCCCAATTTACTGCTTTTTCATGTACTTTTCTATCATCTGATACGTTCTCAGGCTGTTGATCAGCATCTCCCTGCACATCTGCCGATGCGTTTCCTGCCGTTCTTCCTCGGAAGACTTGGGGATACCCAGTTCGGCAAAGACCTCCTCCGCAGAGAAGAAGTGTTTCGCCCGTTCCTCCGGCGGGAGTTTGTCCAGTTCCTCCACTTCGTGGAGGGAATCATAGAGTTTCTGCCGTTCTGCGTCCACCGCCTTTTCGTCAAAGCCGAAGAAGGTCATCTCATACAGCACCGCCGCGCAAAAGGCGGCAATGCCTACCTCCTGTGCGTTGGCGATATTGACCTCATAGCCCAATACCTCGCGCCAGGGCGACAGTTCAAATGCGTAGCACTGAGGTAGCTGAATGGCGCGGGCTGCCTGCTCGGTCTCATCCACGGTCAATTCGCCAACACCTTTCGCCGTGAGAATGTCCGATAGCGGCGCGAGTTCGGCGAGGAGTTCGCTCTTACGGTACAGGTTGGCATCCAGAAACTCCTTGTCATCGTACATGTGATAAACGCCCAGGAGCATGTAATCGGTGGCCTCAGGCTCCATGCCGCGTAGGCTATCGATGAGCGCCGTGATGCGGCGGATGCCCTTGTCACGTTTGGCAGGTTCAACGTCCAGGCGGTCGATCAGCGCGGCGGCAATGTCCGCCGCAGGCTGGCTCAGGATCAGTTCTTTTACGTTCATACCTCACCTTCCCTTGGAAAGTGTGCAATCATTGCACACTTTTTTGATGAAAAACCGGAGGTCTATAACCGTACTTCGACCTCCGGGGGAAAAGTTTTCTCGCAACTTCCGCAGCCAGTTATAGCAACGACCCGAAACATTGAACTCGGGCCACATAACCCCATAACAAATAGAATAACCCGCCTCCGCAGCAACATTGAACACGGTCGGAGGTCACTACTTGTAATAAAAAATGGTGCGGACAGCGCGACGGAACGGTTTTTACTCTTCCAGTTCAAACGTGTCCCGCTGGTTCACGGCGTCCAATGCCAACTGGGCGCGGGACAGCTCATCGCTGACTTTTTCATAGTCGGCCTCCACCGCCGCCAAGTCGTAGTTGGCGTAAGAGTAGTCAATGATGTTGGACTGCCGGCCATACTGCTCATCCACCCGCTGCTTAGGCAGGCGGGCTTTCATATCGGCCAGCTTGTTCTTGCGCTGGGTCAGCTGGGGGATGTACACCAACATCTCGTCGATGGTCATACCGAAGTCAGGGATAGCATGTGTAGCATTGAAGACGTTGATGGCGTGCTTCACCTTGCGGATACGCTGCTCCAACTCTGCCAACTTCTTCTGCGTATCGGCATAGTCATAGGCAGGGCGCACGGATTCCACGTCCTCGCCCATAGCGGCGCGGAAGTCCTTGCTGCGGCTCTCCTTGTCCAGCAGAGCGGCGTGCTCGTCGTTGAGCTTTTTCAGCAGCTTGTTGGCCTGTGCGGAAGTATATGTCATGGTCGTTCGTCCTTTCTCTTTTGTGAATTTCTGCTCCCATTGTACCTGATTTTGCGGCGCAAGTCCAGCAGATGCTGGTGCTTTCATCGGCCATATTCTCACTCCTTCCTGTCGGGGAAAAGTGTGCAATCATTGCACACTTTTCCCCGGCTGTTCTTACGCGCTCTGGTGGATCACGATACCCTCTTCGTCCCAAGTAGCCAACCGGAAGTTGTAGGGACGTCCGTCAGGCGCGGTCAGGGTGTTCAAGATGTCCCGCAGCTCCTTCACCTCTGCCGAGTGGCGCTTGGCGATCAGCACGGCTTCATCCACAGGCTTATTGTCCAAAGCACAGCCGTCCACATACATGCGGAGCTGATACAAGTCCAGCGCCTTGGTCTTGCCGGCCTTGGCCTCGTAGATGGTCACGCGGTCAATGTAGCCTACGAACAGATCGACCTTGGCCTTCAGTCCGATCTTCTGGAACACCGGCTCCTCGCGGCTCACCCGCAGGGCGGTGGGATCATTCTCCCGCTTGGCGGTCAGTTCCTTGACGTACCGCAATTCCATCGAATCCACATCCTTGGCCGGGGCGGGAACATAGGAGGCGATCCAACTGAGCAAGTTCTTCAGGCGCGGATCGGCTTCACAGAAAGAAGTTTTCGTGTTCTTCGTGGCAGGCAACGCAGCGGGGTTGTCCGAGATGAGATCCACTTGCACCAGAAAGCGATTTTGGCTGGGATGAATGGCCTCGCCCCAGACGCGGTCAAACATTCCATGTTCGATGGCGCGCCCGTTGATACGAAGCTCCACGCCGCTGGACTCCATGTTGCACTTGTAGTAGATGGCGTTGGACGGGTTCTTCAGAATGTTACCGTACTTACAGCGGATGGTCAGAGGACCGCCGCCCAGGTTGCAGGGGATCTCACCGTAATCCTTCACGCTGCCCTCCTCCCACACCGGCAGCAGCGGCGTCAGCGTATGCTGCGTTTCCTCGCCGCCGCTGATCTCCCGTACCTCCATGGTGATGGGTGTATTTGCCAGAATGCCCGCGTAGACGTACCGCAGCTCCTCAATGATATACCGCACCAGATTGTGGAAGTCCGAGGGCGCTGCCTTACGGTCAGGCTTCACCGTCCGGAACTTCGCCATAGGGCAGCGGACAGAGATCGATGTGCCGGTGGGATGGGGTAGGTCGCCTGTACCTGAATAGAAACGCACCTTCATGGGCTTGTCCAGTTCAGATGTACCCATGGAATACGGTGCCTTGACCTCGCGGTACTGGTTTGCCGCCGCGTCTGCCTTCGTGCGAGTGCGGATGCTCCACATCTGTTCAGGGCTGCTGTCGCAGGAGGCCAGTGCGTGCTTCAACCCAAAGCCGTGCTCGTTCAGCGGCGTCTGCGCGCCATCCCGACACGCGATGGTCAATGCGCTACTAAGGTCGGCGATTCCCGTGCCGCCGTCTGTCACGGAGATCTCCACCGCATCCCCCAGATTTTCCAGTGAAAGCACTACCCTCATGGACAGTTCGGGATCGTCCTTGTTGGCGCGGAGGTTGGAGACCGCGTCGTCCATCAGCTCGCAGATGACCTGCGCCACGCTGTTGAAATTGTCCCCGATACCGGCGAACAGGCCGTGGCCGGTGGGGTTGTTGCGGATGATCTCCTCCGCGATAGGTGTTTTGTTTTCGATTTTCATAGGTGCAATTCCTCCCGTTATCAATTGAGTTGATTGGCCATGTCGGAGCGAATAGCGGCGGCGATAATGCACAGCAGCGCCTGCTGACGGATGACCTCCTGACAGAATGCCACAGCCAGATCCCCCGGTGTCAGATTGATCTCCTCGCACAGACACAGCAGTTCGATCCACTCGTCGTCGGTCATGTCTACTTCAATGGTTGCTTTACGTTCGTCGTTCATAATGGTTACTCCTCTTTTGTATCAATTTAGATTTACACCGCCCAGATGATCTCCGCGCTGTCCTCCGCCACCTCGATGCGGTGGATGAACTGGGCGGCTACGGCCTTTTTCTCCTCGAAGGACAGCTCGCTGAACACCAGCTTTTCCGGCAGCGGAACGCGGCCAGCTTCACGCCGCTGGGCCTGCCGGAGCGCTTCGCGCTCCTTTTCGATCTTCCCCAGCGCCTTCTGCAGATAGGATGCGGGCAGATCCTCGCTCTCGGCAAAGGCGTCCATCAGACGCTCGGCGCGGCGATCCAGTTCCAGCAACCGCTGAGTATAGCTATCCTCCTCCGGCTTCGGCACAACAGGCTCCTGCGGACACTGGGCCAGCAGCTTTTCGATCTCCGTCTGTACCACCATTTCTAACTCCGTCAGCTTGACGTGGATGGCGGCGTCGCAGCGGTTCATATTGTACCGCCCGCTGCACGCCAGCCAACGATAGGACTTGTCCGCCACGACGGACAGGCTGTAGCCGCACTTGGCGCATTTCAGCAGGCCGGAGAGCCATGTGTGCTTGCCCTTGCCGCTGTTGCCTACCTGACGGTTGTGGGCCAGCTTTGCCTGTACCGCCAGAAACAGCGGCGACGGCACGACGCCCACGCTGTTCAGCACAGACGCCCGATGGTCCTCGGTCTTGGTGTACTTCCGCGCGTTGGCCTCCCGTTTGCCCACCAACAGCACGCCGTGTACGCCGTCAAAGGCCTCAGGCGGGCTGGTGACCTCCACGCCCTGCCCCAGATAGTGGAGCCGCACCTGCTCGTCCGCCATCACATAGGCCGGATTGTGCAGCAGGCGGGACAGCGTCACGTTGTCCCATGTGGCGCGCTTGGGAGCGGGGATGCCCTCGGCGGTCAGCTTGCGAGCCAGCAGCCCCAGTGACATGTCCTCGGCGGCATACTCCTGAAAGATCCGCTGCACCACCGCCGCCTTGTCGTTGGGGATAAGGGACGGGACTTCCCGGCCATCCTGCCCGCGTGCCCGGCCATTGTCAAAGCCGTAGGGCGCCGGGCCGCCGGGCCACGCGCCCAGCGCCGCGCGGCGGTAATAGTTGTCCCGCACGCGCTCGGCGGTGGTCTCCCGCTCCAGCTGGGCGAACACCATGATGATGTGCAGCATGGCCCGTCCCATGGGCGTCTTGGTGTCGAAGTTCTCGTTGACTGACACGAACTCCACATGGTGTTCCTGCAGCACCTCCCACAGCTGGCCGAAGTCCGCCACGCTGCGGGAGAACCTGTCCAGCCGGTAGACGTACAGCGTGCCGATTCGGTCGGCACGGATGTCCTTCATCAGCTGCTTGAAGGCGGGGCGCTCGGTGTTCTTGCCGGAGTAACCGGCGTCCTTGTAGACCCGCAGCTCCCCGCCGTCAGCCGTGCGGCGGCACAGGTCGATCTGTCCCGCGATGGACAGGCTGTCCTTTTTCTCCACGGACTGGCGGGCGTATACCGCGTCCGTTTTCATGCGGTCTTTTCCCGCTGGGCCGCCCGCAGCGCCCGCAGCTTCGCCATGCAGGCGGCGTAGGCGTCCTTCATCTGCTGCTGCCGCGCCTGCGGATCCTCATACTGCGGATGGGTGTGCTTGACTTCCACGTTCATTCCCCCTCGCCACAGCCTATGAGCCGGGGACGGAGAACATGCCGGGGACGCGGGAAACGGAATACGATCTTGACTCATGCGTTTTCCTCCTTTCGGTGAAATAAGAAAAGAGAAACACCGTGCAGGCCGAGGCACTACACGGTGTCATGAGTATGACAAATAGACCGGATTCCGCTTGCAAAATCAGGGTCAAACGGGTATAATAACCCCATGCGGTGCGGATTTGTCCGTTGTGTAGGTGCTGTGATCACCTGCGCAGGCTTTGAGGAGTTGGCGCTCCTCAAAGCTGCCGTTGTTCTTTTTTCTATTGATAGAATAGCATATCTGTGCAGATATATCAATTGACGCAATCGCCAAATATATCTGCGCAAATATGTGCAGTTTGTATATATGCGTAGATATTGCTTTGTGGTACTATAATACACAGTAGCATCAGGAGGTTCTGCCATGTCTCCAGCAAGTAAAGCACAGCAAAAAGCGGTAAACAAGTACATGAAAAGCAATTATGACCGCGTGAATCTTGTAATGCCCAAAGGAAAAAAAGATGTCATTCAGGTGCATGCAGCGCAGCAGGGGGAATCCGTCAATGCCTATATCAACCGTGCTATTGATGAGGCCATGCAGCGGGACGATTCTGCAACTTAAATGCAATAGAGGTAAGAAGCCGGCGCAGGATTTCCCTGCGTCGGCTTCATAAACTTATTATTTATCGTTTTTCTTCAAATACCGCACCTTCTTTACCGCGTCCCAATGCATTGCCTCAGCGTTGATTGGCGGTAAAGGATCGCCCCAGGAAATAGGTGCGTCAGCCATCTTCACTTCGACCGACAGCCCACCGAAGGGACGCACGGCGTTCGGAGTCGAAATACTTACAGAAGTATTTTGCCCGCCCTCGAAATGAAGATGCAGCTTTTGCCCGCATACGGCTGACTCCCAGGGGATCCTGATCATACCCTGCCCGCGCCCCTCCTGTGCCACGGTGCCGTCACCTACGATAATCTGAGGAAAATGAAGTTCGTAGAGCTTTTTGCAAAATGGCGCTTTGTCCAGCTTCTGTGCAATACGCCACAATCGGTCCAGATTTCTACTATATTCAATACGCTTTTTGGCACCGTCCTTACCGGAGATCCTGTGGCCGAAGATATATTCTTTTTCCTCCAGCGACATGTCTGTACACGCCTGGATTACCGTTGCAAAATTCCGGCGCAAGATCCGCATGGGCGGGTGCGAATCCGATGGCGTAAAATTATCAGGCTCGTCGAGCAAGAAAAAGCCTAGCTGCTCGTTGGAAACTCCGAATTCCTTCAACAATTTGAAAGCAAAATTTGAATAATCCGGCCCGCGGCAGGGGTTCTTAAAATCGTTTTCAGAGCAGACAATGGGTAACTCCCCGATATCCTTGTTCGCGCCCATGCTCTGCTGCACAAATTCCCTTCGCTTCTGCAAAGCACTCTCAATTTCAATGTGAACGGGGACGCACCGCAGTGCATTTTTCGTCTTTACCTGCTTACTATATTCCAATTTGTCATTCAAAATTTCATCAATTTTCAGGTAGTGCCGATCCGGATGATCGGGAAACGATTGGAAATCGTTCCACCGCAGTCCACGGCACTCCGCGGGACGCATGCCAGTGTACAATGAAATCAAAATGCCACTGAAGCGCCCATCCTCCAGTACATGTTCCGCCGCATATAGTGCCAGACGTCCCTGCTGCCCGATTGTCAAGGCTCGCGGGCAGCTATCGCTCAATTCTTTCGGCTCCGCGTTTGCCGCTGCCGGGACTAATATCCTCTGCACCATCAAGGTCGTAAGATTCGTCGGCTTGTCTCCTGCGTAACTTTTGGGGAGGATATTGTAAGCATGTCCGCATGTGGCAGCGTAGGAAAAGACGTCCCGCAACGCTGAGATGATCGTCTTGACGGTGGCTTCTTGGTATTTGCATTCCTTAGCGACTTTAGAGACAGCGAGCAGAATATTTGCCGGAGTAATTTCGGAGATTGACATATCTAGATAGCCTGCAACCTTTTTGATATAATCATCATATTGGCGCAATGTCGTACAGGTTTCAAAACTGTATTGGTCTCCCTCCTGGATCGCCCAGTGGCGATCTTTTGCGATAGAAATGCGATGCTTTTTCCAATATTTATACAGGGACATATCACCATCAGCTTTAAATTCCATACTAATTCTCCTCCAAATCTAGTTCTGTCGTGACGAAAATGGTGTCATTTGCCTTAAAGTCGATAATCAGTTCCCTTCCAGTCTCGAGGTTGTCATGCGAAACTTTACTGAGATCTACAGTCAAATCGCCACTGATCCTACCACCAGGTGCAGCTGCAATAGCGTGATCTTCACCACTGCGATTGATCTTGAAATCAAGTGTGGCGTCGGGAGTGCCCATCAGTGAAAAAATATATCGATCCAGCATTGCAGCCAGCTTTGCCAGCTCCCGAGGATCGTCATAGGCACAGTAGTTCCGCGCGAATACACTCTCGGGTGCGCTGCCATATAAATAGCGAATCTCGTCCGCATCACATCCACAAATTGCCATCGCCGCCCGAAAGGTCTCTCGCAAGACTCGGCCAGGATGTTTCAATAAGTTTTTTGCTTCCTTCTGCTTTGCAAAATTGAAGCCTCTAAGGAAAACTTTTAACCACTTCTCAACCTCATCGGGGCGCATCCGCCGCGCCGCGTTTTTGAAGCTGCGCATAAACGGCACATTTTCTTGTACGTTCGGCGCACTGTCCTTTACCTTATGGTAAAGCTTTGCCACCGTCGGCGGCAGCGGCAAAGTCCGCCGACGCGGCCAATTTAGTTTTTCGATGTGATAGACATCTCCTACACGCTTTGCCTCTGACCCAATTTCAATAACAGTGACTCCTGTATAGGCGTTTGAGGATGAGAATGACCCCCAGGTCAACGCGCAGAGTTCACTGATCGTGATGCCTGTGGTCATCAACAGCATTACCCCCAAGTAGAGATATCCCCGTCTGCTTTCAAGATTCTCAGCACAGCTCGCAGCGATTTCCCGCACCTGAGCGTGAGTCAAAATATTTTTCTCGAAATGCCTGCTCGCATCCCGCGGCCCAACAACTACGCGGCGGTTTCCCATGGCGAACGTGTCCATGAAGTGGCTTGAGATCAAACATTGGGTCTCCTCGTATATAACCAATGCCCTCATAGCGTAGATCTGACCATTAATCTGATAGTCAGAATAGCCTCCCTCGCGCAAATGTAAAGCAAATTTTTCTTGCGTAATTTCACAAAAAGGTATCCGGTCAAATTTGCTTACAAGCAGTTCAAATGAACGCATATATTCTTTTTTTGTGGACGTTGACCACTTCATATACTGGGCAACCCGATCAAAGTCCGCCGCGATCAACGCGCCCAGCGGCAGACTCTGAGCAAACTTTTTCCGTAACGAACATCCCGCTTTTGTATCGGGATCAAAGGCGCGCTGGAGACACTCGGGAATCAGCGTGCGCGCATACTCCTCCAGCCTAGTCGCATCAGGTGCGCGGAAAATATGTCCCTTGTGTTCATAGCAAACGCGTCCTGCACCATCGATGTACACCCCATCGCTGGAGCGCAAGGAAAGAAATACCGTGGGCCCCGCCTTGCGCGCCTCTACGCGGTAAGTGATAGTTACGCCAAAGAAATCGATGCTGTTAAGCTTCATATATTAACCCTCATGCGGCACAGTGGCCGGAGGGGAGGTATTAAATTATTGTCATCATCTTCGTGTCATTCTCCTTTCAAGCGAGTAATCGTACTCTCGCATATATCATTATAGTCTCTTCAGCGGCTCCCTCCCCTCCGTCCACGCCCGCGCCTGCGGCAATGAAGCAGTAGTAAATAGCTTTTTTTAGTAAAAAAAGACAAAGTCACCCTGAGGTAACCTTGTCTCAAAAACGTGTGGTGTCTTCAAATCGGAAAGAGGATAAACTTCTTCCCCTAATAAAAATGCTTCGTAATTATACTTTTACAATACCATATTTTTGACTTCTGTCAACCCCTTTTGGAGGGCAAATTTTCCGTTCTTTTTAGAAATGCTTTCGGATGCGTTTTTATGAGGCAAAAAATAAAGTGTGCAATCATTGCACACTTTATTTTTATAGCGGCATCACGCACATTTTTCGAGTGCTTACCATCCTTCCTCCCACTCATCCCAGGCTTCATCGAGATCATCGTAGTCACCGTCCTCGTAGAGGTCCTCCGGGTCATCATAGTCCTCTCGAAGACTGTGGCCGCTGCCATGGCCAGTGTCGGTGCTGCCGCCGCCGTCGTTGAAGGTTTGAGGCGGCTTCGGTTTCTGCTGTTGCTGTGCTTGGTAGGCGGCGAGCTGCGCTTCAAATTCTTCGCGTTCTGCGATCATATCCGGCAGATCATCCCGCAAATCTACGATCTCAGTGGCAAGTTCGCCATCATAATCCGCAGGGATTGTTTGAAGCAGGGCCAGTGCTTGCTTATAGGAAGTAGCGTTGAATTGCTGCGCCGGCCAGAGCGCCTCTGCGTAAACCAGCAGTGTCGGTGCACCTTTATAGTTGCCCAACTCCTCCAAATCACACCTGAAGTGCGTTGGCCAACTCATCAACCTTGAGCATTGTTTCTGCAATGCTGATTTCACTCAGCACTGCCAGACTGCTGAGAATAGGCTTTCCCAGCGCAATGGAGTTTATCATCGAATGTGCGACGAGCTGATTGAGACAATTAAGTTCCACCCCAAATTTAAAATGATAAGAGACACCAGGAAGAATTATGCAGAGAAGCCCTTGCACCCCGACACGGAACTGCACATTCTGGCGTTTGATGTGATCTTCTGCAGCACGGTGTATAACCTCTTTGAAGGCATCCATTACAGTGTGAGGAACGCGGAAGAAAAAAGGATCCATCTGGAGAAAATGAATGAGGCAAAAAACGCGAGAGCAAATCATGCGGAGGCATTGGATCGGATGGCGAGGCTGGACTATGCGGAGGCCTTTTTTGCGGAAAAACTCTCTGTCGGTAGCGCGGTCACCCACAAGAGGTTCGGTATCGGTACGATCACCGGCCTGTCTGGCAAAGTCATTGAAGCACAATTCTCTGGACTTGATCACCCCTCAACGCTCGTATGGCTCGACTGCGTCAAGACAGGATTGCTTTCCTTCAAAACGACCGAGAATGCTGCCGAGTACGACGAACTGGTCACACTGATCCGTCAAGCGGAGGTGATCCGGAAGAACGCGGCAATCGCGGAGAAGAAGCTTAAACAATACGCGGAGTATCTGCAATTCGACGAATAACACCCCCGCAGCAGAATCTTTATCACAAGGAGAAAGCCTTTATGAAACTCATTACATTCCTGTACGATAACAAAGAAACCGTAGGCGTCCTGACTGAAGACGGTGCCGCCGTTCGCCCGCTGCCCTTTGATGATATGAATGCGCTGATCCAAGCGCCCAGAGAAGTGCTGCTAACCGCTGTCAAAGACGCTGCGGCAGCTCTGCCTTTGTCTGCCGTCACACTGCTGGCACCCATCCCACGGCCACGGCAGGACGTGATCTGTCTGGGCATCAACTACAAGGCTCACGCGGAGGAGGCGGCGCGGTACAGCTCCGAGGCCTTCACCAAGGAGTGCCCCATCCCCATCTATTTTTCCAAGTGCGTGACCGAGGCTGTGGCGCCTGAGGGCGATATCGAGAGCCACCCCGGCCTTGTGGAGCGGCTGGACTACGAAGCCGAGCTGGCGGTCATCATCGGCAAGACGGCGAAAAAAGTGAAGGCAGAAGACGCGGCGGACTATATCTTCGGCTACACCGTCCTTAACGATGTGTCGGCCCGCGTCTTGCAGACCGCCCATAAGCAGTGGTACTTCGGCAAGAGTCTGGACGGCTTTACCCCTATGGGCCCGTGCATCGTCACTGCTGATGAGATCGCTTTTCCGCCTGCCCTGCATATTACCGCCCGCGTCAACGGTGAACTGCGGCAGGACTCCACCACAGACCTGCTGATTACCTCCATCGCGGACATCATCGAGGAGCTGTCCTCCGGCATGACGCTGCTGCCCGGCACCATCATCTCCACCGGCACTCCCTCCGGCGTCGGCATGGGCTTCGACCCGCCAAAATTCCTGAAGCCCGGCGATGTGGTAGAGTGCACTATCGACGACATTGGAACCCTGCGAAACACGGTGCGATAATCAGATCAGGCAAACAGGTTTTACGTTTGGTGTTCAATGTGGTATACTACTATCAATCTTGAAGCAGGAGGACGGAACTATGCGTAAGAATTTTGGAGCAAAGCCCTGGCTGTACCCCCAGCCCGTTTTGATCATCGCAACCTATGGCGAGGATGGTACTCCGGACGCCATGAATGCCGCGTGGGGCGGTATCGCGGACATGAACCGCATCGCCATGTATCTCAGCGGCAGCCATAAAACGATGAAAAACATTCTGAGCCGCAAGGCATTTACTGTCAGCATGGCGGATGCGGCTCACGTGGACGCCTGTGACTATGTGGGTATCGTCTCCGGCAATACAACGCCGGATAAGATGGCGCGCGCCGGATTCCATGTGACCAAGAGCGAGGTGGTGGACGCACCGATTATCGACGAACTGCCTATGACACTGGAGTGTAAGCTGGTTAGCTTCGACGAGGAGTCTGAGCTTCTGTTGGGCGAGATCGTGAACATCTCCGCAGACGAGCGCATTCTGGACAGTGAAGGGAAGATCGACCCGCAGAAGCTGCGTCCAATCACCTTCGACCCCGTACACAACGACTACCTCGTCCTTGGCGAGAAAGTCGGCAACGCCTTTGAGGATGGTAAAAAACTGAAATAAGCACAAAGCACGGAGCCGAAAGGCTCCGTGCTTTGCTTCACCTCAAAAGTTGTCTGCAGGGAAAAGTGTGCAATGATTGCACACTTTTCTTTCCTGTCTTTATGGCATACAGTCTCTCCTACATGTTTTAACTGATAGCCATTGCCGCCAGCGCCACCGCAAGAAAGTCTTGAAAGCTCTTTGCATCATCAATTCCTTTCTTCAGTAGCTCTTTTTCTGCTGGTGTTAACTGGCGCTGTCCGTTTTCGATTGCCCACTTGCATAAAAACTTGACATCTTGTTCGGTCATATTCCTCTCCTTATCGTCCATTTGCTTTTCAGCCGTTTCGCATCTGTTAACAGCACATTTATTGACTTTTTGGAGGATATTTTGTGAGTCGTCCTTACCATAATACCGATATTTAGCTGCCGACAAAAAATCCATTCTATGCTACCCCTATACCTTAATATATCTCGTCGTCCGTCCTGCACCGATCCGCTTTACCGAACCGGTCTTGACCATTGCGCCGAGAACGGCTTCCACGGTCGTGGGGCTGACATCGGGGAGAATTTTGCAAATCTCGGCTTTGGATAGCGGCGTCAGGCTGTTCAGGACGGTCGCCTCCACACGGGCTTTCTTCGTGATCTTCTTGCCGTGTACCACCGCAAACCGCTTGTCCAGTTCCTTATAGCACATATAGAGTGTGGACAGGAAATTCTCGATAAAGGGGAAATAGGAGTTTTCATTCGTTTCCCATCCTTCCGAGGATTGCCGTAGGGCTTCGTAATAATACGCCTTGTAGTTGTTGATCTGCTCCTCAAAGGACACATATTTACCGGCATCAAAGCCATTTTTGTATAGCAGCAGCAGCGAGAGCAGACGGGACATTCTGCCGTTGCCGTCCCGGAACGGGTGGATGCAGAGAAAGTCCAGAATCACGCAGGGGATCAAAAGAAGCTGATTGATATTCGCATCGCTTCGGGCATCCAGATAGGCAAGCGCCAACTGCTCCATTGCTTTCGGGGTTTCGCTTGCGGGCGTGGGACGGAAACGGACACGGCGGTTTCCGTCTGCGTCAATCTCCAAAATCACATTATCATCCGTCTTGTACTGTCCGCCGTACTCATAACCCGCAAAGCTCATCATCATTTCGTGCAGACGCAGAATGTCGCTCTGCCGAAAGTCGATGTGTTCATAGCCTAAGTGGATCTCATTCAGCGCATCTCTGTACCCGGCTATCTCCGCCTCGTTGTGGTTCAGCGGGGCGCTGTTCTGATTGACAATAGCGGCGATACGCTCGTCACTGGTCACGATGCCTTCGATGGCATTGGAGCTTTTGATGGACTGCACCTTTGCGACAGCCTCCAGCTCCGTGAAGATCTGCGTGTATTCTTCCTTACGCACGCCAGCCATAGTTTTGAGCGCCGCAATATTGGAAGTGAGGTTCACAAGGTTTGCCGGCAGCAAGCCGTTATTCAAAAAGGAGTAATCGAATCTTCTCATACAGCACCAGCCTTTCTGCACACAAATTATAGCATATTATGTGCAGAAAAACAAGCCACTGCCCCGATTATCTGCATATAAATCTTTAAAATATATGCAGATAGAATATCCGAATAGGCAGTAATATGAGAAAACGGCACGGGGGTTCCGTGCCGTCTGCGTCAGATCGCTTTGATTTTTTTGAGGTAGGCCACGGCATCGGTAATCCAAGGCAACAAAGGTATCTTCGACCATGTAAGTACAATATTCAGCAAGGGGGCGTCGCCATACCTTATTTTTAGTATACCGCATTCGTCCCCATTTTCCAACCACCTCCCGTCCTTGCGCACGTCCCCTCGAATTTGACCTCTCCCGCGCCTGAAACGCCCCTCAATCGCCCCTTTACAGGTCAAATTTCCACCTGATGCGCATCATCCTCAAACCCGCAAACCCTTACGCCGCAACGGCTTCAAGTCATTGCCGATAGGGATTCCCTGGACTGGAAGGACTACGACGCGGATACCATCTGCCAGCGGGTGACCAGCCGGGTGCGGCAGGGCAGCATCGTTCTGTTCCACAACGCCGCGCTGCACACGCCGGAGGCCCTGCCCGCCATCCTCACCTGTCTCATCAACGACGGCTACACCGTGGTGCCCATCAGCCAACTCATCCTCCCCCAGCCCTACACCATCGACCACACCGGCCGCCAGTTCCCGGCGGAGACGGGGGCATGACCCGTATCCCGGTGCATCTTACACCGGGAGGCGCTCCATTTGCCCGCAGATTTGTCTGTTGCGCACCTTGACAATTCCCGCGCTCCCGCCTATACTGTCGGTCGGATTTACGAGACTGTGAACCGACATACACAGGAGATGTATCTATGGACTATTACCTTTTGACCGATCTGGCCGCCACTATGGGCTATCATCTGGCTATGTCCGGCGCGGAAACGTTCCGCGTGGAGGACACCATCCACCGCATCCTCCGCGCCTACGGCGTGGAGTGCGAGGTATTCGCCATCCCCAACTGCGTATCCGTCAGTCTGGAGGCCGCCAACGGCAAGCCGCTGATGATCATGCGGCGCATCGGCTTCCACGGGAACGATCTGGAAAAGCTGGAGAAGCTGAACGAGCTGAGCCGCCATATCTGCGAGGAGCAGCCGGAGGTGGATGAGGCCATGGCATGGCTGCACCAGACGCTGGCGGCCTGCCGGACATACCGCACAGGCGTGTTTTATCTGGGGAATGTGCTGGTGGGGCTGGGCTTCAGCCTTGTGTTCGGCGGCACGCTGCGGGACTGCCTGTGGGCGGGCGTGATGGGCCTCATCATCGGTCTGGTAACACGCTTCATGGACAGGCAGGAGGCCAACCCGTTTTTCAGCACCATACTGGCCTCGTGCCTGATGGCGCTGCCGGCCTACGCCGCGGCGGGACTGGGGTGGCTGAACAACCCTGACGCGGCCATCATCGGCGCCCTGATGATCCTGGTGCCGGGGCTGCTCATCACCAACTCCATGCGGGATATCATCTACGGCGACACCAACTCCGGCATTTTCCGCATCGTGCAGGTGGTGCTGAGCGCGCTGGCCATCGCGCTGGGCACGGCGGCGGCGTGGCACCTGACCGCCGGACTGTACGGCCAGACCGGCTCCGCCGCTCTGAGCTGGCCGGCGTGGGCGCAGGCCATCGCGGTATTTGTGGGCTGCTGCGGCTTCTGCATCCTGTTCAACGTCCACGGACAGGGCATGGTGCTGTGTATCGCCGGCGGCGTGGCCGCGTGGATGCTCTATCTTCTGTGCGGCTGGCTGGGCTGCGACGTGTACGCGGCCAACCTGTTCGCCGCCGTGTTCGCGGCGCTGTACGCCGAGGTGATGGCGCGGGTGCGTAAGTGCCCGGCCATGCCCTACCTGGTCATCGCCACGCTGCCCATGCTGCCCGGCGCAGGGGTGTACTACACCATGAGCATGGGGCTGGAGGGCAACATGATGGACGCCGTGGGAAAGGGTCTGGAGACGGTAGGCGTTGCCGGCTCGCTGGCGGTAGGCATCCTGCTGGTGTCCACGCTGTTCCGTCTCGTCAACCGCCGGCGGATGTAACCGTACCGGAAGCATATAAAGGGAGAGCCGCCGCTTTCGCAGCACGTCTGCCGCCGCGTTGACGACGGACTCCTCCGAGACTTTTTTCATGGCAGGTATCGTTTCACCCCCCTCTCTAATAACACACGTTACGAATAACGCATGTTATCATAGTCCGGGATCTCTTCCTGTCAAGACGCAGCAGACCCTCCGGCACAGCCGGAGGGTCTGCTGCTGTTATTGTGAGGAGAGGAAAACGACATGGATGGGGGTGGGGAGGGGCCTGTCTCTTATACACATCTCCGAGCCCACGAGACAGGCAGAAA
>ENA-OZLS01000013-OZLS01000013.1-human-gut-metagenome-genome-assembly--contig:-NODE-13-length-75974-cov-14.879609_pt1 | contig 75974 bp, 56 predicted proteins | sample MGYA00243864_ERZ653793 | MGnify/ENA primary metagenome ERZ653793 (study PRJEB26926, sample SAMN06164605) | human gut metagenome | biome: ENVO:00009003; feature: ENVO:2100002; material: ENVO:00002003...
CCAATCTTTTGTTAACCTTAAATCTAATACTATGAAAAACACATTGCAAATGTACGGACTTCCCCGAAATATCCAAAATTTCTGTCCATGACGGTCTCATTTATAACATGTTTTAATAGGAATATGCCGTTGTTGACAGATAGAGGCTGGTCAAATAAGAAATTTTCACTATCTTCATCCCCAAAATCGAACATCATAACTAAAGAATATTTTGCCATGATTCATACCATACTCGATACAGACCTTTACAAATTCACCACCTCGTATGCCTACATCAAATTGTTTCCCTATGCCATGGGCACTTTCAGCTTCAAGGACAGAGACGACACCGCCTATACGGACACGTTTCTGAAGGAACTGCAAGAGGCGGTGGACAGCCTGGCACAGACCATACTTACTGCCGAAGAGCTGGAATACATGACCCGCCACTGCCGTTTCCTGCCGAGGGTCTATTGGGAGTGGCTCTCCTCCTTCCGCTTCCAGCCGGAGAAGGTAAGCATCCATCTGGACGAGGACCGGCACCTGAACATTGAAATCACGGACTATCTGTACAAGGCCACCCTTTACGAAGTCCCCCTGCTTTCTATCGTATCCGAAATAAAGAACCGTTCTTTGGGAAACGTGGCCGACATGGACGGCATACTCTGCAAACTGTCCGAAAAGGTGGCACTCTCCAACCGACACCAGCTGTATTTTTCAGAGTTCGGCACCCGGAGACGCTTCTCGTTCGAGGTACAGGACAAAGTCATAGACCGTCTGAAGGAAGCCGCCGAATACTGTACCGGGACTTCCAACTGCCACTTCGCCATGAAATACGGCATGAAGCCTATGGGGACGCATCCGCATGAATGGTTCATGTTCCACGGCGCACAGTTCGGCTACAAACACGCCAACTACATGGCCTTGGAAAACTGGGTGAACGTGTACGACGGTGACTTGGGCATCGCACTGTCCGATACCTATACCTCCGGCATTTTCTTAAGTAACCTGAGCCGCAAGCAGGCCAAACTATTCGACGGTGTACGCTGCGACTCCGGCGATGAATTCGATTTCACCGACAAGCTCGTTGCCCGCTACCGCGAACTGGGCATCGACCCTACCACTAAAACCATCGTCTTCAGCAATGCGCTCGATTTTGGCAAGGCACTCGACATCCAGGAGCATTGCAGGGGCAAAATCCGCTGCTCCTTCGGCATCGGCACCAATCTGACGAATGATACCGGATTCAAGCCCTCCAACATCGTAATGAAACTGACGCAATGCAAGATGAACGTCAACCAGGAATGGCGCGAATGCGTGAAGCTGTCCGACGATGCAGGAAAGCATATCGGCAGCGAAGCGGAAGTACGGGCATGTCTGTATGATTTAAGGCTCGGACAGCAAATAGAACCCCTATGCTGAAAACAGCTTCCCGGCGGTTAGCGATAAGTGCTTACAGTCTTTTCCTTTTGTAGGCAAACTCTTGCCATTTCTCCTCCGGCCAGTCCTGCCGCTGCATCTCCATGCGGGCCATGACGAAGAACAAGTCCGAAAGGCGGTTGATGAAGCGCAGAATATCCTCGTTCACAGGGTCTTGGCGATGGAGTGTCCACAAACGGCGTTCGGCACGGCGGGCCACGGTACGGGCAAACTGCAGTTGGGCTGATATGGGAGTGCCACCAGGCAAAAGGAAGTAGCCGTTGTCCGTCAGCAGGACGGTCATGGCATCCATCTCCTGCTCACAGCGTAGCGTGAGCTCTGCGGCAGAAAGCGGATTAGGGTTCACCACTCCCGAGGGAGTGGCCACATGGCTCATCACCACCATCAGTTCCCGCTGGACAGCATGCAGCAACTCCTGCCAGGCATCTTTTGCCGCCAGCATGGAGCGCACGATACCAATCACGGCATTCAATTCATCAAGGCATCCGTTTGCCTCGATACGGATGTCATCTTTCGGCACACGCGCGCCACCATGAATACCCGTTGTTCCTTTGTCTCCAGTTTTGGTATAGACTCTTTTCATTCTCTATTTGATAAGGAACTGTGCCCACTGCGGGATTTCCTCTACATATTGTTTGAAGAGGGTCCCGTTTACAGTGCGGAACAATAATCGAGGAATTTGATTTTCTATTGAATTATCGTAGACATATACCCTATCAACCAAGGATATTGCTTTGCCTATATTCAATAACGATTTATAATAACGGGAAATAATTTTGGAAATGGGAACTTCATGCCCTCCATTCAAATAGCGCTGTGTAATACGCCGTACATTTATCTCAGGATTATTTGTACAGACAAAAAAAATGCGAATAAAAAATCCTGCTTTTTTTGCTTCTTCAACAAATGCAAGTTTTTCGTCTGAGGAAAAGACTGTTTCAAATACAAAATCTTGCCTTTTCCTTAAACACTCATAACGCATTTTAGTCGCCAATTCTGCTGCCTTCAATACTGCAACGGGAGAATTCCAATCACCATATTGTTCTTGCGCTATATTATCAGGATTAATGTAAAGGCTATTTTCTGCCCATTCATTATGAAGCAGTTGCACTGTCGTAGAAGTTTTACCCGAACCATTCGGACCAGCTACTATACAAAGTGTCGGATTTTTTTCGTTCATCACATGGATATATCACTTACATTTTTAGCTCTATATGCTTTCAATTTTTCTCTCACCTCTTGCATTCTCCGCTCCAATTCTCTTTTTGCCTTGCGAGAACTTTCACGGGCCGCAACAGCCACTTGTTCCATCAAAGCATGCAGTTGTTCATCAGTAGGGTCTTCCAAAGAAGACAAGCGATAAGTATTCAGTTTCATAATCATAATATATTTAAATGAAAACAAAGATACTCCACTATTTCGAGAACACAAACGAAATTACATAAAATATCAATGCGCTATCCGGACTTTTTCATAATGAATTCAAACTTAGATTAGGACTATTTTTAATCAAGGAATGATTAAAATGCAAAAAACGGCCGGACATGCCATGCAGAAGTCTTATTATATCCTTGTAAGCAAACCCTTTTCCACTTATATAAGGGATCATCAATATGCCAGAGAAGCATCCAGCTTCTATCTTTATCATATTGAGAACTGCAACTGAAACCAAGTCTGTAGTTCACGTTAAACTGCGGTAACGATTTACCAACTTTGGATAACTGTCCTTCTAATTTATCTAACGTTTCCTGTCCCCACTTTTCATCTTGTAAACCATTACCGGTATTGTGTTGGAAGTTTTCCGGAGATCTTCCACAAATATTCACCAACATATCAAACCATTGCCCTATACTTGGCAGAAACCACGGACTGCGTTCAATCCCATCCGGTACCTTATTGCTGTTATTGTAAGTTTTCACCAGATAAAAAGCACGACAGTCGCTTACAAAAGATGCATCACCCTCATGATTTGCCAGCATCTGTAAAGTTTCAGAGTAGCCATTCATGTTATTCTTGATTCTACTAAAATCATGCTTTGACTTTACATCAGCTATTGATATTGTGTCAATACCCACTTCGATTAAATCCACCGGTCCCCAATTCCCTTCTTTCAAACTATCCAACATCATCACATAGGCATGATTCCATCCCTTTTCATTGCACTTCTTGTCTGTCATCCTTTTCGGATCGCAAGTAATTACCATTCCGATAGCATTTTTATAATCATAGATTTTCCCATCTTCTTCCAACATTCCATTTCCTGGATGTACCTCTATTCTTCTATCGATTTCGTTCTGAAAGATAAAATCCCCGGGATAAAGCTTTCTTTCTATACTTCCTTTACCGGGTACGGGACTGATAACTTTCAGAGTATAGCATTTTCCAGAAACAAGAGTGATGGAGCTGCCCGAATAATTTATCTTTATATTCGTATCATCTCTTCCATTGGTAGTCGTATAGTTTCCGGTAACCCGTGCATTTGCTTGTGGCGGAACAATGGCACAATATTTCAAAGAATCTATCTGATATGGAGTAATACCATTCAGACTCACATTAATAGCTACCGAGTCTGTTCCTAAAACCCTCGATTCCATATGGTAAACAAAGCCTGCCTTTTCAGGAGCAAAACAACCTACGTATACTTGCGGTTGCAACACAAGCAATGCAAACTGGTGTTGAAACTGCAAGCTCAAGATTATTCCGGAAGAATTGTCAATAGCAGGTACGCCGGTGGCAATCAACAAGTCGCTGACAATATGCTTTTCTGTTGTGGACTGGTCTTTCGAAGGTTGCAGTTTTTCATTCCCGGTCAGTGAGGCAATAGCTCCGTCCATACCCTTTGAGACATCTATTGTGATATTCCTCCTATATGGATAGTATGCGACATAACTCACTCCATCATACCAATAAAGTGTACCATTTCCCACCGGATTCCAACTGCCGCTTGACCTATTGTAAACCAATTTGGCATTATCAATATCATCCATTATAGCACCGTCCTTTATGGCAAAAACACCAATCGAATCACCATCGACAAACTCCATTTTAAGATGTTCATCCTTTACAGAGGTACGTGTAGAGGACTTTCCTGCATGGGATAACTCTTCAAAATCAGCTACTATAGCCCGGATTGTAAAGGGGACTCCCTCACAGCCCGTAGACCTTTTCTCTATCGCAAAGATACAAACAAATTTGGAATATAAATATGCAGAAATACCGGGACTTTTCAAGCAAAACATGAAAGGAAAAAGAAGGAAAGTCCAGCAGATTCAAAAGATGTTTTACAAGATTAGGCTCCACCGAACAAAGACATCACATCCATCTCGCCCCAATACAGATGTGTATAGCTGGCAATCAGGTTCTTATAACGAAAAATGGGAGTAGCGACCTTCTCTCCTCTGGCATTGAAAACCTGCACTATCGAGGGAGTAAGACTGTACGCACCACTTTCTTTTCCACCAGCTTCGGGCACAGCAAGCTGCGTATAATGGAATTCGTGTCCTTTAAGCCGCCATCCGTTATAGTCGAACCGACGGTATCCCAATGTCAGTTTCCTGCGTTTACGCTCGTTCGTGATGCTGAAAGGTAATACTCCCACCATCTCATTTCCGACATTGCTTACACTGTTCCCGGTGCTTCTTCCGTCTGTATCACTGCCTCCCCCGTCCGTATCCCCATCAGAAAGAACGAACTGCGAAAGATATATCATCCCCCCGCATTCTGCCAGCGTCCTGCCACCGGCCTCTATATAGCTGCGGATAGACTCCCTGGCAAGCCTTGCCCCGGCAAGTTCCTCCAGACGGTTCTCGGGATAGCCGCCGGGCAGATAGAGCAAATCCGTCTCTTGCGGAATAGCCCGGTCCTGCTCCGGATTGAAGAAAGTGACCGTGCCCATACGGCGCAGAATATCCAGATGCTCCGCATAGAGGAAGGAAAAGGACTCTTCGTTGCGCGCTACCGAGATATGCAGCTTCCCCGGCTCTGATAGTACCGACTTCTCCTCCACAGCCGCCGCAGGCAATGGAAGCCCGATTGTCGAGAGCAGCAGTTCCCAGTCCACATGTTCCTCCAGCAAGCCTGCCAGCATGTCCAGCCCCTCCGTCTCCTTAGAACGGCTGAAATCCAGCCCCAGATGGCGTGACTCCTGCTCCAGTTCCTTCTGCTTGGGCAGATAGCCCAGACAAGTCACGTTCAAGTCTTCACAGACCTCCTGCAGCATCCGGTAGTGGTGGGGTGAGCCGACACGATTGAAGATAACTCCCGCAATACGTATATCCGGACGGAAATTGATGAACCCCGACAACAAAGGAGCCATGGAATAGGCAGCCGACTTGGCATCGACCACCAGCACCACAGGAATACCCAAGAGCCGTGCCACTTCTGCCGACGAGCCCCGGTCGCGGTCGTACCCGTCGTACATCCCCATCATCCCCTCGACCACGGCAACATCAGCATCTGCCGAATAGCGTGCATACAGACTGCGGACATGCTCCGGAGATGCCATGAAAGTATCCAGATTGATGGAAGGACGGCCGCATACCGCCTCGTGATACTTAGTATCTATATAATCGGGACCGCACTTAAAAGGCTGCACCTTCAGACCTTTCTTCACAAACAATGCCATCAGTCCACGACTGACGGTGGTCTTTCCACTGCCCGATGTAGGGGCGGCTATGAGAAACTGAGGAATGGAATCCATTATGAAGCTATCAAATTAAATATTTTCCTCCTGCAAAGGTAAGCATATCTCCGACAAAAGTTTTATCTTAGCTGCGAAAATAAAACATACCACCATGATAACCGAAGAACTTAAGAAACTCTACATCGCACATACCGGACACGAACCGGAACAGATTGACGAACTCCCCTCCTCCGGCTCCAACCGCCGTTACTTCCGCCTCATCGGAAGTCCTACACTTATCGGCGTCAGCGGAGAGTCTGTGGAGGAGAACCGCGCCTTCCTCTACATGGCAGAACATTTCCGCCAGAAAGGACTGCCCGTACCGCAAGTGTTCATCCGCTCCGAAGATGATATCTATTATCTGCAAGAAGACCTGGGCGACTCGCTCCTATTCAATGCCATCGAGAAAGGCCGCAAGACCAGCGTATTCGGTGAGGAAGAGAAACAGTTGCTGCGCAAGACCATCCGTCTGCTGCCCGCCGTACAGTTTGCCGGAGCCGACGGCATGGACTTCTCCTACTGCTACCCGCAGGCAGAGTTCAATAGCCGCAGCATTCTGTGGGACTTGAACTACTTTAAATACTGCTTCCTCAAGGCTACGGGAATGGACTTCCAGGAAGACCGGCTGGAAGACGACTTCCAGAAGATGGCAGACGTGTTGCTCCGTAGCAGCTCCGCCACCTTCATGTACCGCGACTTCCAGAGCCGTAACGTTATGATAAAGGACGGCGAACCGTGGCTCATCGACTTCCAGGGCGGACGCAAAGGTCCGGTCTACTACGACGTTGCCTCCTTCTTGTGGCAGGCCAAAGCAAACTATCCCGACAGCCTGCGCCAAGAGTTGCTGAAGGAATACATCGACGCCCTGCGCAAGTACCAGCCCGTGGACGAGGCTTATTTCTATGCCCAGCTTCGCCACTTCGTATTGTTCCGCACCATGCAGGTGCTGGGTGCCTATGGTTTCCGCGGTTACTTCGAGAAGAAGCCCCACTTCATACAAAGTGTCCCCTTCGCCATCGAGAACCTTCGCCAACTGCTCCAAGAACCTTATCCAGAATATCCCTACCTCTGCCGGATTCTGCGCGAACTCACCGATCTGAAACAGTTTACAGACGACCTGCAAAAGCGTCGCCTCGTGGTGAAAGTCACCAGCTTTGCCTACAAAAAAGGTATCCCCGAAGATTCCACGGGCAACGGAGGAGGTTTCGTCTTTGACTGCCGCGCTGTGAACAACCCCGGCAAGTACGAGCGTTACAAACCCTTCACGGGACTGGACGAACCCGTTATCCGCTTCCTGGAAGACGACGGCGAGATAGCCGTATTCCTGGAGCATGCCTACGCCCTTGTCGACGCTTCCGTGAAGCGCTACATGGAACGCGGCTTCACCAATCTGTCTGTCTGCTTCGGCTGCACCGGCGGACAGCACCGCTCCGTATATTCGGCACAACACCTGGCGGAACATCTGCACAAGAAGTTCGGCGTGCAAGTGAACCTGATACATAGAGAACAGAATATTGAACAGACGTTTAAGGCCAAAGTTTAATGTGCTAATGTGAGAATATGCCAATATGAAAGCCATGATTTTCGCCGCCGGCCTGGGCACCCGGTTGCGCCCCTTGACGGACCACATGCCCAAGGCCCTCGTTCCCGTAGCAGGAAAGCCCATGCTGGAACGGGTGATACTGCGGTTGAAGGAAGCAGGATTCAACGAGATAACGGTCAATATCCACCACTTCGGGGAGCAGATTATCGACTTCCTCCGTGCCCACGACAACTTCGGCACGGAGATTCACATCAGCGACGAACGCGGCATGCTGCTCGACACCGGAGGAGGCATCAAAAAGGCACGCCCCTTTCTGGACGGACAAGAACCTTTCCTGGTGCACAACGCGGATATTCTGACGGACATTGACCTTGCAGGTCTCTACCGCCACCATCTGGAGAGCGATGCGGAGTCTACCCTGCTTGTGAGCGAGCGCAAGACTTCCCGCTATCTCCTTTTTGACGACGACTACCACCTGCACGGCTGGATAAACAAGTCCACCGGAGAGGTGAAACCGGCAGGCTTCGACTACCGGGAAACGAAGTACCGGGAACTCGCCTTCGGAGGTATCCACATCATCTCCCCCTCCCTCTTCCACCTGATGGACGATGGGCAGTGGAACGGCAAGTTCTCCATCATTCCTTTCTACTTGTCCGCCTGCACAAAGGTGCACATACAAGGCTATCCGCTGCAAGGATTCCGCTGGTTCGACATCGGCAAACCGGAGACACTGGCACAAGCGGAGGAATACTACAAACAAAAATAACAAGTAATGTAAAGCAGCCTAACATTACTTGTTAGCTCCCTTTACATTACTTGTTATCAAATCAACCTATGTACCATAGATTATCTATGGTGAAACTACGCCAACGCCAGTATCAGCAACTGAGCCGTCAGCACCCGCAGGAACATAGCCAGCGGATAGACCGTGGCGTATCCCACCGCAGGGGCATCGCAGGATGTCAAGTCCGAGGAATAGGCCAATGCAGGTGGATTGGTGTTAGCTCCGGACAGCACACCTATCAGCGTATAGTAGTTCAGCTTCCAGAAATAGCGCCCCATGAATCCTGTCACCAGCAACGGGACAACCGTGATGATGGCCCCATAGCCAATCCACACATAGCCGCCTTCGTAGATAATGGTATCGATGAATCCCTTTCCTGCACCCAACCCCACGCAGGCCAGGAACAAGGCGATACCGATTTCGCGTATCATCAGATTGGCACTCATCGTCGTGTAGGTTATCAGCTTATATTGAGGCCCGAAACGGCTGATGAGGATGGAAACCACCAACGGTCCGCCGGCCAGTCCCAGTTTCACGGGTTGGGGAATGCCGGGGAACATGAACGGCAGACTGCCCAAGATACATCCCAGGGCAATACCCAGGAAGATAGGAATCAAGTTTGGATGGTTGAGACGCTTCAGCGAGTTTCCCAATACCTTCTCCGCATGGCTCACGGCAAGCTCACTGCCTACAATCGTCACACGGTCTCCCATCTGCAACTGCAAGTGGGGAGTTGCCACCAGATCCACGCCCGAACGGTTGATACGGGTGATGCAGGCACCGAAGTTGTTACGTATCTTGAGCTGAGACAGAGACTTGCCGTTCAGTTCCGGCTTGGTGATGAGGATGCGACGTGAAATCAAGTTCTTGTCCTCCCGTTCCCACTCCACCGAAATTTTTCTTCCGAAGAAGGCAACAATGGCCTCCACATCTTTCGGGTTGGCAATGAACAGAATTTCATCCTGCATGTGCAGCACTGTATCGGCATTCGCCAGTTCTGTTTCCTGACTGCCGGTGTGCCGGATGCGGGAGATGACAAACGCACGGTTCAACAATGGTTTCACATCTCTGATCCGCTTGCCGTCTATTGCCTCATTGCGTATCTCTACCGATATGGGACGCACGGTCAGCTCCTGCAGATGGCCCAGCCCGTGCTCGGCATTCTCCTCTTCTTTTTGGGTGTTAATCCGCATGAAGAACTTCAAGGCAAGCAGCGCCAGGATGCAGCCCACTACACCCAGCGGATAGGCAACGGCATATCCGAGTGCGATTTCCGGAGCATCCACCCCGTTGAGGTCACTGTTTGCCTGCTGGGCAGCACCCAGACCGGGGGTATTGGTCACGGCTCCGGACAAGATACCCACCATCGTAGTAATGGGAATTCCGGTGGCAAAGTGCAACACAATGGTGATAACCACGCTGAGGAAGACGGAAAGCATTGCTACCATGTTCAGCGTAAGTCCGCCCTTCTTGAAAGCGGAGAAGAATCCCGGTCCCACTTGCAGACCGATGGAATAGACAAACAGTATCAAGCCGAACTCCTTCAGGAAGTGCAGCAGATGTTCGTCGAGGTTCATGTCGAAATGTCCGAAGACAATGCCCACAAACAAAATCCAGGTGACACCCAGCGAGATACCCGCCACCTTCAACTTGCCCAGCATGATACCGAAGGTGATGACCAGGGACAGAATCAGGACAGAGTGTGCCACTCCTCCGCCCCAAAGATTGGGATAACCCTCAAAGAGGTTTCTTAATAGTTCCATAGTTTCTATCTTTAGTTTTTACTTTTTACTTTTCAACCTTACTGTTTAATTCTTAATTCTCTATTTAAAAAGTGTATCCCCACAGAAATCACTTCTCCGGGGATACGCATTTCACACATAAAAAATAACTACTATTATAAAGGCATGTTGCCGTGCTTTTTCGGTGGATTGCTCTGATTCTTGTTGTGCGCCATCTCCAATGCCTGCACTAGCTTGTAGCGGGTATCGCGCGGCATGATGACCTCGTCTATGAGGCCACGCTCGGCAGCGCGGTAAGGGTTGGAGAACTTGCTTTCGTACTCCTTGATAATCTCCTGCTTCTCTTCGGCAGAGGACTTACGGTAGAGGATGTTCACCGCACCCTCGGCACCCATCACGGCGATTTCCGCCTGCGGATAAGCCAGGTTCACGTCGGCACCCGTCGGCTTGCTGGACATCACGATGTAGGCGCCGCCGTATGCCTTGCGGGTAATCAGCGTTATCTTGGGCACGGTGGCCTCGGCATAGGCATAGACAATCTTGGCGCCGTGGCGGATGATGCCGTTGTGCTCCTGCATCGTTCCGGGCAAGAAGCCGGGAACATCTTCGAAGGTTATCAGCGGGATGTTGAAGCAGTCGCAGAAACGAATGAAACGTGCCGCCTTGTCGCTGGCATCAATATCGAGCACACCCGCCAAATAGGCAGGCTGGTTTGCCACGATACCTACCGAACGCCCGTTCAGACGACCGAAACCGATAACGACGTTCTTGGCAAAGTGAGGCATCACTTCGAAGAAGTACTGGTTGTCCAGCACCGGTTCTATAATATCCTTGATGTCATAAGGCATGTTCGGGTCTTCGGGGATGACGGTCTGAAGCGTCTCTACCCGGCGATGGATATCGTCGGAGCAGGGAGTGAAGGGAGCATCCTCCATATTGTTGGACGGCAGGAAGCTCAGCAGCTCGCGGATGCTCATCAGTGTCTCCTCCTCCGTATTGCACATGAAGTGGGTAACGCCGCTCTTGCTGCTATGCGTATAGGCACCGCCCAGTTCCTCCTTGTCCACCTCCTCGTGGGTCACGGTCTTTACCACGTCCGGACCGGTGATAAACATGTGGCTCTGCTCCTTTACCATGAAGATAAAGTCGGTAAGCGCCGGAGAGTAGCATGCCCCACCGGCACACGGACCCAGAATGGCGGATATCTGCGGAATGACACCCGACGCAATGGTGTTCTGATAGAAGATGGAGGCATAGCCTGCCAAGCTGTTCACACCTTCCTGGATGCGTGCGCCGCCCGAATCGTTGAGGGCAATGACGGGAGCACCGTTCTTCAGGGCAAGCTGCTGCACCTTTACAATCTTTGCGGCATTCGTCTCGCTGAGCGAACCGCCATGCGCCGTGAAGTCGTAGGCATAGACAAATACAAGGCGGCCGTCTATCTTTCCGTAACCGGACACCATGCCGTCTCCGGCAATCTGTTTCTTCTCCATGCCGAAGTTGGTGCAACGGTGGTTCACGAACTTGTCCAGCTCATTGAACGAGCCTTTGTCCAGCAGCATGTCAATACGTTCGCGGGCAGTCATGCGGCCGGAGGCGTGTTGTTTCTCTATCTTGTCTACGCCCCCACCCAGCGAGGCACGTTTGTCCAGTTCCTCAAACTGGCGGTATATTTCTTCTCTGTTCATATTTGCATTTACAATTTAGTGATTTATAATATACGGACTGAATGCGACTCGGGATTATTCCCCCTTTATCAACTCCAATTCAATCAATACTTGGTTGGCATTTACCGGTTCGCCCTCGCTCACGAGGATGTTGCGGACGATGCAGTCGGCATTTACCTTATAGTTACTCTGCATCTTCATGGCTTCCAGCACCACGGCAATGTCGCCGGCAGCCAGTCGGTCGCCCACCTTGACGGGGATGCTTACCACCTTGCCCGGCATCGGAGCCAAAATCTTGTCGCCCTGCTTCTCGTCGGCTCCTTTCTTCATGTGCAGATACTTGGCTTGCGTGTCTACAATGTCTACGTGGAAGGAACGCTGGAGCATGCTGATGTCATAGCTCTTTCCTCCCTCGCCGCGCACAAGGCCTGCGTTGAACGAGTTTCCGTTGTGCAGGATGGAGCAACTTCCGTTCTCCGCCATCACAATGTCCACTTCGTAAGGCTTTCCGTCAATGGTAAGCTGAACCTTATTTCCTTCCTTACCCACCAGGGTAATGTCTGCTATACGGTCTCCTATATGTATTTCCATTATTAAATCTCCATTATCAATTTTCCATTCCTTAAATCCTAAGCACTCCCTTCTGCAAGCCGAATTCCCTCCAACGGCTGATGGGGCGGCCATCGGACAGCTGTGCCGAAACGTTCTCCTCCAGATTAACCAGATAGTCCATATAGGCGGCTATCATGGCAATGTTCTCCAACTCTTCGTTGGTGGTATTGGTGCGTACCAGCATGCGGGCGTTCTTCTCGATAAAGAGGGTGTTGTACTCTCCCTTCACAAAGTCGGGCACGTGCATGATGCGCTTCAGATAGGCAAGGTTGGTCTTTACGCCCGTAATCTTGTACTCATAGAGCACACGGCGCATACGCTCGATGGCATACTGGCGGGTGGTTGCCCATACGATGAGCTTACCTATCATAGGGTCGTAGTAGATGGGAATCTCATAGCCGTCGTACACATAGCTGTCTATACGCACACCGATTCCGTTCGGCTCCGTCAGTTGCTTGATGACACCGGGAGACGGCATGAAGTTGTTTTCCGTATCTTCGGCACAGATGCGGCACTCTATAGCATGGCCGCGCTGGAACAGTTCCTCCTGCTTGAGGTGCAGCACCTCGTCGTTGGCAATGCGGATTTGCTCTTTCACCAGGTCCACGCCTACCACTTCTTCCGTGATGGGGTGCTCCACTTGCAAGCGCGTATTCATTTCGAGGAAGTAGAACCGACGGTTCTTGTCTACCAAAAACTCGATGGTACCTGCACCGGAGTAGTTTACTGCCTTGGCTGCGGCAACCGCCTTCTCCCCCATCTCCCGGCGCAATTCCGGCGTAAGGAAGGGTGACGGGCTTTCTTCTACCACCTTCTGATTGCGACGCTGCACGGAGCATTCGCGGTCGAAGAGGTGGATGACGTTGCCGTGGTTGTCACCCAATATCTGGAACTCGATGTGGTGGGGTTCTTCCACGAACTTTTCCAGATAGACCGTGTCGTCTCCAAAGGAGGACATGGACTCGGAACGTGCCGTGTTGTAGGCTTCCACCACTTCGCTCTCGTTATGGATAAGGCGCATACCTTTACCACCGCCACCCATAGACGCCTTCAGCATCACGGGATAACCTATCTCGTTGCAGATGCGCACGGCTTCTTCGGCACTCTGCAAAGGTTGTTCCGTTCCGGGAACCACGGGTACGCCTGCCGCAATCATTCGCTTGCGGGCAGCTATCTTGTCGCCCATCGCCTCCATCGTCTCGGCGGCGGGACCGATAAAGATAATCCCTTCCTCCTTGCAACGGCGTGCAAACTCCGAGTTCTCCGACAAAAAGCCGTAACCCGGATGGATGGCATCGGCACCGCATCGCTTTGCCGTGGCAATCACTTTCTCAATATTCAGATAACTCTCTTTTGCCACGGCCGATCCTATCGGATAAGCCTCATCGGCATATGCCACATGATGAGAGGTGCGGTCGGCATCGGAGAAGACGGCAACCGTAAGCAGTCCCATCTCCCGGCACGAACGCATGACGCGCAAGGCAATCTCACCTCTGTTGGCAATCAATACTTTCTTAATCATTTTACTTTTTCTTTAATATATAAAGGATATATATAGTCACACCACAATGCGGACATACCTTTAACAAAGGCATTCCATTTCTTGTTTAAATGTTCAACTAATATCTTTGTACTGTCTTCCTAACCCACGAGCAAAGGCAGCCTTTAATGAATGGCAGGTCTTCTGACTGACTCCTAATCCTGAAGCCTTCCCGATATTTCAATGCATATCAGTGGCAAGGGTGTTTTTCATGATATAAACGGAGCTTCACAGCAGCGGGACTGTCCGGGATTTACACCCGATTCCCTTTTAATCCAGATGATGGAAACATGCATCCGGAACCAATTCGCGGGCAAAGATAACAAAAATTATCAGGAGTATTCGCAAACCTAATAGTTTTTGTTATCTTTGTCCCAGTTTTGGTTTCACCTCTCCCGGTTCTGTTGGAGATGAGTGATGAAAAAGGGAATCAGGTGCAAATCCTGAACAGACCCGCTGCTGTAAGTCCTTCCAAAATCTTTGAATATTCTACAAGCCACTGTCCGCCCGGCGGATGGGAAGGCATTCAAAGAGGGATAAGTCAGAAGACCTGCCAAGACAACATAGTTTTAGTGCTTTCGGGGAATAAAGCAACAAAACATCGAGTCGGGGCATTCTTTATCCATATAAAGGAATCTTTCTCTTTGTTCATTTTTTCCTTGAGGGCAAGTTACGAACGCTTATAAGGAACTGAAATGAGATTCATCACAGGACTGCTATTTACATTTATCTGCCTGCTTCCTGCAGGTAGTATGGCACAGAATAAGGTCACCTTATCCGGAAAAGTCATAGACCAGCACGGGACACCGATAGCCCAAGCCACCATCGCTGTGGAAAACACCACCTCCGGCACCTATACGGACGACCGGGGGAAGTATTCACTGCAAGTCGCCCCGGGTAAACATACCTTCGTCGTCTCCTTCCTGGGCTACCAAACCGTGAAACAATCCCTCGACATCCGGCAGGATAAAAAACAGAACTTTACATTGCAGGAAAGTGCCGTAACACTGAGTTCTGTCGAGGTCTACGGAAAGACCCAAACGCAGAAAGTGAAGGAAGGAGCCTTTGCCGTCAATGCACTCGACATCAAGCCGATAGTAAACTCACTGAATAACCTCAACGACCTGGTGAACCGTACAACGGGCATTAAGGTGAGAGAGGAAGGCGGAGTTGGCTCGGACTTCGACCTCTCCATCAATGGAATGTCTGGTAATTCCATACGTTATTTCTTAGACGGAATACCATTGGACACAAAAGGCAGCGGCGTTTCATTGGCAAATCTGCCGGTCAATATCATCGACCGGATTGAAATTTATAAAGGAGTAGTACCTGCCAGTCTGGGTACAGATGCATTGGGAGGCGCCATCAATATCATTACAAAACAAGAGAAGAAGAATTATCTGGATGTCTCTTACGGTATCGGTTCCTTCCATACTCACAAGGCAGACTTGAATGCCCAGTTTGTAGAGCCTCGAACCGGACTGATCATTAAACCCACCTTTGGGGTCAATTACTCCAAAAACGATTATATGATGAGAGATGTCGAAGTCTGGGATGAAGACAGCCGCAAATACATTCTGACTGACCGTAGACGCTTCCATGATGACTATTTTTCACTGTTCGGACAAATGGAAATCGGCTTTGCCAATAAGTCCTGGGCAGATGCTTTTTTTGTTTCCGCCTCTTACTCCAAAGTAGACAAGGAGTTGCAGACAGGCTCTGTACAGAGTAAGGTATATGGAATGGCAGAAAGAGGCTCCGATGCATGGAACATTTCAGCCCGCTATCAAAAGCATAATTTCATTTGGAAGAACATGCAGCTGAATGCCGCACTCTCGCACACTTGGGACCATTCATTGACCACAGATACAGCCTACCGTAAGTATGACTGGAACGGAGATTATATCGTAAGCTCACGTAACGAAATCACAGGACGGGGTCGTTCGATGCGCCATTACAAACGTCCCCTGACCATTGGCCGCGCCAATTTGGACTATCGGTTGGACAACCATCACTCCCTCAACCTAAACTATCTATTAAGCCGCATCGGCAATGACCGCTATGATGAAGCGGATACTGATTTTGAAGCCTCCAATGATATTCTGGTAAAACATGTGACAGGCTTCTCCTACAATCAATCCCTTCTCGAAGAAAAAATGAGCAATACCTTTTTTGTAAAAAACTACATCAACCATCTGAATATCCGGCAAACGGATTTATCCAGCATCACCGGGTCGAAGGATGTAAAAGGGACGATAACCAAAAAGTATTGGGGCTACGGTATCGGTTCACGCTACACAGCCATAGAACCTTTATCCATTAAAATTTCCTATGAGCACAGCGTCCGGCTGCCCCTTGCCCGCGAATTATTAGGAAACGGTACCACCATATATGCTAATGTAGCCTTGAAACCCGAAAGCAGTGACAATATCAATCTGGGCATCTTCGGCACATGGCATCCCGCCCCCGGCCATACACTTTATTATGAAGCAAACGGTTTCCTACGCTATGTGGACGACTATATCCAAGCCACCGTAGAAACCAAAGAAGGTATGATGCAATATGAGAATGTTCCGGCTGTACATATCAAGGGCATAGAAGGAGAAGTACGTTACGACTGGCAAAGCAAGTTACAGCTTGCCACCAATGTCAGTTTTCAAGAGGCACGCGACCAGAACAGATACAAGACTGACGGAAAACCTTCTGCAACCTACAACAACCGGGTACCCAACCGCCCCTGGCTTTTCGGAAGTGCAGAAGCAAGCTATCTTTTCCACAATGTGGTTCTGCCCGAAAGCAAATTACGGCTGGGATGCAGTTATCAGTGGGTGCACTGGTTCTTCCTGACATGGGAGGCCTACGGCTCTCGCGAAAGCAAGGCACGCATCCCGGCACAGCACATTTGCAATGCCGACATCACCTATTCATGGAAACGAGGACGATACAATATTTCGCTGGAATGCTCGAACCTACTCGACAAATTGGCCTATGACAACTATAAACTGCAAAAGCCCGGACGAGCATTCTTCGCCAAATTCAGATTATTCATCAACTAACTAATTTTATTTAAAATGAAACGACTAAATCTTTTATCCGGTATCCTTATGGCCATAGCCATGACCTTATCATTCAGTGCATGTTCCGACAACAACGATCCAGCCCCCACCCCGGATCCAGACCCGCAACCGGAACTTTCCGATTATCACTTTGATATTTTTATGACTATCGGCAAACACGGTGGTATGAACCAGGGTGACGGTACCATTGTAAAAAGTGTAAACAGCCTTACAGCAGATATGGAAGTCATTGACATAAAGAATGACGGTGTTGAGTTCAGAAGTGAAAATAACACTTATTCCATGGAAGCCATTGTCAAAGGGAAATACTATTATCAAGTGCCAAACTCAAACGACCGATTTACTAAATTGCAGGTAACCGGTAATTCCATCAAAATAGTCCAAGAACAAACATTTGTACAGAATACCTTCAAAGTACGCGGCTATACACATGCCTGGCTGGATGACCATACCCTGGTTATCATGGCAGCCAATGGTGATGCAGATAAAGTTATCTGGACTAAGCTGAATGCTGACGACATGCGTATCCTTGCCGAAGGAACGCTGGACCTTCCTTTGCCAGAAGGAGCAAAAGTATTCACAGCTTCCGGCATTCTGACCTACAACGAAAAGGCCGGTAAACTATATTACTTCTACTTCGGTAAAGACAAATCAGGCAGAGGTGGAAAAGCAACCTCAAACTTCCTGACAGCAGTTATCAATCCCTCGGACATGAAGGTGGAAAGTAACAAGGTCAACACCCTTGCTGGAGAAATGGCGGGAAGCGCTTACGGAGAACTGATGCAAAGTTGCGTGATGTATGATGCAGACGGTAACCTCTACTTGGCTGCATTCACTGATGCCAATGACATAGAACAAGGCCATCTGCTCCGCATCAGGAAAGGTGAAACAGACTTCGATGCAAGCTATGAGGGATATCCCAACGCCGACGGTAAACTGCTCACCATCCAAAACCTGGGTAACGGTAAAGCCCTTGTGTATGCACGTAATGATGCAGCCGGTACCGCCATCGACAGCTACAGCCACTATTACTCCATCATCAACATCAATACCGGAACACAAGAACGCTTGAGTTATAACGGACAAGAAATACCTTACAGTGGCGGACGATTTGCACAACGCACCGCTATTGTAGACGGCAAGGCATACATCGGCGTAAATACAGAAAAAGCCAATCCTTGTATCTACATCTATGACATAGCAACCGGTAAAGTAGAAAAAGGCGCAGAAATAGCCGAAGGTTATTATTTCGATATGCTTAGAGTTGTTGAAAACGATAAATAATCTATGAACAAGATTCTTTCTTTATTACTTTTACTAAGCACCTCCCTCCTCTGCCATGCGCACGGGGGAGGCAACTACGAGCACAGCGATATGCTTGCAAGTATGAAACCCGGTGACAAAGCCGCCCTGCTCATGGTGCACTTCGGCACTACGCATGACGATACCCGTGCCCTCACCATTGATGCCATCAACGCCAAGGCACAAGCTGCCTTCCCGGAGTTGAAGTTCCAAGAAGCCTATACGTCGCGCATCATTATCCGCCGCTTGAAAGAGCGCGGCACCACGAAGCTGACTCCACTGGATGCCATGCTGAAACTGCGCAGCGAAGGTTACACACACCTCATCGTGCAGAGCACCAACATCATTGACGGAGTAGAAATGGAATCACTCCTCCGGGATGTGGAAAGCGCACTGCCCTTCTTCAAGGAAATACGCGTAGGTACTCCCCTGCTCTACTCTATAGAAGATGCAGAGAAGGTGGCAGATATTCTGGGCAACCGCTACAACGTCCCGGCACAAGGCAAAAAGGCTGCCAAAGAAAACTTCGTGCTTGTGGGCCACGGCACTTATACTCCTGCCACTGCCATCTACAGTCAGATGGACTATATGCTGAAAGCAGGCGGACTGACCAATTTCCATGTGGGCACCATCGAAGGTTATCCTACCTTTGACACCATGCTGGCACAACTGAAAGCCGGGAAAGCCAAACGTGTGACCCTCATCCCCTTCATGTTTGTTGCCGGAGACCATGCCAAAAACGACATTGCCGGAGAGTGGAAGGAGATGCTCGAGAAAGAAGGCTTCACCGTCAGTGCACAACTGGAAGGACTGGGACAAATTCCGGAAATTCAAGAAATATTCATTGACCATATCCGTTTCGGACTGAAGCACCGCATGCTGGACATCATGACGAAGAAGGCGGCCTATGCTGCCGGAAAAGACACTGAATAATATACCCATTAGTGGGTATTTAGTGTTCTTGAATCATCTTGTACTTTTGCAGGAAAAACGCGAACGACAATGAATGTTATCACCAAACTGATGTACTCTATTCATAGGATACTGGGCACTTTGCTCTGTATCCTATTTCTTATGTGGTTCCTCTCCGCCTTCGTGATGATGTACCACCGTTTTCCCCGTGTCAGCGCCAAGGAGAAAATGCAAAAGCTGGAAATGCTCTCCCAAGCCGGAGACTCACTTCCGGACATCTCCTCCGTCACAGCCCGCCTGCCCCGTGGCGTAAAGGTCAGGTCTACGATACTGAACCTCAATGCCGGACACCCCGAGTTCAGCTTTAGTACCACAAAAGGCACGCTTCATTTCCTTGCCGATTCCACCATCTCACAACCCTCTCTGGACAGCGAGCACCTGCACCGGACAGCAGCTTTGTGGTGTTCTTCTCCCATTACCCGTATCGACACCCTCCACTCTCTGGACCAATGGATTCCCTTCGCTGAACTGAAAAAGGAAATGCCCATTTATAAAATATACTTTGCCGATGATGCCGGGACACAGCTCTATCTGAGTTCACAAAACGGTGAGGCCTTACAGTTCTCCAACAGAAGCGAACGCTTCTGGGCATGGCTGGGTGCCATTCCCCACTGGGTATACTTCACCTGGCTGCGGCAGGACACCGTCCTTTGGACTAAGACCGTCATCTGGCTCACAGCTCTGGGTTGTCTCATGGTCATTGCCGGCATTTGGGTGACCGTAGATGTATGGCGTAAGACGCACCGAAGCCGCCATCCCAAGTTCTCCCCCTACCGAAAAAGATGGTATCACTGGCACTACGTCAGCGGAATATTTTTCGGCATCTTCGTACTGACCTTCACCTTCAGCGGCATGATGTCTTTGGCAGACATTCCCGAATGGATTCATAAACCGGCACTGAAGAAAGGCAGTGCCACACGCACGCTCCATGCCCGTGCCCCACAACCGGAGGATTACCCCTTGGACTACCGCCGTGTCATAGCCGCCTATCCCCAAGCTTTGCAGATAGAGTGGCGCAACTTCCGCGAACATCCCTACTACATCGTAAAAGATAGAAAAAACGAGTATTACATCGATGCCGCCGACAGCCTGCCGCGTCCGTTACAACTCTCCGAAGAAGAAATCCTGAAAGGCGTGGAAAGCATTTATACCTCCCAGCGTGATTCTTCACAACATATCCCCGGCATACGTATCTCCCGGCTCGAACATTTCGAGACCTACTATCGCGACATGAGCAATATGTATCGCGGACGACCCCAGCTTCCCGTCTGGAAGATAACGGTGGACGACCCGGACCGGAGCGTCTATTACATTCACCCGGAAACGGGAATCATCCGCCATGTAGACACCTCCTCCCGCTGGAAATACTGGAGCTATACAGCCCTGCACCGCATGCGTCTGCCCGGTCTGAACTCCAATGCCACCCTGCGCAAGACTGTGCTTTGGGTATTGCTGCTTGGAGGTACAGCCGTTTGCATCACGGGTGTGGCGTTAAGTGTGAATTATATAAGAAGAAAATGTTGTAAAAGACAAAAACGCTATTAACGAGAATAAACTTGTATGAATAAGAAAAGACTTGGAATATTCCTCGGCAGCATAGCCCTATTGATTGTCTGCAGCTTTGCGGCCTATCAGTACTGGCTTGCTCCTACACGTATACTTATTATCAACGCAACCCTGGCACAAGCTGCCGACATTGCCCTGAACAATGACTGCGCCCGGATAGAAGTCACCTGCATAAAAAAAGAAGAGGTGAAGGACCTTTCCGGCTATGATGCCATCGTGATGTACAGCAGAGGGCTATACCTTGACGACGGCCAGATTGCCGAAGTGGAACGGGTGGGTGCCAGCGGAGTACCAGTCTTTACGAATACGTTACGAAATTTCACCCTCTCCCTCAATCACAATGTTACCAATGAACAACAGCATACGCTACGGGAGTATCTCAAGAACGGCAACAAGCACAACTACCGGAATGCCTTACTCTACCTGCGCCACATCGCCACTCCCCACCGGTGGGGACACCAGGATTACGAGCCTCCCATCCCATTGCTGGAGAACATGTTCTACCACCGCGAATACGGCCGCTACTTCAGTACTCCGCAAGAGGTGACCGCCTATCTGAAAGAAAAAAATCTCTACCATGAGGACGGACGCAACCTTGCCCTGATTTCCGGACTCAACTTTCCGATGGAAGGAAACCGTGCCCACGTAGATTCCCTCATCACGTGCTTGACACAAGCAGGCTTCAATGTCTATCCTTTCACAGCCGGAGGTCAACCGCGTGCCGATATGATACGTACCCTCCATCCCGATGCAGTAGTCTACCTGCCTATGGGACGGCTGGGCAATGACTCACTCATCAACTGGCTGCACCAGGAAAACATTCCTTTATTCATGCCCTTCCCGCTGATTCAGCCCCACGAGGAATGGCTGGACCCGGATACCCCCGTCAGCGGTGGCACACTGACCGCCCGTGTAGTGGTGCCTGAGATAGATGGAGGCATGCTACCCCTCTGCATCGCTACCCAAAACGAAAACAAACAAGGATACTATCTGTACACCGCTGAAAATGAACGGATAGATGCCGTAGTGGACCATATTACCAAGTACATGTCCTTGAGAGACATGTCCAACAAAGAAAAGCGCGTTGCTATCTGTTACTTCAAGACTCCGGGAAAAGACGCCCTGCTGGCAAGCGGTATGGAAGTGATTCCTTCACTCTATAACTTCTTGAAACGCCTGCGTTCGGAAGGGTACGACGTCAGTGGACTGCCTGCTACTGTAGAGGAGTTCGGCAAGCGGATACATCGTGACGGTGCCGTCATGGGTTCGTATGCCAAAGGAGCACAAGAACAGTTTTTGAAAACGGCACACCCGATATGGCTTTCTACCGAGCAATACGAACAATGGGCACACGAAGTACTCCTTCCCGAGAAATATCAGGAAGTGACAGACAGATATGGAGATGCGCCCGGCAATCTGCTGGTAACAGAGGACAGTATTGCCATTACCTGCCTGCAATTCGGCAATATCCTACTCTTCCCCCAGCCCCGCCCGGCATTGGGAGATGATGAGTTCAAACTGGTGCATGGAATGCCGGTAGCGCCGCCCCACAGCTACCTGGCTCCTTATCTGTATATGCAAAAAGGATTCAAGGCAGATGCAGTGATTCACTTCGGCACCCACGGCAACTTGGAATACACGCCCGGAAAGAATGTGGCACAGTCGCAGGCCGACTGGTCGGATGTACTGATTGGTAACCTCCCCCACTTCTATTTCTATACCACCGGAAACGTAGGCGAGGGTATCATTGCCAAACGCCGGACACATGCCGTACTGGTCACCCATCTCACTCCACCCTACGTGGAGAGCGGTATGCGCCAACGCTATTTGGCCTTGCTCGAAGATATTCACAAAGTGCTGGACGAAGGTACCGAAAAACACCGAACCCTAGGAATAAGTATCAAAAAAGAAGCCATGCGTCTGGGACTGCATCGCGACCTCAACCTCGACTCCATCTCCAGTGACCCCTACACAACCAAGGAGTTGGAACGTCTGGATGCCTTCACCGAAGAGATAGCCAACGAAAAGATACTGGGTGCGTACTACACCATGAACGAGCCTTATTCTGACCGCGACCTGCTGACTACCACTCTCGCCGTCGCTGCCGACCCGCTGGCATACGAAACGGCCCGCAAGGACCGCGATAAAGGCAAAATCACCACAGAGCAGTTACAAGACTTCACCTATATAGCCCACCACTACTTGCCTGCCGCCAGGAAAAGACTGACCGCCTTACTCCAGAATCTGCCCAAGGATACTGCATCTGTAGCACCGGAGCTTCGCCCCGCCCTACTCTATCGCGAACAGTTGCTTGCCTCCCCCGTCAACGAACAGAATGCCATGGTGCGTGCACTCAGCGGAGGAACCGTATTCCCTGCGCCGGGAGGTGACCCCGTACTGAACCCGAACGTTCTGCCCACCGGACGCAACATGTACAGCATCAACGCCGAGAATACTCCCAACCCAAGGGCTTGGGAAGATGGAAAGCGATTGGCAGAAGCGACTTTAAAACAGTACATCAGCAAGCACGGCGAATATCCTCGGAAAGTAAGCTATACCTTCTGGGCAGGCGAATTCATCAATACGGAAGGAGCTACGCTGGCCCAGGTATTCTGGATGCTGGGAGTAGAACCCGTACGCGACGCCCAAGGCAGAGTGGTTGACCTGAAACTGGTGCCCAGTGAAGAACTGGGGCGTCCGCGCATCAATGTGCTGGTACAAGTGTCCGGACAGCTACGCGACATAGCCGGTTCCCGCTTGAAGTTACTGACCGATGCTATACGTCTGGCATCGGAAGCCGGAGATGAGACCTATCCCAACTATGTGGCATCGGGTACACTGTTGCAGGAAAAATTACTGGTAGAAAAGGGAACTTCCCCCAAACGTGCCCGTGAAATGTCTGTGATGCGTGTATTCGGACCGATCAACAGCGGATACAGTACCGGTATGATGGCCTATACCGAGCACAGCGGCTCGTGGGAAAGCGAAAAGGAGATAGCCGAAGGATACCTCAACAATATGGGTGCCTCTTATGGGGACGACGGAAATTGGGGAGACGTCCAGGAAGGTTTGTTTGCCTCGGCACTGTCCGAAACGGATGTTGTCATCCAGCCCCGTCAAAGTAACACATGGGGGCCCATCTCCCTGGATCATGTATATGAATTTACGGGTGGACTCTCGCTCACCGTCAAAACCGTGACCGGCAAGGAACCGGATGCCTATATGGCAGACTACCGCAACCGGACCAACCGCCGCATGCAGGATGCCAAAGAGGCCATTGCCGTAGAGACACGTTCCACCATCTTGAACCCTACCTTTATACAAGAGCGGATGAAAGGCGGGGAAGGTTCGGCGCAGATGTTCGGCGAAATCTTCCGCAACATCTTCGGCTGGCACGTCATGCGTCCGTCGGCCATGGACAAAGAACTGTTCAATGACTTGTATAGAATGTATATAAAGGATGAGAATAAGCTGGGCATTCACGAGTACTTCCTCCGCGTCAATCCCGCCGCATTCCAGGCTATGACAGCCGTCATGCTGGAAAGCGCCCGCAAAGGTTACTGGAAAGCATCTGATGAGCAACTGAAAACTACTGCTTCCCTGCATGCACAAATCACACGCGAGAAGGGTGCCGCCTGCACAGAGTTCGTTTGTGACAATGCCAGGCTCCAGTCGTTCGTTGCCGACCAGTTGGGCAATAGCGAGAAGCAGACCTATACCCAGAACATGAAGGAGGTACACGAAGCATCCGCAACCGATGGCAAGGATGTCGTACTGAAAGAACACAAACTGACTTCCGAACAAACGGTACGTAAGAACAGAGTGAATGGAGTGATTGCAGGCAGTCTTGTCGTCATCACCTTCATCGGACTGGCCGTATTGTTGAAGAGAAAGAAAAAGAATAAATAGAAACAGAGTATTATGGAATACGTCATTCATCTGTTAGCCCTATTCATCGCCCTCAATTTTCTATTGAAGGTGGGGTTCTATCCACGCTGGGGAATGTGGACGGTTGCCGCAGGCTGTGCCTTTTTTGCGTGGCTGGTGACTCCATGGATGACGGAACAGTCCAAGACCGTGGTGGCAGCTTTCTTTGCCTCCCGTCCACAGATGTTGAACTTGTCGGTATGTGTCACTCTGGAAGCCGCCGTAATGATAACTTTCTGTTTCGACTGTTTCGCAGAAATGCGTACCCGCAACACGGCCTTCAAACAAGCGGTCACCCTCTTCCTGAAGTTATACCCCGGCATACTGATAGGCGGAGTAATATGCTATGTCCTGGCACTGCTGCTTTTCACTTTTCCCGGAATAGATTTCGGCAGTCTCTCATGGATAGCAGCCGGCGTTACTTTCCTTGCAGTTTGTGCTGGGAGCCTTCTGCTGCGGCATGCTATCGGTGATAAACCACTGCGCTTGGAAGTACTGTTCATTGTTAATATTTTCATTGTTATATTGAGCATCATTGCTACGGGCTATTGAAATAAATTAAAGAATTAAAAACTAAAAAGATATATGGAAACAATCTCAAACACACTGTTCTGGATTTCAAACGGGCTGCTGGTTCCCGTCGTAGTCCTGCTGCTGCTATTCTTTCTACGTGCCATTATCCTTGCGGGAGGTTTCTTCGGCGAGTTCTACCAGCGGATGAAATTACAGAAGCAATTCACTGAAACACTGGAGAACATCACCCCAGAGAATATAGACGGACTGCTGCAGCAACTCCCATCGGCAGGCAACTCCCCTCTCCTCCGCAACTTGTCCAAATTGTCCGCACACCGGGACGACGCTGCCTACTGCGAACACCTGCTTGCCAACTATGAAATGGAAGCCGAGAAGGAGTTGGGACGTTCGCGTACATTCATCAAACTGGGTCCCATGTTGGGACTGATGGGTACCCTCATCCCGATGGGTCCCGCACTGGTGGGGCTGGCACAAGGAGACATCTCCTCCATGGCCTACAATATGCAGGTGGCTTTTGCCACTACAGTGGTAGGGCTGGTCATTGCTGCTGTCGGCGTCATTACCCTGCAAGTGAAACAACGCTGGTATGCCCGCGAAATGAACGACTTGGAATATCTGTACAAAGTGATAAGCCGCCAAACGGCCGAAAAGGAATAACGGACTAACGATACGAAAACTATGAAGAGTAAGAGAAACAGATTACTGCACAGCGATTCGGACTCCGACCCCATGGGTACGGTAGCCAATCTTTTTGACGTAGCGATGGTCTTTGCCGTAGCCTTGATGGTGGCTCTCGTCTCCCGCTTCAATATGACGGAGATGTTTTCTAAAGAAGACTTCACCATGGTGAAGAATCCCGGAAAGGAAAATATGGAAATCATTACCAAAGAAGGGCAGGAAATCAAGAAATACACTCCCAGCGAAGACCAAAAGACCTCCGGTAAAAGAGGAAAGAAAGTGGGAGTTGCCTATCAGCTTGAAAATGGAGAGATTATCTATGTGCCGGAATAAGGGAATACAGTACCTATTAATAGCTATTTGGCCATCGCAGTATAACAACTATTAAGTATTTCACCCTCCGATAATGGTATGTACATTTGCAGCGTTATATAAAATAAAACAATATATGATAAAGAAAAGACTTCTCACAGCTCTCCTTATGGGAGGAATCATCGCCACCGGTGCCTATGCACAAGCAGAAAAAGGTGACAGCGACGATATGACCAAGAAAACTCACGAGTTGAACCCGGTCGTAGTAACGGGTACGGGTACACATCAGCGACTGAAGAACACTCCGTCTCCGGTATCGGTTATCACTGCCAACGAAATAAAGCGTGCCGGTATCACCGACTTCCAGCAGGCCTTGACCATGATGGTACCCTCGCTCTCCTTCCGTCCGAACGCGATGGGGTCCTATCTGATGATGAACGGACTCTCCAACAAGCACGTGCTGATATTGGTAAACGGACGCAAGGTCACGGGAGACATCACCGGTAACATCGACCTCAACCAAATAGATATGACCCGCATCAAGCGCATCGAGGTGCTGAACGGAGCAGCTTCTTCCCTTTATGGTTCGGATGCCATCGGCGGTGTAATCAATATCATTACCAACGAGCCTAAAGATGTGGTAGCCTTCAGCAGCAATAGCAGCTATACGAGAAAGAATCAATTCTCCCAAGGCTTGAATCTGGACATCGCCCAAGGAAAAATAGGGTCCTATACTTCCTATAAATACGACCACTCCGACGGTTGGCAAAACAGCCATCTGACAGAAGATGGAGAAGACATCATCGAAACGATTGCCCCGCTCTCCCTGGGCTACAGCTCGAATAACTTTTCGCAGAAGTTTACCTATGATGCTACGGACCAGCTTTCCTTCTATGCCAACGGCGGATACTATAACCGCGGACTCGAACGTCCGGTAGAACGCGAAGACATCACCGGCGGAAGCAAGTACAACACTACCTACGAAGGTTATAACTGGGGGGCAGGCGCCAAATACAAACTGAGTAAACGCAACGTTATCCAGTTTGACTATTCAGGAAACAATTACGCATCACGCTACAAATACCTGATAGAAAACAGCGGATACCTGCCCGGACAGTATGCGCTTACCAAGCTTCAGAAATTCCATGATGCCGAGTTGAAAGGTATCTTCGGTTTTACAACCAACAGCACTACGGTGTTCGGTGTAGACTATCGCCGTGAAGTACTCCGCCGTCCCGACTCCGATTTGGACAAAAGTGTCTATACGACATCAGCCTACGGCCAGCATGAAGTGAAGCTATGGAACCATCTGACCGGTGTTGTGGGTGTACGCTACGACCATCACGAACAGACGGGCGGACGCTTCACCCCCAAAGTGGCAGCCATGTACAACATAGGCAACTTCAATGTACGTGCCACCTATGCTGCCGGATTCCGTGCTCCGGGCATCGACGAGCTCTACTACCACATGTTCAAGAAGACAATGGGTACACGAGCCACCATCTCATTGGGTGACGAGAACCTCGACCCCGAACGCAGCAACTATTACTCCATCAACATGGAATACCGTACCAACCGTTTCAGTGCTTCTGTCACCGGTTACCTGAACTATGTAAAGAACATGGTAACTTCCAAATCCACTAAATTCGATGACCTACCGGAAGCAGAGCAGAACCAGTTGCGTGAAGAGTTCCCCGAAATCAGTGACCTTTCATCCACAAAAAACCTAAGTGTCAAAAACTACTTCAACTTCGAGAAAGCTACCGTCAAAGGCTTTGAAGTGAACTTGAACGGCAATCTGTTCCCGGGCTTCACCCTGGCCGGAAACTATACCTACGCCTATGGACGCGGTCTGAACGAAGGAGGCGAATGGCAAAACATCGAGCGCAGCATACGCCATACAGCCACCATCACCGGAAACTATACACACAGCTGGAGCGACTATACCTTGAACCTCAACTTGAACGGTCGTCTGCAAAGCAAAGTCTATTATCCGGGTGACGCGGACGGCAATGCTCCGGGCTACGGCATCTGGAACCTCAATACCCGCCATACCTTCGACGGCTTCCGCAACTTTATCATCGAACCGGGCATCGGCATAGACAATATCTTCAACAAGAAGGACAACCGCCCGCTGAACAAGAACTTCGCCTTGTATTCTCCGGGACGTTCGGTAGTAATCAGCCTGGCACTCAGACTAAAATAATCTCTCCATAACGCATTTAGAAACAACAACAATTATGAAACATTTTTTCATCACTCTCTATTTACTCGGCATCAGCCTCTTCTCCTCCGCACAACAAGAGGAGAAGGCGGCTCTGCTCATCACCCATTATGGCAGTTCGGACCCCCAGACACGTGCCTTGACGCTCGACGTCGTGACCCGTGAGGCACAAGAAGCCTTTCCGCAGTTTACAGTGCGCGAAGCATACATCTCGCCGATTGTACGAAAAAGACTTGCCAAGGAGGGTGTGTACAAAGACAGCCCTACGGATGCACTGCTGAAACTTCGCGCCGAAGGCTACCGGACCATCTACGTCCAGAGCACCACCTTGATAGAAGGCAGTGAGATGACCTCCGTCCGCAGGGATGCAGACAAGCTCCGTCCCTTCTTCAAGGAGATAAAAGTGGGAAATCCCCTGCTCTACTCCGTCGAAGACTGCGAGAAGGTAATCGGTATACTGACCGCCGAACAGCTGGGAAAGAAAGAAGACATTGTCTATGTGGGGCACGGCAACCAGCTACCCAGCACGGCTACTTACGCCATGCTCGACTTCATGATGAAAGCCCATGGACTGAAGAACTTCCACGTCAGCACCATTGAAGGATATCCTACCCTGGACGCAACCCTGCTGCAACTGAAAGAGACACGCCCCAAGAGCGTGACATTGGTTCCGTTGCTGTTGGTATGCGGCAACCATACCAAGGAAGATATTGCCGGCGTGTGGAAGACGGAACTTGAAAAGCAAGGCTATCAAGTGAATGTACGCATGCAGGGAGTGGGCGAAAACAAAGCCATCCGCCAGCTCTATATGGAACACATCAAAGCCATGCTAAAAGATTGATAACCAGCAAGCGTAAAAGGGTTACACCTTTTACATACCAAGGCTACACCCTTTGCTCCGGATGGCTACACCATCCCGGACAAAGGGTGTAGCTCTTTTCAATGTACACAGATTACGGACATTTGTAACCATATTACGGATTCCTCCTCCTGCAATATGGAACTTTCCGGATTATTCTCTACATTTGTACAAAACTAACAGGAACGTTTATGGAAGAAGTAATCAAGCTCAATGCTGTAGACCAATACAACAAGATGTTCGGTCTCGAAACCCTGCATCCGCTGGTCAGCGTAGTCGATTTGTCCGAAGCCACCGGATATCCCAGGCATTTCACCTTGAACTATGGCGTATACGCCCTTTTCCTCAAAAACACCAAATGCGGAGACATACGCTATGGAAAACAGTATTACGATTACCAGGAAGGCACGGTAACCAGCTTCGCCCCGGGCCAGGTGACCGAGGTCAACATGCTGGAAGGTATGCAGCCCAGCGCCTCCGGCCTGCTGTTCCACCCCGACCTGATAAAAGGCACCTCGCTGGGACAAGGAATAAAGCAGTATTCCTTCTTTTCCTATTCCTCTACCGAGGCACTGCATTTGTCCGAAGACGAGAAAGAAATCTTCCTCGACTGTCTGAAGAAGATTAAGATGGAAATCCAACGCCCCATCGATAAGCACAGCAAGGGTCTGATTGCGCGCAACATCGAGCTGCTGCTGGACTACTGCATGCGTTTCTACGAACGCCAGTTCATCACCCGCTCGGCAGCCAACAAGGACATCCTGATGAAATTCGAAGCACTGATAGACGACTATTTCCAAAGCGACAAACCGCAGACCGAAGGACTGCCTTCCGTGAAATACTTCGCAGACAAAGTGTTCCTCTCCTCCAACTATTTCGGAGATTTGGTGAAGAAGGAAACCGGAAAGACGGCGCAGGAATATATCCAGAACAAAATCATCGACCTGGCCAAAGAAATGATTATAGGAAGCGGGAAGACAGTCAGCCAGATTGCCTATGAACTGGGATACCAGTATTCGCAGCACTTCAACCGCGTGTTCAAGAAGAACGTAGGCTATACTCCGAGCGAATACCGGCACTTGCAGGTTTAGACAATAAAGTTTCACCACAGATTACGCGGATTAGCGCAGAGTTTTTTCGGTTTCATCAAATATAAGTTCTATCTTTGTATGCCAATAGAACATATGGATATGAAACACCCCAAAATAATTGTTGCCGGCATCGGACCGGGCAATGAATCGGATATGACTCCCGCCGTAATTTCCGCTTTGCAAGAATCAGATGTAGTGGTGGGATATAAGTATTATTTTCAATTTGTAATCCCTTATCTCCACCCCTCAACAGCATGCATAGATACCGGCATGAAGCGTGAACGCGCCCGTGCCGAGCAGGCTTTCGAGCTGGCGGAGCAGGGAAAGACGGTCTGCGTCATCAGTTCCGGGGATGCGGGCATCTATGGTATGACGCCGCTTGTCTACGAGATGAAGCGGGAAAGGAACAGCGACGTGGAAATCGTTTCGCTGCCGGGCATCAGCGCTTTCCAAAAGGCAGCCTCACTGCTGGGAGCTCCCGTAGGACATGACTTCTGTGTCATCTCCCTTTCAGACCTGATGACTCCCTGGGAACGTATCGAAAGACGTATCACCGCAGCCGCTGCCGCCGACTTCGTGACGGCAGTCTACAACCCCAAAAGTGAAGGACGCTACTGGCAGCTTTACCGCTTGAAAGAACTCTTTCTGCAGGAAGGACGCTCACCGGAAACGCCCGTGGGATATGTACGCCAGGCAGGACGCCCGGAACAAGCGGTACACATCACCACGCTGGGAGATTTCAATCCCGAAGAGGTGGATATGTTTACAGTCATATTGATAGGCAACTCACAGTCCTACGAATGGAACGGAGCCTTCATCACTCCGCGCGGCTATTACCGGGACACGAATACCGAAGCCACGGGCATCGGGCAAGACATCATGATTCGCAGTTTCCGTACCATCGAAAAGGAACTGAAGAACAAACATATTCCCCTCGACCATAAATGGGCTTTACTCCATGCCATACATACCACCGCCGATTTTGAAATGGAGTATCTGCTGCATACGGACGAAGGTGCCGTGGCTTCCTTGTATCAAGCCATCGAGAAAGGCGGAATCAAGACCATTGTCACAGACGTCACGATGGCAGCCAGCGGTATCCGCAAAGGAGCTTTGCAGCGGCTGGGCGTAGAGGTGAAATGTTACCTTGGCGACCTGCGCACAGCGACGATGGCTGCAGAGAAAGGCATCACCCGTACCCAGGCAGGCATCCGCCTGGCTGTGGAGGAGCATCCCGATGCTTTCTTTGTATTCGGCAATGCACCTACGGCACTTATGGAACTCTGCGACCTGATACGTAAGGGCAAGGCACATCCGGCGGGCATTGTTGCTGCACCGGTAGGCTTCGTGCATGTGCAGGAGTCCAAACACATGGTGAAACCCTTTACGGAAATACCCAAGATTATCGTAGAAGGACGTAAGGGAGGCAGTAACTTAGCTGCCACGCTGGTGAACTCCGTGCTGTGCTACAACGATGCGGAGCAGTTGCGCCCGGGCAGGGATGTGTAAGTGAAAAGAGACATTCCATAACATTACTTGTTACGACCGATAACATTACTTGTTATGCCCCCTTACATTACTTGATATTTTCATAAGATTACTCATTGAATGAAACACAGATTTATAATCATAGGAATGGATGACAACCGTTCCCCCTTCTTTCCACCGGAAGCACTGGCACAGATACGGAAGGGGAAGGTCTTCTCCGGTGGCATACGGCATAAGGAGATTGTCGGTCCTCTGCTGCCTGCCGGGGCCGAATGGATTTCCATCACCGTACCGCTGGACCGCGTCTTTTCCCGTTATGAAGAAATATTTGCCCGCTTCGAAGAGACGGCGACGGACGACTCCATCATTGTATTCGCTTCCGGCGACCCGTTGTTCTTCGGTTTTGCCAATACCATAAAGCGCAAGCTTCCCGGGGCAGACATTCTGCTCTATCCCGCTTTCAATTCCTTGCAGACATTGGCACACCGCCTCGTCATGCCGTATGACGACATGCGCACCGTCTCCCTGACAGGACGCCCCTGGCAGGAGTTCGACCGTGCCCTCATAGAGCGTGCCCCCAAAATAGGCATCCTCACCGACCGCGAACATACCCCGGCCACCATTGCCGCCCGCATGCTGGAATACGGGTACTCCCACTACACACTATACATCGGCGAGCATCTCGGCAATCCCGAAAAGGAACGCATACGCCGGATGACACCCCAGGAAGCGGTTTCCGGTGACTTCGAACATCCCAACTGCCTGCTGCTGGACAGCCATCCCGGACAATGCCGCACAAACTCCCTGCACGGTAGCGAAGCCCCAGACTTTCCAGTCCGTCCCTTCGGCATCCCCGATGAAGAGTTTGCACATCTTGACGGACGCGCCCGCATGATAACCAAGGCTCCCATCCGCCTGCTCACCCTGCAGGCATTGGAACTGAACCGCCGCCGCGTCTTCTGGGACATCGGTTTCTGTACCGGTTCCGTCTCCATCGAAGCCCGCCTGCAATTTCCTCATCTCGCCGTCATCTCCTTCGAGATACGCCCCGAAGGAAAAGAGCTGATGGACACCAACTCCCGCCGCTTCGGCGCGCCGGGCATTACGGCGATAACCGGAGATTTCCTGCACACCGACCTCACTCCCTTTGCCCGCCCCGATGCCGTCTTCATCGGTGGACACGGCGGACATCTGGAGGAAATGATAGAGAAAGTGAAACAAGTGCTGCACCCCGAAGGCTGCATCGTCTTCAACTCCGTATCGGCAGAAAGCAAGGAGGCGTTCTGCCGAGGAATCGAGCGGAACGGAATGGTGCTCCACCCTTCCACCCATATCGCCTTGAACGAATATAACCCCATTGAAATTATGAAAGCCACGCTTTCTTAAACATACCCATTATGAAAACAGCTATTATTCTAATCTCCGAAGCCGGTTTGAGCATAGCCCAATCACTGCTCAACGAACTTCCCGACTCCGAAATCTTCACCCTCAGGCACGAAGAGGGATGCACACATATAGAATCCGCCGGCAAATTCACAGCGGAAAACTTCAACCGCTATGATGCCTTTGTCTTCATTGGTGCCATGGGAATCTGTGTCCGCACCATCGCTCCTTGCGTGAAGAACAAATATACCGACCCTGCCGTGATTTGCGTGGACAGTACCGGTAAATTTGCCATCTCCGTACTTTCCGGACACATCGGAGGAGCCAACGAACTGACCCACCAGGTAGCGAATATCCTCGGGGCCGAACCGGTAGTCACCACGCAAAGCGACTGCACCGGTCTATGGGGACTCGATACCCTGCCCCAACGTTTCGGGTGGTTTCCGGTCATCAACGCCGAACCCTCCACCCTCCTGCTGGCAGAACTTGCCAAGACGCCCGAAGAGAAAAAAAGAGTATGCATGAACGAGCATATCAGCCTCTTCGTTTCCGGCAAGCCCACCGCCCTGCTGCTCACGGTGCGCAATGAAGGCACGGACTGGATGGAGGCGCACCTGCCGCCTCATGTAGAAGTATTCTACCGGGTGCAGGACATTAAACCTTCACGCTTCAAACTGATTCTGTGCGTATCTCCCCAAGTCCCCAACTTCCCGGAAATGCCTATGATATGCTACGTGCCCTGTGTCGTACACCTCGGCATCGGCCTTGCCCGGCTGGCAGGTCCCGTGCGGAAAGTGGAGAAAGAGATTATGAACACACTGAAGGAATACGGCATCATGCCCCAAAGCATCGCCTCCATCTCCACGATTAAAGCTAAAAGTGACGAACCGGTAGTGAAAGCGCTCCAAAAGAAGTTCCCGGTCTACTTCTATACAGCCGAGGAACTGGCAGAGATAGAGGTGCCCCATCCCAGCAAAACCGTCATGAAGCACATGGGTACCCCCAGCGTCAGCGAAGCCGCCGCCTTACTGAGTGCAAACAACTCCCGGCTGCTGGTGCCCAAGAAGAAAGGAGAGAACTATACCGTGGCCGCCGCCCTTGACATAAGAACTGTGCGCCAGGGCCACATCGAAATAGTGGGTGCCGGCCCGGGCGACCCGGACCTGGTTTCCGTACGCGGACGCCAAATGCTGGAACGCGCCGACCTCATTCTGTATGCCGGCAGCCTCGTTCCCAAGGAGCTGACTCTCTGTGCCAAGGCCGGTGCTACCGTACTCAGCTCCGCTTCCATGGATTTGGAAGAACAATTTGAAGTGATGAAGAAGTTCTATGACAAGGGAAAATTCATCGTACGCCTGCATACGGGTGACCCATGTATCTATGGTGCCATTCAGGAACAGATGAACTACTTTGACCAGCACGGCATGAGCTACCACATCACCCCCGGCATATCCTCCTTCCAGGCGGCGGCAGCTGCCTTGAAGTCGCAGTTCACCATTCCGGAAAAAGTGCAAAGCATCATCCTAACACGCGGCGAAGGACGTACGCCCATGCCCGAACGCGAAAAGCTACATCTCATGGCACGCTCACAAAGTACCATGTGCATCTTCCTCAGTGCAAGCATTGCGGAGCAGGTGCAGGAAGAACTGTTGCAGGAATATCCGGAAACTACCCCCGTAGCTGTCTGCTACCACTTGACATGGAAAGACGAACAAATATTCAGGGGGGAACTCAAAGACCTTGCCAGAATAGTGAAGGAAAATAACCTCACCTTGACAACCATGATTGTCGTAGGCGAAGCCATCGGCAACCGTGAAGGTCTGTCACGGCTCTATGCACACGAGTTCAAGCATCTGTACCGGAAATAAATCAACGATTAATCACCCATAAACATTCAAACATGATATTAATATTTGGCGGAACCACCGAAGGACGCATAGCCATCCAAACCCTTGAAGAAGCCGGAAAAACTTTCTACTATTCTACCAAAGGGGATGAGCAGGACGTACTTCTGCATAATGGCATCCGCCTGCAAGGCGCGATGGATGCAATAGAAATAGAAACATTCTGTGCACAGCATCACATAAAGCTGCTGATAGACGCCGCGCACCCCTTTGCCACACAGCTGCATGAGACTCTGGAACAAGTCTCCGTGGAATCGAATATCCCCGTCATCCGTTTCGAGCGTATCTTCCCGGAACGCGATGAAGAACACATCACCTGGTGCAGGGATTATGACGATGCCATCGAGAAGATACAGAAAGAAAAGATTTTCATCTTACTTGCACTGACCGGCGTACAGACCATAGGTAAGCTGAAGCCTTTGTGGCAGAATGCCTGCTGTTACTTCCGCATCCTTGACCGTGACAGCTCGCGCAAGCTCGCCCGGGAACAAGGTTTCTCCGAGAAGAACCTCTACTACTACACGCCCGGAGAAGACGAGCAAATCCTGATGAAACAGCTTCATCCCGAAGCCATACTCCTCAAGGAAAGCGGGATATCCGGTGGATTCTGCGAGAAGGTGGAAGCTGCCCGGCAACTGGGTATACGCATCTTTGCCATCTGCCGCCCCAAGACATCCGGCAAGTTTATCTGTGTAAACGGCGAGCATGGCCTGCGCCGCATAGTCGAGAAACATTTACCCGACTTCTTCCCCCTACGCAGCGGACTGACTACCGGAACATGTGCCGCCGCTGCCGCCGTAGCCGCCACCTGGGATGTATTCAATATCTACTTCAAAAAGCGTCCTACGGAATTTCCGGTAGTCCTTCCCAACGGAGAAACCATACAGGTTCCCGTAGAGCCGCAGCACCATATTCCCCACTCCGACCTTCTGGAAAACGGTGACGGCATGTTCGAGACAAGCGCTACCGTCATCAAGGATGCCGGCGACGACCCGGACATCACCAACGGGATGAAAGTTGTGGCCAATATAGCCATACCTTTCCGCATAGACGACCCGCTGCCGGAAGACACTCCCCAGGACGACTACAACATCATCGTCTGCGGCGGCGAAGGCGTAGGTGTCATCACCATGCCCGGTCTGGGACTTGAGCTCGGTAGCTCTGCCATCAACGACACCCCACGCGAAATGATAAAGAAGAACGTCAAGCTATGGCTTGAACGCCTCCATATTGCCAAACAGCCCAATCCTATTCTCATTACCATCTCCATCCCCGGTGGAGAAGAAATAGCCAAACGCACCTTCAATCCCCGCCTCGGTATCGAAGGAGGCATTTCCATTATCGGGACCTCCGGCATCGTGAAGCCATTCTCCTCGGAAGCCTTCGTCAATTCCATCCGGAAGTCCATGGAAGTGGCAAAGGCAACCCAGAGCCCCCGTATCGTCATCAGCTCCGGCGCAAAGAGCGAACGTTTCATCAAGGCGTATTATCCCGACCTCCCCACCCAGGCTTTCGTGCATTACGGCAACTTTATCGGCGAAACCTTGAAAATAGCAGCCGAAGAGCAAGTACCGCACGTCACCCTCGGCGTGATGATGGGAAAGGCCGTGAAACTGGCCGAAGGCAATCTGGATACCCACAGCAAGAAAGTGACCATGAATAAGGAATTCATTCAAGACCTGGCACGCCAGACAGGATGCAGCGAAGAAACACTTGCCGCCATCGGACAGATGAACCTGGCGCGCGAACTCTGGGACATCATTCCCGAAGAGCTGCTGGAAAAGTTTGGCAAGGCACTGATTGAGCTCTGTCACCGGCACTGTGACCCCTTGCTGCCCAACAGTGAACTAACAGTATTACTCATAACCGAAAACGGAAAAATTTACTCATGAAGAAGAAGATAATCATTACCGTCTGTATGGCAATGACCGTACTGACCGGTCTGGCACAAAGCCCGCTGTCCTTTCATGCAAAAGCAGGAATCGGTACCTCCCATTTTCATGGAAAACACTCCAGTAGTGACACCCAAATAGCTTACAAAGCTGGTGTCGGTGCAGAATATGTCCTCAACAAGACCTGGGTGCTGCAATCCGCATTGGAATTCGTGTCCATCGGCGGTAAAGACGAGATAAGCCACATCGGCAAGGCCAAAATGCATGAACTGTATCTGCAAATCCCCCTCATGATAGCGGCCCGCCTCCATCTGGGCAAGGATTATCATGCCTCGCTGAGTGTCGGCCCTTATGCGGCCATAGGTGTGGCAGGCAAGACCTCCGGCGAGACCTACGATTATAGCAGCAGCAGTATGCAGGGAGGATACCAGTTCAAGATAGACACTTTCGGCAGTATGGTAGACGGGAAAATGGGTAACAACCGTTTCGATGCAGGTATTGCCCTGGGACTTACTTTTGAATACAGAAGATTCATCATCGGTGCAGAGACACAAGTGGGACTGGTAAAAGTCAATGAGCAGATAAACCAGATGATAGGTCATTCGGAAGAAGGAGGATATTTTCCCAAGAACTTCGCCGCATTCTTTACGCTGGGGTACCGGTTCTGGTAAGGGAACATTTTGCCATACAGAGTTGTTTAGTATACAAACAGATACTCAACAATATAAACTGAATAATATGGCAAAAAGAATTCCTATCCTGCTGGCAGCAATGACAGCCCTCACCTTCGCCCCTCAAACAGCAGAGGCATGTACCGGTATCACCCTGACGGCCAAAGACAATGCGCACGTCGTAGCTCGCACCATCGAATGGGGAGGCAGTGAGCTGAACAGCCAGTACGTCATCGTACCGCGCGGTTATTCGCAACAATCACTGACACCCGGAGGCAGTCTGTCCGGCATGGAGTTCACCTCACGCTATGGCTACGTAGGCCTGGCAGTGGAGCAAAAGGAGTTCGTGGCCGAAGGTCTGAATGAAGCCGGGCTCTCCGCCGGGCTGTTCTACTTTCCCGGATATGGCAAATATGAGGAGTACGACCCCACACGAAAAGCGTCGAGCATAGCCGATTTACAATTGGTATCATGGCTGTTGGGAAGCTTTTCTACTGTGGACGAGGTAAAGGAGGCTATTGAAAATGTGACGGTCATAGCCATTGACCCACGCGCCTCCACCGTACATTGGCGGATTGCAGACAAGACCGGCCGCCAACTGGTATTGGAGTTCATCGACGGACAGCCCCGTTTCTATGAAAACAAACTGGGAGTATTGACAAACTCCCCCGGCTTTGACTGGCAGATGACCAACTTAAACAATTATGTGAACCTCTACCCGGGCAGTGCCGAAAGCAAATCGCTGGGCAATGTGACTATAGCCCCTTTCGGTTCGGGAAGCGGCTTTTTGGGAATTCCGGGAGATGTGACTCCCCCTTCCCGCTTTATCCGTGCCGCTTTCTACCAGACTTCTACACCACCACAGAATACCGCACAGGAAACCGTTCTCCAATGTTTTCAGATACTGAATAACTTTGATATACCCGTAGGCATCGAGTTTCCCCTCGGCCAGGTTCCTGCCAATATTCCAAGTGCCACCCAATGGACATCGGCCACAGATATGACAAACGGTATCATCTACTATCGCACCATGTACAACAGTACAATCAGAAGCATTGATTTGAGACAGATAGACTTCGGGCGCATCGAGTACCATGCAGCTCCCCTTGATAAAGTGAAGCGGCAACCGATAGTTCCCGTGAAAATTGAATAGGGACGCAGAAACTTCAAGATTGCCGCTGTTGCAGTTGTTCCGCCTCCTTCCTCTTCATCTCCGCCAGCACCCCGCAGGTCAATGGAATGGCGAGGAAGAAGGTCAGCATGTCCGACGCCGCCTGGCACATTTCCACCCCTTTCAGTCCTAAGAAATAAGGAAGAATGAAGATGAGGGGGATGAAGAACAGCCCTTGACGGGCAGAGGAAAGTATCGTAGCGCGTACGGGCTTGCGGATAGTCTGCAGCATCATGTTGCTGACCACAATCCATGCACCCAACGGATAGGTGATGAACTGCCAGCGCAATGCTGCCGCACCGGTAGCTACAACAGCAGGGTCTCCCTTGCGGAAGATGGAGACAATCTCCTCGGCATATCCCATACCTGCCACCGCACAAACCAGCAAAAAGAAAAAGCCTACCTTCACACAGAACCAGAATCCTTGGCGCACTCTGGCATACAGCCCGGCACCATAATTGAATCCGCATACCGGTTGGAAGCCTTGCCCGAAACCAATTAGGAAAGCATTGATAAACATAGAGATACGCGTCACAATGGACATCCCTGCAATAGCTGCGTCACCATATGCACCGGCCGCCACGTTCAGCAAAATGGTTGCCACGCTTGCCAGTCCCTGCCGGGTGAGTGACGGAGTTCCACCCCCAATAATTTCCTTGATGAAAGCCAGTGTAGGCGTAAAGTTTCTGTAACGTATACGTATATTTCCTCCTCTGCGCCCCATATATAGCAAAAGGATGAAACTACATATCTGGCTGACTACTGTGGCAAGTGCGGCACCGGATATGCCCATACCGCATACAAAAATCAGGATAGGGTCGAGCACCACGTTGATGACCGCCCCACTCACAATCCCCACCATGGCATACGCCGCATTACCTTGAAAACGTATTTGGTTATTCAGCACCAATGAGGCGGTCATAAAAGGAGTACCCAGCAGAATGATTCCCAAATAGCGCTCCGTATACGGAAGAATAGTAGGCGTCGACCCCAAAGCAAGGGAAAGCGGTGTAAGGAACAGCAATCCCAGCACAGCCAGAGCCGCTCCGATAAACAAGGCAAAAAAGAAGCCGGTGGATGCCATCTTCTCGGCACTCTCCGTTTCCTGCGCCCCCAACTTACGGGAGATGTAGTTCCCCGAACCATGACCGAAGAAGAATCCCACAGCCTGGATAATGGACATCACAGAAAACACGATACCTACGGCAGCCGTAGACTGGGTATTTATTTTACCCACAAAATAGGTATCTGCCATGTTGTAGAAGGACGTCACCAGCATGCTGATGATGGTCGGCACAGCCAATGACGTAATCAGCCGGGGGACCGGAGTCGTCGTTAAGTGGACATAATTATCCTTTGCAGAATGGTGCATCATAGGGAATGGAATGACAAGACTATTTGCAGCAATTTCTCAATGGAGTACACTGTTACCGGCTCCTTGCCCGGTCGATGGAATACGAAGCTGCCGTCTCCCTTCAAATCTCCGGTTTCGATATAAATCTCCGATTCAACATTCCGGTTTGCCAGAATCCCGTTTCTCTGGAGTGCCTTGCGCACCATGGCATACTTCTGCCCGTGGCCCGCCAAGCGTATCTGGGAGGTATATTCATTGGCTACCCTGAACAGTCCCGTTTCCAAATCAAAGGCAATACCCTTACGGGCAAAGAAGTTGCTCAGGCTGCCGTTCAACGAAAGGTCCTCGGGCGTACCGATAGTTACGCCGTTCACCTTGTCCATCAGCCATATTTTGTCCGCTATCTGCAGGGCCAGTTCCAGGTCGTGAGTAGAAAGGAAAATCGTCTTGTCCGTTTGCCGGCTGAGCTGGTGAAGCAGTTGCATCATCTCTACTTTACTGGGAAAATCGAGGAAAGCTGTCGGTTCATCCAGATAGATGACGGGAGTTTCCTGGGCGAGCGCCTTGGCTATCATCACCTTCTGCCGTTCACCGTCACTCAGCGTATGCACCATGCGGTGTGCCAGGTGGGGAATGCCTACCAGGGCGATGGATTTGTCCACCACAGTCTTGTCCTCTTTCGAAAGAGTTCCCCAGAAACCGGTGTAGGGGCTACGCCCCAGACCTATCAGTTCTACGACGGACATATTGCGTATATCGCACTTCTCCGTCAGCACCACACTAATGACGCGCGAAAGCTGCTTGTCGGTATAGTTCCCAATCTCTTTTCCTTCAATAAATATGTTTCCGCCAAGTTTCGGCTGGAAGGCAGACAACGTACGAAGCAGCGTGGACTTCCCCACTCCATTAGCTCCCAACAAGCAAGTCAGCTCACCACTGTTGATTCCGGCGCAAATGCCGTCTGCCACCACTTTCACATCCCCCTTGCCGGGGTAACCGATGGAAAGATTCTCTATATGTATGGTTTCCTTATTCATTCAATTCTCCTTTCCGTTTTCTAAAAAGTACAGAAGCCACTACCGGCGCACCTACCAGTGCCGTCACCGAGTTGACCGGCAAAGCTCCCTCAAAGCCGGGCATACGGGCTATCAGATTGCAGACCAATGCCAGGGAAGCGCCTACCAGCAATGTGGCAGGCATCAACACCCGATGGTCCGAAGAGTGGAAGATGGCACGGCACAGATGGGGAACCGCCAATCCGATAAACATAATCGGACCGCAATAGGCCGTTACAATAGCCACCAGCACACCGGAGCATGAGATAACCAGCAGGCGTGCCCGCTTGATGTTCAGTCCCAGATTGCGTGCATAGCCATCGCCCAGCAGCAACAGATTCATCGTCTTTATCAGCAGGAAGGACAACGGAAGCAGCACAGCCATGATGCAGACAAACAGCACCATCTGGTCGCCCGAAACACGGGCAAAGCTACCCAATCCCCAAATGACATATGCACGTATATCTTCCTCCACACTGAAATATTTCAATACGCCGATGACGGCACTTGCCACATAGCCTATCATCACACCGATTATCAGCAGTGTCACGTTGCCCTTCACCTTCTGGGAGACATAGACAATGAGCGCCATCACAGCCAGCGCACCGATAATGGCGGCAACCGACAAGGCAACCTCGCCCATATACCCCAAACGGCTCAATGCCACACCGCCCATCGCCCCGGACAGCAATACCACACAAGCCACACCCAGGCTGGCACCTGAACTGATGCCCAATACCGAAGGCCCTGCCAGCGGATTGCGGAACACCGTCTGCATCTGCAGACCGCTGACTGACAGCCCTGCTCCCGCCACCAATGCCGTCAACGCTTGGGGCACGCGGGACTTCCAGATAATATTCTGCCAAATAACGGATTCATCCGTATTTCCCCACAATATGTTCCACACGGAGCGCAGAGGAATGTGAACCGACCCCAAAAGCAGGTTCAGCAGGAAAAAAAGAAAGATAGATGCCAGTGTCAGCAACATCAACGGAAGTACGGGTCTTTTTATCATTTCAGCAGTTCGTAGTAAGTCGGTTTATAGTCAGGCAACAAATCGGGATGGAAAGCATGTATCAAGTCTTCCAATACAATTTCGGGCTGCATGGGCATACTTTCGTAGAAGGGTTTCTCACGCATGTTGCAGTATACCACTCCCTTCTCACGGAACGCACGGAAATCGGCATAACGCGGGTCGAGGGACTTCAAGGCATCATACGTGAATGTCCCGTCATAGCTGTTGACAATGCGCCAGTAATCGGCACTCTCCGCCTGGCTATATACGGTTTCAAAATCCAGCGTGACACCTCCCGAACGGGGATCGTCTTTCAAGAAATAATCCGCACCGGCATCACGGAACAGTTCGGCAAGAAAGCTCTTTCCTCCCACTGCATACCAGTTGCCACCCCGTATCTCGCCGCTGAATACCACCGGACGCTTCTTCACGTTGGCAGCCAGCTCCTTCAATTCGTTATAGCGCTTCTCTATCGCAGCAAACTTTTCATTCGCCTCCACTTCCCGGCCTATAAACATGCCGATGAATTTTATCCATTCAGCCTGCCCCAACGGGGTCATCTCCTTATATCCCAAATGGGGAACCAGTGGAATACCGATTTCCCGCATGGCATCATATCCACCCCGCTTGAAAGGAGAGATAAAGATAACATCCGGATTCATGCTCATTATCACTTCATTATCAAAGTTCCCTTCGATACCAATCTTCACGGTCTCGCCGGACTTCAAACGGTCGTTCATCTCCTTGTTGAAGAGATGGCGCGTACTGGTGATGCCCACCACATAATTGCAGGCATCCAGACGGATGAAGTTGGAAAGTTGCAGGGATGTCATGCACATGACGTGCTCCACCGGTGTTTCTATCACCGTATAGTCGCTCGGTATGCCGGCAGGCTTTATGCCTTTCGGTACCAGTGCGTAATGGAAGGTGTTGCCGTTTTCTTTCTGAGGGTCGTGTATATCCACCAGGCGGACATGGTGCGGCAAGTACTTCACCGTATAGCCTTTGGCATAAAGCGGTACAATGGTAGCTGCCGTGTCTGTCATAACCGGAGAATAGCCCGTTTCGGAAGAAGATTCGGTAGTAGTCTGTCTTGATTTTAAGCCGCAAGAGGTTACGCATAAAATGCACAGCAGTGCAATGCCTATGGCAGATATCCGGGTCATGACTATTGGGGTTTATAGAATTCGGGCACAATATTCGTCATTTTTGGGGAGATACGCAAATGCTCTTCCTGCAAATTGACGGATATTGTGCCTAAATAATCTTTAAAAGCCCATCAAGTCATTCAGTGCTTCACTCATGCTGGGATGTGTAAAGACAAAATCACGGAGGAAGGTATATTCCTGCCCGGTCTTCATAGCCATTGCCACCAGGTTGATGACTTCACTCGATTCCGGACCAAACAGCGTACATCCCACTATCTTGTCCGTATCGGCGTCCACCACCACCTTGAAGAGTCCGTTCGTATCGCCCAAAGTCCTGGCACGCGGAATGGCGACTACCGGCAGCTTGTTGACCTTTATATTCAATCCCTTCTTGCGTGCTTCCGCTTCGCTCAGCCCGATGCGTGAAAGCGGCGGGTCGATGAATACCGAATAGCTCACCGGGTCACGGTCGGACACCTTGCGTTCTCCCGCCCCGAAAAGGTCTTCGCGCAGAATGCGGTAATCATCCAAAGAAATGTAGGTAAACTGCAAACCGCCCTTTACATCACCGATAGCATGTATCTTGGGGTTGGTAGTCTGCAAATAGTCGTCCACCACAATGGCACCGCGCTCATTCACCTCTACACCTGCCGCCGCCAGATTCAAGCCAGCCGTATTCGGACGCCGGCCGGTAGCCAGCAGGATGGCATCTGCGTGTAACTGATGTTCCTCTCCCGTGACCGCATCCCGGTAAATGACGTCAGAGTCTTTCACGGACTGCACGCGTGCATTCAGCCTGAAAACGATTCCTTTCTGTTCCAATACCTCCCGGACACTGTCCGCAATGTCCCGGTCCTCCCGGGATATCAGTTCGGAAGAGCCCTCGAGCACCGTGACTTGCGAACCGAATGAAACATACATGGAAGCAAATTCTAGTCCGATGTATCCCCCACCTACAATGACGAGCTGTGCCGGCAGCTCAGTCAGTTCCATAATGGAGGTGCTGGTATATACCCGTGGGTTACCTTGTATCCCCTCTATCGGTGGAATGACGGTTTCGGCACCCGTATTGATGAATATCCGGGGAGCTTGCAATTGTAATGTCCCTTCCACCATCCCAACTTCCACCACATCCGGACCTGCAAAGGAGCCGATACCCGTATAGACCGTTATATGAGGATTGTCGGCCAGATTGTGATAGTTCTTCTGACGCAGGAAAGAGACGACCTCTTCCTTCCTTGCAATGGACTGACGATAGTATGCCTTCTTGACCTCCCAAGAAGCGTCTTTGTCCGCATGCTTTGCCGCATGCACCAATGTTTTTGTGGGAATGCAACCGATATTGATACATGTCCCTCCGTACATCTTTTCCGAACGCTCCACTACGGCAACGTCCAGCTTCCGTTTTGCCAACTCGGCAGCCAGCGTCTTTCCGCCTTTGCCGAATCCGATGATAATGGCATCATACTGTTTCATACGTCTATTTCCTTAATTGGTTCAATACTCTTTTTGCACTGTCAGACAGTACGACAATGGCACCGGCAAGAATGGCCGTATCCTTGATGACCAAGCGCCCTGCCCCCGTCAGCAACGGAAAGCCGTGCTCCCCGCTTCCCAAGTCGGGCACCCACACCTCAGGGGTTGTCACCAGGAAAGAGAGGGTACCTATTGTCATGACAATGGCCAGTGCAGCTCCCGCCAGTCCGATTTTCGGAGAGAATATCCCCAGAAATGTCAGAATGCCGATGGTCATAATCAGAATGCCCAGACCGTGAGAGAAACCATACGTATTGTTCTCCACGTGCCACTGATGTTTCACCTCATTGAACTCACCCTCTTTCAGCTTATACTCCTTGTACTCCGGGGCATTCTTTGTATAAAAGAAGCTCATGAACGGGCTGTTCGCCACAAAAGGAACAATCCCTTCAGCCTCATAATTCCAGAATTTCAATCCACCAATCCATACGAAAATAACCAGGATAGCTACACGGATCAAATTAACACCCAACTTTTGAGTGGAAGCGGCCAGCGTCAACGCAGCCATAAACAAGTTTTGCAATTTCGTTTTCATCTTTGTTCTACTTTTTAAATGGTTTCAGTAATATGACTTGATTTTTGTTTTTGCAAAGTTCCTTGTTTTCCACCACGTACGAAATGGCAATTATTCCGCAACAGTTGGCAATTCTTCCCGTTTCACTCTTTTCCAATGCGGACTATGTCATGCAAGTTGGAAGACTGCCCGGCAGAAAGTGCCAGTTTCATCACCTTGGAAGAGCCATAAAAAAGGAGTCCGTTGCAAGAGACCTCGTTGTCATGTCCATAGATGCAATAAAAATTGCTGTTGAATACAAACGTCAGGTATTCACCGTCCACCTCTTTTACCTCCAGGTGATGCAACGGGGTCAAGGTCACGATTTCGTCCTTTTCCAAGCGCATGGAGATATGGTCTATTTCCAGAGTGAGCGTACCGCTCTGTACCCAAATGAATTTATACAGAGTCTTGTCACGTTGCAGCGACGCACGCTCATGGTAGCTGGAAGTCATGGCTATGTTGCCATTCAAGCGGGTGTTCAGTTGATAATCCATAAAAAACAGATTGTTTTAGTAAATAACAAAGATAGCGAATATCTTGTTTGCTACTGATTATTTCCCCACTTTTGTAGCCGTTTTGCTGTTCTTTAATTTTTAACCTTTAATGTCTTCATGCAAATGTTCCCCGTCATATTTGTATCTCTCGGTCCCGGCGAACCGGAACTGATTACCGTAAAAGGCTTGAAAGCCCTGCAGACAGCCGACTGTATATTCTGTCCCGAGACACTGGCCAAAGATGGAAACAGAGTTTCACGCGCAGCCGACATCCTATTGCAACTCGACATTCCGGAAAACACGGTGCACCGCTTTCCACTCCCCATGAGCAAACAGCGCGAAAAAGCCCTGAGCGCCTACGACGAGGTCTATATGGAGAGCTCCACCCTCCGGCAACAAGGAAAGAAGGTCTGTATCGTTGCCGAAGGAGATGCCGGATTCTACTCTTCCATACATTATGTATATGACAAACTACAGGCAGACGGCATCCCCGTGAAGCACATCCCCGGTATCCCCGCCTTCATTGCCGCCGGCGCACTGGGCGGGCTCCATGTGGCCAGCCAGGAAGAGCGGCTGACGGTGATACCCGGCATTACTACGACAGAAGAGATAGAGAAACTGACAAGCGAAAACAGTGCGGTTGTCATCATGAAGCTGTCCAGATGCACCGATGAGATTCACCGCTGCATCCGCCTGCATCCCGAATACCGGTATCACTATTTTGAGAATGTAGGCACTCCGGAAGAGAAGTATATCAATGACAGCAAGCGGATAGCGACCATCCGCTTCCCCTATTTTTCCCTGCTTATCATTCGTACAGAGACCTTTTGAGCCCGATTTAATACAATTTCGCACGCCATAGGCATTATTTTAATGAAAATGGGTTACCTTTGCGCCGTTGAAATATAAAAAAGATAAGAACATGAAGAAAGTCGTTTTTTATATGATGCTGCTGGTTATGAGCATCGGTTATGCCTATGCACAAGGAAAGGCAGACATCAAATTCGAACAGACCACCCACAACTTCGGCACATTCTCCGAAAACAGTCCTGTGGTCAGCTACACCTTTAAGTTTACGAACGTAGGCGATGCTCCGCTTGTCATCCATCAGGCTGTAGCTTCCTGCGGATGTACCGTTCCCGAATATTCACAAGAACCGATAGCACCGGGAAAGACTGGAACAGTGAAAGTAACTTATAATGGAACCGGAAGATACCCCGGACACTTCAAGAAATCCATTACCCTGCGCACCAATGCCAAAACGGAAATCATGCGATTATTTATCGAAGGGGACATGACCGCTAAAGATGCCAAATAAGCATTTTACCATACAGAATTAAGGAGATTTTTTTAAATCTCCTTTTTTTTTGCTTTCTTTGAAGTCTATTAAAGAAAAACATAAAACTACAAAACCTATGAAACAAGAAGAAGAACCTATTACCGGACTACCGGAAAATGCGTTCCGTGAATTGAAACCGGGAGAAGTGTACAACCCTCTGATGAGCCCGGATAAGAAGTATTCAGAAGTAAATGCCTGGTCGGTGACATGGGGTATTCTGATGGCCATCCTCTTTTCGGCCGCAGCCGCCTATCTGGGGCTGAAGGTGGGACAAGTATTCGAAGCCGCCATCCCCATCGCCATCATTGCCGTCGGCGTATCGGGTGCCGCCAAACGCAAAAACGCATTGGGCGAAAACGTCATTATCCAGTCTATCGGTGCCAGCTCGGGCGTCATCGTGGCAGGTGCCATCTTCACCCTTCCGGCACTCTATATTCTCCAAGAGACCTATCCGAAAGAAATCACCGTCACCTTTGCACAAGTCTTTATCAGTTCCCTGCTGGGAGGTGTGCTGGGTATTCTTTTCCTTATCCCCTTCCGCAAATATTTCGTGAGCGACATGCACGGCAAGTATCCCTTCCCCGAGGCGACAGCCACCACACAAGTGCTCGTCTCCGGTGAAAAGGGCGGCAGCCAGGCAAAACCATTACTCATGGCTGGTATTATCGGAGGTCTATACGACTTCATCGTGGCAACCTTCGGCTGGTGGAACGAGAATTTCACTACCCGCGTATGCGGCTTCGGCGAAATGCTGGCCGAGAAAGCCAAGCTGGTATTCAAGGTTAATACGGGTGCTGCCGTGCTCGGTCTGGGTTATATTGTGGGACTGAAATACGCGTCCATCATCTGTGCCGGCTCACTGGCCGTATGGTGGATTATCATCCCCGGTATGTCCATGATTTGGGGAGATTCCGTACTGAACCAATGGAACCCCGAAATCACGGCAACCATAGGCGCTATGGCTCCGGAAGAAATCTTCAAATACTATGCCAAGAGCATCGGTATCGGTGGCATTGCCATGGCAGGTATCATCGGCATTATCAAGTCTTGGGGCATCATCAAGAGTGCCGTAGGACTGGCTGCCAAGGAAATGGGAGGTAAGTCCAACGTGGAAGCCAGTGTGAAACGCACACAGCGGGACATCTCTATGAAGATTATCGCCATCGGTTCCATCATCACGCTGCTGCTGGTTGTTCTCTTCTTCTACTTCGATGTGATGCAGGGCAACTTGACACATACCATTGTAGCTATCCTGCTTGTTGCAGGTATCGCTTTCCTGTTCACCACCGTGGCAGCCAATGCCATTGCGATTGTGGGCACAAACCCCGTATCCGGAATGACGCTGATGACATTAATCCTGGCATCCGTAGTCATGGTAGCCGTAGGGCTGAAAGGTCCCGAAGGGATGGTTGCGGCACTGGTGATGGGCGGTGTTGTATGTACGGCACTGTCCATGGCGGGAGGCTTCATCACAGACTTGAAAATCGGTTACTGGCTGGGTAGCACGCCTGCCAAGCAGGAGACCTGGAAGTTCCTCGGAACCATCGTTTCTGCCGCTACCGTAGGTGGTGTAATGATTATCCTAAACAAGACATACGGTTTCACCAGCGGACAGCTGGCCGCTCCGCAAGCCAATGCCATGGCGGCCGTTATCGAACCGTTGATGAACGGTGTGGGTGCGCCCTGGCTGCTCTACGGCATCGGTGCAGTGCTGGCCGTCATCCTCAACTTCTGCAAGATTCCCGCACTGGCATTTGCATTGGGTATGTTCATCCCATTGGAACTGAATGTTCCGTTGGTAGTGGGCGGTGCCATCAACTGGTACGTGACCAGCCGCAGCAAGGATGCCGCTCTCAATGCCGAACGCGGGGAGAAAGGTACCCTGCTTGCCTCCGGTTTCATTGCCGGCGGTGCATTGATGGGCGTGGCAAGTGCTGCCATGCGTTTCGGAGGAATCAACCTCGTAAACGATGCATGGTTGCAGAACACCTGGTCCGAAGTGCTGGCGCTGGGTGCTTATGCCATTCTGATATTCTACCTCATCAAAGCTTCCATGAAAACCAAATAACTTTTAAATACCAAGAACATGAAAAAGATTCTACTTTTATCTTTTCTATTTGCAGCGACCATGTTATCTGCACAAAAGCCCGTTGAGCTGCCCCTATGGCCCAACGGTGCCCCCAATAACAACGAACTAACCAATTCCGGACAGAACCATAACAACGAATGGGTGTCCGATGTCACCACCCCTACCCTTACGGTGTACCCTGCCTCCCACCCCAACGGCATGGCCATCATCATGTGTCCGGGAGGCGGCTACGGGGGGCTGGCCATGAAGCACGAGGGACACGACATGGCTCCCTGGTTCAACACACAAGGCATCACCTATGCAGTACTGAAATACCGTATGCCCAACGGGCACCATGAAGTGCCCCTTTCCGATGCCGAACAAGCCATCCGCATGGTACGCGAACATGCCGCCGAATGGGGTGTCAATCCTCAGCGTGTAGGCATCATGGGCGCTTCTGCCGGCGGCCATCTGGCAGCTTCGCTTGCCACACTATACAGCAGTGACAAGACCCGTCCCGACTTCCAGATCTTGTTCTATCCGGTGATTTCCATGCAGAAAGGCGTTACCCATGGAGGTTCCCGTAAGAACCTTATCGGAGAAAATCCATCTCAGGAACTGGAACAAAAATACTCCCTCGAAAGGCAAGTGTCCCCACGCACTCCGCAAGCTTTCATCATGCTTTCTTCGGACGATGACGCAGTGCCGCCCATCAACGGCATCGGTTACTTCCTTGCCCTGCGCGACCATAAAGTACCTGCCAGCCTGCATGCCTACCCCACCGGCGGACATGGCTGGGGATTCCGGGACAACTTCACCTACAAGCGTCAATGGACGGAAGAACTGGAGAAGTGGTTGCGTGAAGGGCTCGTATTCCCGGTCTCTGAACCTACCACAAAGAAATAAAAGCAATTATGAATAAAAAGTATTTTTTACTCACTTGCCTCGCAGCGTTTCCCTTTGGCCTGACTGCTCAGGAGAACAATCGCTACGAAGAGATTACCAACCCCAAGCTGACAAGCATCAACCGGGAGCCTGCCCGCAGCACGTTCACCTCCTACGTCACGGAGGCTGATGCCGTCATCAATGACCGCAAGAACGGAACATTCCGCTTGTCCCTTAACGGGAAATGGAAATTCCATTATGTGGAAACCTTCGCCGACCGCCCCACGGACTTCATGATGGACCGTGTGGACGCCAGCCGCTGGCCGGACATCAATGTACCCGGAAACTGGGAGTTGCAGGGATTCGGTACGCCCATCTATGTGAACCAGCCTTATGAATTCTGTTCTTCGGGCTATCCTCCTTATTGGGACAAGCCCAATCCTCCATACGTTCCCCAAGAATGGAATCCCACCGGCACCTACCGCCGCGAGTTCACTCTTCCGGGAGACTGGGACGATAAGGAAATTTTCCTGAGTGCCGACGGCGTACGCGGGGCAGCCTTCTACTACCTCAACGGCAAGTTTGTAGGCATGAGTAAAGATGCAAAGACTCCGGCGCGTTTCAACGTCAGCGCCATTGCCAAGAAAGGGAAGAATGTCATTGCCATTCAGATACACCGCTTTTCCGATGCCAACTATCTGGAATGCCAGGACTTCTGGCGCATCAGTGGTATCGAACGGGACATTTACTTATATGCCCAGCCTCAAATCCATCTCACAGACTTCAAGGTGGAAGCTCCTCTGGACGACAACTACCGGAACGGTATCCTCAAGGTAAAGGTGCAGTTTACCAATGAAAGCGGACAAAACGCCCCATTTGTCGTTGGTTACCGCCTGCTGGACAAGAACGACCAGCAGATAGCCCAGTCCTCTACTCAGGTCAGCGGTGACCAAACGGAAGTGGAATTCACCAAGAAGACCATCCAGGAACCCCTGCAATGGACAGCCGAAACGCCCAACCTCTATACCCTCGTCGTCAGCTTGAAGCGCCCGAACGGAGATGTGATTGAAGCGACAAGCTGCAAAGTAGGTTTCCGTACAGTGGAAATCAAGGACAAGCAACTGTTGGTAAACGGACAACCTATCCTCGTGAAAGGCGTGAACTATCACGAACACAACGAGAATACCGGTCACTATGTCTCCGAAGAACTGATGAAGAAAGATTTCGAGCTTTGGAAGAGATACAATGTCAATACCGTCCGCACCTGTCACTATCCCCAGCAGGAACGTTTCTACGAACTCTGTGACGAATATGGTATCTACGTCATCGACGAAGCCAATATCGAAAGCCACGGCATGGGTTACGACCTGCGTGTAGGCGGCACGCTGGGAAACAATCCGCTCTTCATGAATGCCCACCTCGACCGTACCATGAATATGTACGAACGGGACAAGAACCATCCGTCAGTCATCATCTGGTCGCTGGGCAACGAAGCCGGAAACGGATTGAATTTCTACGTTACCTACAACACCTTGAAGACGCTCGACAGCCGCCCCATCCAGTATGAACGCGCACTGCTGGAGTGGAATACGGACATCTACTGCCCGATGTACGCGTCCCCTTCCTATCTGGAGAAGTATGCCCGAAATAAGGAGATGACGCGTCCCCTCATTCTTTGCGAATATGCCCATGCCATGGGCAACAGTCTCGGCAACTTCCAGGAGTATTGGGACATCATCGAGAAATATCCTATCCTCCAGGGCGGCTGTATCTGGGACTGGGTAGACCAGGGCTTTGCCGCCAAGACAGACGACGACCGTAAATACTGGACCTATGGCGGCGATTATGGCGAGAACGGCACGCCCTCCGACGGCAATTTCTGCATCAACGGCGTGGTATACCCCGACCGCAGTGTCAAGCCGCAGACAGAAGAGATGGGAAAAGTATACCAGAACATCAAGTTCCTTGATTTCGACAAGCAGACTTCCACCGTGAAAATCCGCAATGATTTCTCCTTCACCAATCTCGACAAGTACGACTTCTACTACATCATACGCGACCACGGAAAGGAAGTCTACCGTGGCAAGATTGAAAATATCCATGCCGCACCGGGCAAGACGGTAACCACCGGCTTTCTGAACGGCATACCCAAAGAGAAACAGACAACGGGAGATGTGCGCATCGAGTTCTATGCAGCCATCAAGACGGCAGAGCCTTTCCTCCCGGCCGGCACGGTCATCGCACGCGAACAGACCTACGTCCACACCTTTTACAAGAAAGAGGCTACGGCACAGCAGCCCGCCACTTCTAAGGAAGAGGGAAATTTGGTGGCGTTCTCCGGTCCCGACTTCAAAGCCACCTTCGACAAGCAAAGCGGCCTGCTCACCTCCTATTTATACAAGAAGCAAGAGTACATACTGAACGGTCAGGGTCCCCGCCCATTCTTCTGGCGTGCACCGACGGACAATGATTATGGAGCCAACCTCCCCGTCCGCCTCAAAGCCTGGAAAGAGGCAAGCTACCAGGAACCGAAAGCCGAAAGTTTCCAAGTGACTCCGGGCAGCAATGCCACGACAGTAAAGGTGATCTACCGTTTTCCACAGACAGACGCCCGTTGGGACATCACCTATAAGATATATGCCAGCGGAGTCATCAAGGTAGACAACCGGTTCGTGGCCGAAGGAGACCAAGCTCCGATGATACCGCGTGTAGGCCTGCGGATGCAGTTGCCGGAAAGCTTTACAGACTTGACCTACTACGGTCGCGGTCCGAAAGAGAATTACCGAGACCGCCGTACCTCCCAGTTCATCGGAGAGTACGCCATCCCGGTCAAGGATATGTACGAGCCGTATGTCCGCCCGCAGGAGAACAACCATCGCACGGACATCTATTGGTGCGCTCTTACCGATAAGACGCAACGTGGTTTGCTGCTCATCGCCGACCGCACCTTTGAGCTGAACGCCTCCAACTATCCCCTGGAAAGTATGGACAGCGGCGACACGATTGACAACGGCGCTCCGCGTACCGAAAAGACCCATCACCGCCACCTCACCGACCCTCTGCCGGAAAAGATGGTCGATTTGTTCATTGATTACCGCATGATGGGTGTCGGTGGAGACGACAGTTGGGGCGCAACCGCCCATGAACCCTATCTGATTCGTCCGGGCAAAGAGAACGCCATTGAATACGGTTTCTCCCTTGTTCCGTTCGATAAAAAGGAGGATTATAAATATTTAATCCGGCAATATTGAATTTAATCCTTCCGGATTAAGCTTTTATAAAAAGGATGTAGTAAATTTGCTGCATCCTTTTTACGTTTAAGAACAATAATAATCAAAAGAGAGAAAAATGAAAACAATGACTAAATTTATGTTCAGCGCCCTCTGCGCCGCAGCCATGGTAACTTCCGTTTCTGCCCAGGGAGGGAAAGATATGTTGAGCAATGGAATAAAGTATCTGGATGTGCCATACGTAGCCCATACACTGGAGGCAGATGGTCCCGAGGAACTCGTCATCAACTGCGATGAGGTAGACTGCACCACGCTGGTGGAATATGTGCTGGCAGAGACACTCACTCCCAAATTAGCCGACGGGGACATCTCGGAAAGCGCTTTCGCCGATAACCTGCAAAAAATCCGTTACCGTGACGGTAAAATCGACGGGTACACTTCCCGCCTGCATTATATTGCCGACTGGATAAACAATGGCGTACGCAACGGCTTCCTTCAAGATGTAACGGGCGCCATGAGTCCCGACACCGAACGGTTGTCTATCTCCTACATGTCTTCCCATCCCCAACTTTACAAGCAGCTGGCCAATTCGCCGGAGAACGTAGCCAAAATGAAGAAGATTGAGCAATCCTTGTCCGGCAAGGAAGTTCACTATCTTCCCAAAGCCAAACTTCCCGCCGATGGTCTCCCGTGGATTAAAGACGGCGATATCATAGCCATCACCACCAACACTCCGGGGCTGGACGTAGCCCACATGGGAATCGCTTTCTATGCGGATAACAAACTCCTGCTGGTACACGCTTCCTCTACCGACAAGAAAGTGGTCGTCTCCAAAGTCCCCTTGTCCCAAATGCTGAAAGACAATAATAAGTGGACGGGAATACGGGTGCTGAGGATGAAGAAATAAAATGAAATACTATAATATGGAAAAGGCGATGAAGAATCAAATCTTCATCGCCTTTTCCGTATATAGGATTGTTCGTTCCTATTCCTCCACGACAATATATTCATCAATATTCCGTGTTTCTTTACTGAAGTTCACACCTACTTTCACTAATTTCCTGCCATCCAAGGTATAAGGAATCAGATACCCCTTCTCATCTATTTGCTTCAGAGCTGCGTCGGCTGTACCGTCCAGTTTGAACTCAAAAACATAAATAGCGGTAGGAGTATGAACTACTGCGTCCGCACGACCACGGCTGCTGCGAACCTCGGACCGGATAAACTGTCCCAGCAAAGTAAACACTACATGAAAAATAACCTGATAATGACGTTCCGTATCATCACTCAACTCGTACGGAATACCGGAGAAGAATATCTTAAGACGCTCCATAAACGCCTCCACATCACCACTCTTCAATTCACGCATGAATTTAGCGATGTGGAAACCAGTCTCATCATTGGATACATTGGTATAATAGGGTACCAAAAAATTCAGAAAGCCGTAACGAACCTCATCATTTGGAAAGCCTAAAGTGTATAGCTTCACATCATCATCATACCCTTTTATGGTCAAATAACCACTTTGATAAATCATCGGAAGAGGATTATTTGTTTCCGCACGATATTCAGAGAAAGCGGAAGCCAGCACTTCCACTCCATCTATCAATAGACGTATATCGTAATCACTCTGCTTCAGCAAGTCAACCAAGTAAGTAGGTGTGCCGGTCTGAAACCAATAGTACCCCATCTCTTCTGCATCAAAAGCATTCAATACACTGAACGGATTGAACATTCCTACACCTTCCGGATGAAAATGGTAACCATCATATTGACGTTCCATCAAATCAATCACTTCTTGTAAAGATATCCCTCTTCGTTTAGCCAGTCTCTCAAGTTCCGGCAGAAAGGTTTTCACCAACTCCTCTTTGGTAATACCACACAAAGCAGCGTAAGGAGACTTCATGCTGATATCATTCAGCTGGTTCAAGTCACTGAACACACTTACTTGCGCAAACTTGGTCACTCCGGTCAGGAAAACAAAACGAAGATAACGGTCAGCGCTCTTCAAGACACCGTAGAACGCTTTCAATATTTTCCGATACTCATCCAGCAAGTTCTCATCCAAGACCGCTTGAAGCAATGGCTTGTCATACTCATCAATCAGCACAACAACCTGCTTTCCTGTCTGAGTGCATGCCCGCTCTATCACGTAAGCAAAACGCTCTTCCGGACTACGGTCTTTCTTCTCCTGACCATAGAGCAGCTCCCATTTCTCCAGATACTGATTAAGCATAGCCGTCAGGTCAGCAGCAGCTTCATATTTCCGGGCATTCAAGTCAAGATGTAGAACAGGATACTGTTCCCACTTCGTTTCCAACTGTTCGATGGCCAAGCCCTGAAACAAGTCTTTACGCCCTTGAAAGTAGGCTTCAAAGGTAGAAAGAAGCAGACTCTTGCCAAAACGACGGGGACGGCTTAGGAAATAAGGAGTAGAAGTAGATGCTATTTGATAAATCATAGCAGTTTTATCTACATAAAGAAAATTCCCTTCACGAAGTTTATCAAAAGTCTGTATGCCTATCGGCAGTTTACGCATCTGTTCCATGTTATTATTATAACCTGATTGGTGTATGACAAAGGTACGATTTATATTTCAAAAATAAGACGAAAGGCGATGGAGATTTTAGTCTCCATCGCCTTTCATTATTCTACTAATCATCATTTCAGTATTACTCACGTAGACTGGTGCAATCCGAAATACTTCTTCATAAAGCAGGTATAAGAAAAACAAAGCAAAAGAATTATACCTGTCAAATACCAATAACCGTAACCTAAACACATTATATATCCTACGATGATGATTGCCTGTACTGCCATGTAAATAGAAGAAACCATTATATGGGGAATCTTCAGCTCATTCGCCATAATCTGATACAGATGCTTGCGATGCGGTAGCCCGATATTCTCATGAAGCATCAGGCGGTGAATGATAGTCAATACACTGTCTACCCCATAAACGGACAAAAGAACTATCCAGCTGAAATCACCCGTTCTAATGATAAGTCTTCCTATCAAAAAAAGAAGGATGAAGGCAATGCTCACAGAACCCACATCACCCGCAAAGCATTTGGCACGCTTGCGGAAATTGAAGAAGCAGAAGACTAGAACGGAACAGATAACGGTATAGATGAAATCCGCTTCTACAAAAGTAACCACCTCCTTATTGATATAGGCCAACGCAGCAAGAATAACCAGAGAATAACCGCCGGTTATGCCGTTAATGCCATCCATAAAGTTGTAGGCATTGATGATGCCCGTACAGACTATCAAGGCTATGACTATCCACCACCAGGACAAGGAGAACAGCCCCCACTGATAAAACATCATAGCCATAGCAGAGAAATGAAAAAGCAGTCTTGTCATCTGTCCGGTGGATTTTATATCGTCCACGAAGCTGATGAACGTCACCAGTGTCAAAGCAAGCAGGAACCAGGGATATTCAAAGTCACTCGTCAAGAAATAGGCCAACGCCCCGAAATAGAAAATGATCCCACCACCGCGTAAAGTCACTTTCGTATGGGAACTGCGCTCATTGGGCTTGTCGATGATATTGCACTTATCAGCCACCCTAAAATAAAAAAGTTCTGCCAAAAACAGCAGAACCAAGACTATCAAGTAATACATTTTATTCACTATTGTTTATCCAATAAAACCAAAACTGAATACAAATAAACAAGAAGGAGGCTATACCAATTACAGCTAATATTATCCAGAAATATATACTCATTCTACCTTAAAGTTTTCCAAGACATTTGTAGGCTTCCAACCTAACTCACGCATTGCCTTCTCATTACTGAACGTTAAAGACCTTGTTATCTTCTTTAACTTTAATGAATTAATAGGAGCCTTCTTTCCTAAGCAATCACCGACTAAAGCCATGCATTTTGCTATCCAGTATGGTATTGATAATGGCAAAGATTTATCCAACTGATTACAAATAACCGTTTCGAGTTCTCTGAAAGTAGGTTGATAACTGTCGCAGACATTATATATCCCTCCTTTCTCGACTAACAGAGGGACTAGCTTAGCAATATCCTGCACCATCAATACACTTTTTCGGGCTTGACTTCCTGCTATACCGAAATATTGTCCATAACGAATACCATTAATCATTGCTCCTAAATTTCCCGGAGGATTGGGTCCTGCGATTAATGAAGGACGAATTATTCCTAAAACGACATTATGCTCATAGCACCATTTCTGAAGATATTCTTCTGCCAGAAGTTTGCTCATGGCATAAGGACTACTCCCACGCAGAGGATGTTTCTCGGTTATATTCTCGCCATAATCACAGCCGTATACAGCAACAGTAGAAACAAATATAAAAGCTCTTGGTACACCTACTTTTTCCAACGCAGCACAAAGTTTTTTTGTTCCTTGAAGATTTACATCAAAAAAAGCTTGCCTCTCCTCTTCAGTCTTAGGCACAGAATGGGCCTTACCAGCAGCATGTAGTACAACATCATATCGTTCATGTAATATGGGTACTTTTTTTGCTATATCAACAATATAATCATCTTGATGTAATAAGCCGATAGTGGCAACATTATAATTTTTTCGCAAAAGAGGGCATACGGTAGTACCTAAAAAGCCTGATGCTCCTGTAAATAATAGTTTCATAAAAAACAACTTAACTGACCTAACACGAACTCTTTATTTCTTTGCTAATATAATACTATCATTACAAAACTCTTTAGAAAAGTACATAGACCTTGTCTCTTTATTTATTTTTTGTCTCTCTTTATCAAAAAGCCACCCCCATTTGTTTAAATAATAAAAAGCAGCTTTTACATGTATCCAAAAAAGACGAAAACTTTTATGTGAGCCTTTTTCAAATGCATGAGTAATTGTTACTTTAGGATAATACATTGTTCTGCATCTTTGATAAATACGACGATTCAGATCTGTATCCTCTCCATACATAAATATCCCTTCATCAAATACCCCTACCTCTTCAATTACAGATTTTCGAAGGAACATAAAGCAACCAGATAAATATGGAACATTCATTTCCTTATTATAATCTGCAAAACGCATCTCAAAAGAGTTATTTATTTTCTTTTTTATCCCTTTAAATGGAATAAACATCCGACCTATCCAATCCATAGGAGTAGGAAGAAGTTTGCACAAATATTGCAACTCCCCATTCGGATAAATTATACGTGGCATCACATTGCCAACATCAACACGAGCTTCCATATAATCGAACAAGCTTTCTAAAGTGCCTGCATCAAAATAAATATCAGGATTTAACACCAAATGATATTTACCCATTTTTTCAGGCTGTCTCATAATAAAATTGTGCCCAGCTCCAAATCCATTATTAGAATTCATAAAAAAATATTCAATATTTTCGCTCGTGCACATACACTTAAGCTCATCTGAAGGGGAGTTGTCTACAAGATATAAATTCACACTCAGATGAGTATTTAGGAAACTATTGATAGCTTTAGATAATAATACTTTGCTATTACAATACAAGACAATAGTAGCTGTTATATCATACATATTTATATGCAACAAATTAATTTAACAATAAATCAAACAACTCCTTCCATGATTTTGTATAAGGAGCATTCAATTGCTGTGCACATACCTTACCAAACCGAGATAAATCATTATTTATCACATCCTCCATTAAGTATGATAATTGTAGTGCATTGTCACTATCAAAGAAAGCTACTTTTTCTGCATTTGAAGCAGCTTCATGAGCATATGGCAAATCTGATAAAATCATAGGTTTTCTATATTGAATAAATTCAGAAATTGGGAGTCCCCATGTTTCCAGCTTCGAAGGAAATATTAAGCAGGTAGATTTTAGATATGTTTCACAAACATCACTGTATGACAGCCGACCACAAAAGTCGATATTCTGATTCCTCCTATATCTACCCACTATTTCTTTTGAGTATAAATCTTCACTACCATTAATAGTCAGAACAACTTTGAAATTCGTAATTCCTCTTTGAATCAGCAAATCTGCTGCCTTACATATAATTTCAAAATTTTTAAAAGGTCTTGACAAAGATGGAAAAAAGAACAAAGGCGACAATGAAGGAAAATGCATCGTAAGCTTTTTTTCTTGCGGTAGCTCACAAGGATATGATACTATAATTTTATGCTTATCCAGTTTATACATTTCAGCAAAGGCATCACGTAACCATTGCTGTTGAACTATAACGTAAGTATTTGATTTTATATTTATACGATATATGTATTTATAGAAAACAGAGAATAAATATAACTTATAAGAATATCGGATTTGCTTCAATTTCACATGATAAAACGGAGTCGGATTATGACAATAAACAGCTTTGCGTTCTGCCGTTACTATAGGAGACATATCATGAAGAGACAACCACAATTTAGGTTTTAAAGACTTAGACATTTTATTAAAACCTATATATTCATAATACATTCTGAAAGACCAATTCCTTTTTGCTAAAGGAAATTCCCAAAATTCTATGTTTTCAAAATGAAATATATTTTTGTTATGGACCAATGCAATTACACGATAATTATTGCAAATGAATGAATTTGAATTCAAAAATGAAAGGCAGCTATTCAATATGGTCAATGTCCCCCCCTCAACCAAATTCACGGCAGAGATAACTAAAACTTCCTTAAACATATTTCATTTTTTATTTTGATGGAGTTTCTTCTTAACTCTAAATTTTGACTGCAGAAGAAAAGAGAAAAAAAGATATTGAATTGTTACAGACATCGTATAAAAGAAATAATCCCCAAAAAATTGAACAAAAAGAGAGAAAACCATACTTGCATAAAACAAAACAAATATTCCGTAATTTTTTTCTTGGAATTTATATAGAATTCCCCAAATACTTCCTAGGAAAGCACCAATCAAAGTAACACCCCAATAACCAAAATCCATATAAAAACCCCTTAATGTTGTAAAAACATTTGTAGGCAAAGGCACGTATACCCATGTACCTAAATCGCTAAACTCAAGTGGAATGCCAAATACAGCTAATATCTTGTATAAAAAAGTAAACGTAGAACTTCCTATAGTGCCTTCAGATATTGTTATCTCATTATTAATTAGAGCGTCAAAAGCAGTTAAAGGAGATAGAGTATAGATATAAACAAAATTCAACACTCCCGAATCTGATTCAAAGTTGTAATCAGCCCTCCCTATCGAGACTAGTGACACAAGGCCTAACAAAACCAAGATAGAGATTAATAAATATCCTATCCGCAATTTCCCATTTTTATACAAACAATAAAGAATACCACAAAATAGAGCAATAAAGCTTGTCTTATTACTTTTTAATAGCGATATTATTAGCATTAGCACTAACAGCATTACTACTTTTTTCTTGGATATATATTTATAATTAAGTATAGCATAGAAAGTGTAAATACTGAAAAATGAATTTAAATAAAATCCTAATTTCAATAAGGGAGGTAATTCTTCTTCTAATAATAATTCCCTTATAGCAGCTATTTCACCTCTGGAGTAAAAAATAAAAAGAAAAATAAAGCAAAATGAAAAAACAATTACATAGGGGTATAGTTTTTTAAAAACTTTCACATTAAAATTGTTAGATTTTATTTTGTAAGAAATTTTAATTACTCTTCTTGAAAAAGCTAATGAACAAAGACAAAAAGGAAGAATCCATAACCACAAAACATAAAAAAAACGATTTGACAAATCATACAATGGATGATTGAAAAAAGAGTAAGCCAACAATAATCCCCCCCATACAGAGCAAATTATGACTGAAGGGTGAAAAAAAGATTTTGTATAAAAATAGCAGAAAAAAAACAAGAATAGAATAAAGAAACAACTTAATTCTAACATACTCTAACGTGTACCAGGAAATTTTATTTGTGGAGAAAAGAATAGTGAACAGAGTGTCGCTTTACAAACAATATAAGCTTTATAAAAATTACCTGTAAACAGCAATCTCAACGACTGCATTATAGAATAGCAGCACCATAAAAAGGATTTGCCAAAAGAATGTTGTCCGTGAATTCTATTTCGATAAGCATAAAAATAATTTTTTATTCGATTTTTATCTTTTTCCGTAAATATCGACAACACACCTTGTATTTTCCGTTTATGGACGACAACACTATCCAGCACCATATATGATGAATACCGCATGCTAATACGAGTAGTATATTCAGTATCATCACCCCAGATAAAATATTCCTTATAAGGTAGTCCTATTTCATAAACAAGTGAATTTCTAAAAAACAAAGAAACAAAAGAAGTTACATCAACTCTCAAAAGTCCTTTATCTAATTTTTCTCCCCACAACAATTCTCCTGTAGCTTTTGATTTAGTCATAGATATCTTAGGGACATTACAAGGATAAGAGTTCAAATCTAGAACATGACTACACAAAAAGCCATTTACATCATCACAATGCTTCACTAAATTTTCTAATGAGTCAATGTTTGCCACAACATCATCATCCATTATCCAAGAATATTCAAATCCATGCTCACAAGCATAACGAATACCTGTATAAAAACCTCCTGCACCGCCTAAATTTTCTTGTTTAACAACAATTAAATCTCTTTGCTCGCTTAACCACAAATTAGTTCCATCTGTCGAGCCATTATCTACTACAATTATTGAAAAATCAGCATATGATTGTTTGCGCAAAGCTTCAATACATTCTTTCAACAAAGTAATACGATTAAATGTTACGACTATAGCTGCTACTTTTTTATTCATATTCTTTAAATAAGCATATTGCACTTTCTATTACTTTATCCATATCATAATATTTATACTCAGCCAACCGGCCTCCAAAAATGACTTTATCTTCCATTTTAGATAACGCATTGTATCTTGTAAACAATTCCTGATTTCTTACATCATTTATTGGATAATACGCTTCGCTTCCTTCAACCCATTCTGAAGAATATTCTTTGGATATGACCGTTTTAGAAAACTTTTCCACATCTGCTCCAAAATATTCAAAATGCTTATGCTCTATAATACGCGTATAAGGTGTAACATCATCGGTATAATTCACAACTGCATTACCCTGATAATTACAACAATCTAAAATATCCTCCTCAAAATAGACAGTTCTATACTCCAATTTACCATAACAGTAGTTATAAAATTCATCTATTTTCCCAGTAAACACAACTCTATCGGCACATTCATCCCATTCTTCTTTTCGGTCAAAATAGTTTGTATTAAGTTTTACTTCAGTTCCCTCCAGAAGTCCTTGTATCAATTTGTTATATCCGCCTATTGGTATTCCTTGATATTTGTCATTAAAGTAATTATTGTCATAAACAAAGCGAACAGGAAGACGTTTAATTATAAATGAAGGTAAATCGACTGCCTTACGACCCCATTGCTTTTCCGTATATGACTTTATTAATATTTCATATATATCTTTTCCAACTAAGCTGATAGCTTGTTCTTCTAAGTTCTTAGGGTCACCTATATTATAAGCTTGCTTTTGCTGTTCAATGATAAGTTTTGCTTCCTGGGGAGTTCTCACTCCCCATAATGCATAAAATGTATTCATATTAAACGGCAAATTATACAGTTTCCCTTTATAATTTGCAAGAGGTGAATTTGTATAACGGTTAAATTCTACAATTGAATTTACAAAATCCCATATTTCTTTTTTAGATGTATGAAATATATGTGCCCCATATTTATGGACATTAATCCCTTCAATACATTCACAATAAACATTTCCTCCAGCAACCGGTCTCATATCAAGCACAAGGCATTTTAAACCTTTCAGATGAGCAAAATAAGCAAAAACAGCACCAAAAAGACCACTCCCAACAATTAAATAATCATAGTGTTTCATATTATTTTATGTATCAAGATTAACAATCTATCCCAAAAACATTTGGGAGAGTATACTAAAGCTTTCGATATATAACAAATTGACTTTATCCAATTTATCTTTACATATATAACTCCTAAATTAACATAAGTGTTACTTAGCTTATAGCGATATAAAAAAGTGGGAATTTCTGGAAAAGTTTGCTTCAAAAAATGATAATGTTCAATATATCTTTTTTGTAACTGGACATTATCTTCCTTCGCTCTTTTGATTGTAAGTCCATTATCCTGAACACGATATACAGACATAAAATCCGACATTCCATAAACTTTTCCTGATGAACTCGCAGAAAGTACTATATATATATCGCCATTTAAGAGTCTTGAATCTAAAATAAGATTTTTCATCAGCTCTCTTCGTACTAAAATAGACGCAGTAGGTACAAGCCATTTTTCAAATAATTCACTCATTGCATAATCTCTATTTTCTATCGGCGTCAAATTAAATAAATGCGAAGACTCTATTACAAGTTGGGCATTATGAAAACACATAGAATAATCTAAATGACTTTCCAAAAAATCTACTTGTTTCTGCAATTTCAGGGGATCAGTCCAATAATCATCCCCCTCGCATATGGCCATATATTTACCTCTACTACGACGAATACATCTCTGACCATTAGCTTTTGAACCCACATTATAATCAGCAGTTACCACTCTGATAATTTGGGGATATTTCTTTGCATATTCAAAAACAATCTCTCTTGTCTCATCCGTGCTGAAATCCTCTCCAATAATATACTCAAAAGGAAAAGATGTTTTTTGCATCAAAACACCTTCAATACATTGTTTTATATAAGGTCCATGGTTATAAGTAGAAGTGCGAATGCTAACCATTGGTTCAGGAATTTCCTTCAACACTTCATTGGGTAATTCATATGAATCAGCAACCCGTTTCTCTATTTCTTCAGACGATAATATCATAATATGACTTATTATAACTCAACACTTGCTCTGCGGGGTTCAATACAGCAACAAGGCCTTATACAGACTATACGAACTCCACTTGCTCGCTGTGGTCCGACTTTCATAAAAGTAGCCAAGACACTTGTTCTTCCCCCAAGTCCCAAAGCTCCCACATTCGACTCATTTACCTTATCCGTTATTTCCTGTTCCAATTCACCTTGTTTCCCATAATTACCATATACCATAGCTTCCAGCATCAATGAAGTTGCTTCAAATTGAGAACGACCAATTCCAATAGCCAAAGTACACGGGGAACATCCCAGTTTTGCAACAGCTTCTTTTGAACGCTCAACAATCTCATCTACAACTACAGATACACTGTGCTTATGAAATATTCGATGAGTGATTCCTCTTATTGCCGGTCCTCCTCCTAACATAAGGACTGTCAGTCTAAGCACGTCTTCGTCAATAGGTTTTATCAATATAGGAGCGGGCAATAATGCACCCGGGTCTGGATTCAATCCACCCGATTGATCTATACGCTGGCGGTCATTGCCATCAATTGCCATTGGGCGACCGGGTAACGCTCTCAGTCCCTTTTCCACACCCAGATGAATATCTTTCATTAAAGCTCCGGAAAACTCTTTATTGGGTCCAACTTCTAAAAACAAATGAGGAATTCCAGTGTCATCACATAAAGGACTACAACGTTTCTCTGCCACTAAAGCATTATCAAATATTTGCGACAACGCCCATTTAGTGTTTTTATTATCTTCAGCGTTAATGGCATGATAATATGCCACCTTTTGATCCTCTCTGAAAACAGAAGCTGCTTTTATCAGAGTTTTACTTACTTTGTCAATTATTTCATTCATATTAATTCAATAAATACTTTCACCATGTGCAGCAGCAATTATCGCTTGGAAACCATGAATTCTTATCCTATGTAGTGCCTCCATGCCCAGTTCAGGCCATCCTATTATTTCCCGTTCAAAAGTTTGACTTTCAAAAAGAGCTGTAGTAGGAGGAATTACAGCAAATACCGAATTATGCTGTTTCAGTAACTCTATTGTTTCCTTACAGATTGCACCTTTTCCTAAATGCAATTTAACACCAGCTGCAGACAGAGGGCCAAAACTATCCTCAATCTCTTTTTTATTGCTGGATGTAGGCCCTATACCTGCCGGACTCACTGCCGTATGGAAAATAACAGAACCTTGCAGGCTTATATTATTATCAGCAAGTGTCTGATTAGCTATACATTCTTGCACTTTAGGCAAGACGGCATCACGACCTGTATATATCCATCCCGAAATGGAAACCACATCGCCTACATGCAGCCCTGCAATAGTTTCTTCGTCTATTGGAGTTGTTAAATATATCATAGCTCGTAAATATCTTTGCGCATTATAGAATTACCGGATACATCATAAACATCGGTATGTTTCAATACCTTATTTGTCTTTTCCTGCAAATCTTTTATTGTATACTCCTTTGTACAAAACACCCCTACTCTATTACTGCTTGAAATATCTTTTCCTATTTCCGAACCTGCACAACGATAAATGTTAGCATATTCGATAAGTGACTTCGCTTCATCATTTATCCTCATAGCTCCAAATACACTAGGTCTTGCATAAATATAATTATCTCCTATATAAAAAGTTGGTTTCTTATAATCAAGAGATATTTCCATACCAAGGAAAGAATTGACAGCCGCTTCAATTATATCATATTCAGTAAGAATTTTAATAATATGATAGTTTTCACCACCACCAATACGCGGAGCAAATTCAATGACATTAATCTCGTTTTCTGATACAATAGTTTGCATCATTAACGGAGTATTATACAAATGAAAAGCATCAGCAATCTTTTGTGCTACAGAGCACAAATTTTGTTGTTGCTTATTACTTATAGGAGCCGGCCAATATGAACCATAAATTTGTTGAATACCGTCATTATTTATATCTATTTTACGGCGTTCACGCGTCATTAAAAGATGCGCTTTCCCATTAACGATCAAACAATCAACACCAACTTCCTTGCCTTCCTTAAACTCTTCTATAATAGCATAGCCATTTCTACTTAATGCAAGTGCAGCCTTTATGTATTCCTGTTCATTAGAATCATTCTTATCAATACGGCGTACTCCTTTTGAACCATTACAATCAGCTGGCTTTACAATGATAGGATAAGTAAGTGATTCCGGATGAAAATGCTCTATACTATTAATATAAAAGTATTTAGCTGTAGGAATACTATTTACTGCCATGATTTCCTTCATCAAAACTTTATCAGTTACATTGACAGCTGTTTTATAACTATATGGATGTGGAAGATTCAGTTCTTCCGCAACATAACAAGCGATAGCATTTGCCTGGTCTATACAAGTGCTTATAACCAAAGAAGCATTTCTTTCTCTTGCAATCGAAAGGACTTTCTCCCGGTCAAGAGTACTCTCACGAAGATGTTCATCTGCAACAACTTTTGCTATAGGATTTTCATAATAGTCTATTAGAATTGTATAGTAACCTTTGGTTTTTAATTTCAAAATCAATTCTCGATGAGGAAAAGTTCCTCCTAAAACAATAGCAGTTTTCATATTCTTCATTTTACCTTTAAGGTATTCATTAAATTGTCTTTTAATTCTTTATGATTAATAGAAAGGCCAGGGATGTGGCTGCGAATACCTTTACGAATATGAATGTCAATAAAGCCGGGACCCTCAAGTGCCATTAAATCCACCACTGCATTACGCAAATCTTTTATAGTTTCTACCTGATGCCCTACAGTATGGTAACCAGAAGCAGCAGCAATAGCAGTAAAGTCAACAACTTGACCGGCAGAAGGTTGGCCGCCTACAGATTCATGCGCACCGTTATTGAGAACAATATGTAAATAATGTTTAGGTTTAACCTTTCCAATGGTAGTAAAAGCACCAAGATGCATCAATGAAGCTGCATCACCATCAAAACAAACGAAATGACGATGTGGACAAGCCAGTGACATCCCAAATGATACAGACGAGCAATGCCCCATAGCCCCTACATTAAGGAACTCGCGGTCGTGAGGCAATTTCCGTTTACTAAAAATCTCATGCAGCTCACGAGTAGCGCGACCAGTTGTCGCCGAATATACCGTATCAGGCGGACAAAGCTCAAAAACCACATCCATAGCATCTTCACGGTTCATCATCTCACCTTCTTCAGGATATATAGAGTCTTTTTGATTTTTTGATAAAATACCTTTCTTGGCAATCAATGCTACGGGAGCCGATATTTCTTTAGTTTTATCAAAAGCCCATTCAAAAGATTTTAATACTAAAGATTCATCATCAAGAATAGCATAAGGAATATTCATATCATCCATAAGAGTGGTAGAAAGTTCTCCCTGACGCTTATGCTGAGAATGATCTTTTATCGAAGGATCACCACGCCAGCCTATAACTATAATCATAGGAATAGAATATACATCACTATGAGTAAGTGAAAGTAAGGGATTCATGGCATTACCTATCCCGGAATTTTGCATATAAACTATAGGAACTTTACCGGTTGCCATATAATAACCAGCAGCTATACCGATTGCATTACCTTCGTTAGCTGCTATAATATTATGCTGCTCATCAAAATATGACAACGCATATAAACAAAAATCATTAAGTAGAGAATCAGGAACACCTGTTACAAAATCGATGCCCAAATCACTAATCCGATTAAATAAATCTTCTTGATTTATCATTTTTCTATAATTTTTTAATCAATTCTTGAATATCAAAATCATCAGCATAAATAATTTCCAATATTTGTTGGGCATCCGTATCCTGCCAACCAGCAAATGATGACAAAGACTTAAATTTATCACACAAATCACTATCAGTCAAAGGATTATCAGGTTCCCCTTTGGGCAAATCTATAATTGTAGAATAAACAAGACCTTCATTCATTGTAATAGTCATGCGCGCCATACTCTTTCTTGGAAATTGGGCTGAATATTCCTCATCAGAAGAAACATGCACTTTATGGGCCAAACCTATGATTTCTCTATCAAAAACATATTTATCAGTGTAAGAACTAGCTCCACCACTACCTGTTACCAAACTCACCGCTGCACTATAAGGAATACTCATTTTTGCAGACGAAAGATTAGGAATATCAACATGGTCATGATGCTTAACAGCAAGTGAATAAGTGACAACATCAATCTTAGCTATATTCCGATAGTCAATATTATGGTCCTTACGAAGTTTTATTGAAGCTTCAATGGAAGGGTGGCAATAACGACAAGCGGCATAAGGTTTGAAATAAACATCTTCAATACAATAAGAATCATCAGGCTTGCGAATCAGTTTAGAATAATCTACTTCTTGTGTCATTTGAGCAAAAAAACCAGCTTCACCGGAAAATGCATCATTAGCACCACGAAATCCTGCCATTGCCATATAAGCAGCCAACACCCCATTGATTGCAGCAGAAGCAATGTTATAAGGTTTCAACTCAGAAGCATCTTCAAGCACTTTTAGGGTTCCATGAGCAGATGCTGTAGAAACAGAGAGGGTCTCTTTCATTTGATTCTTACTGAAACCCAACATAGCTGCTATTCCCATAGCAACACCAATTGTGCCACAAGTTCCGGAAGCATGGTAACCACACTTTTTATGTGAAGGTTGAATGGCATTTGCTAAACGGACAGAAGCCTCGTATCCAATTAAAACTCCTATAGCAAAATTATTCCAAGATACATTTTCTTTTTCAGCAACAGAAAGTAATGCCGTAAAAACGGGAGAACCAGGATGGATGATACCGGAAATAACGCCATCATCCAATTCGGCCATATGTGAACTAATTCCATTAATCAGTAAAGCCGTCTGTAAGGATGCTTTCTGCTTGTAACCGACAAGTGTACAATCCCCCTTCTCATTCAATAATGCAAGAAGAGCATGTCCTTTCTTTTGGGAAATAGCACTGCCTCCTATAGTAGCACTTAAATAATCTACCAAGCATTTCTTTATGAATTGGCTAATTCGAAGCGGAATAGGTTTATCAATAATCTGATAGATAGAATCAACAAAGATATCTGCTATATTATTCATCATATTCCAAAAAATTTAAAATAAGCCGGTGAATCCAATTTTGCAATCTCCCATGCGGTATCATACGCATCTAGTATATTCTGTGGAAGAGCTCCTTGTTTTGCAGCTTCCAAATTCTGATTCATCTGTTCTATCCTGGATGCCCCAAGCAAGATACCATCACCTGCAGCATCTGAAAGACAAGAATGGTTTACCAGCCAACGATAGGCAGCTTCTGCCGAGGGTATATGCTCCTTTTCACACTCTTGCTTGATAATATCAAGAGCTTCAAAATAAGACTTTTTCCAATAACGTTTCCTATAGCTTTCCAAACGGGCAAAACGGCCAGGCTGCGGAGTATCTTCATAATGTTGATACTTGCCCGTCAACATCCCTCCCGCAAGTGGATTGAATGCGTAGAAGGATATTCCAAAATGGCGAAGCGCATCAAAAAGTTCAGGTTCAACGTTGCGACACAATCCATTGTACATTCCTTGATAAACCGAAGGACGCGGACATCCATATTTATCACACAAATGTACAACATCTGCTACAGCCCATGCCGGATAATTACTTAACCCCAGTTTCTTGATTACTCCCTTCTCAAAAAGCTCGGCACAAGTCTGTAAAGCTTCATCAATGGGAGTAGCATAATCGGGAAAATGAAAATACAACATATCCACGGAAGAACGTTTCATGCGGAGAAGAGATTCTCCAAGAAGCGTTTCAATGGCATTACGATCCAGTTTGCCTGTTATACGGGGATGAACTTTCGTTGCAATCTGATAGGAATCTGCTGGAAGTTCCGGTAAAATCTCACCGAGATATTTCTCTGTAGTACCGCCATTATACACATAAGCTGTATCTAATTCATGATTGCCCGAAGCCAAATACTCCTGCACCATGGTCCTGCTTTGCTCCAAATCAAGCTGCGGACCAAAATTCATTGTACCTAATACTATTTTCATATAAATCCCCTATTACTTTCCTAAAACAAGATCAAGGACAGCCTTTTCGTCTTCAACAACTCCATAGGCTTTGGCCCGATTCAGCATCTTATTAGCCCAGCGACGATGAGGGCTCACCTCATTCATCTTATTGCCACTACCACTCTTTATCACTCCTCCTGACGTATTGAGTACTTGAACGGCATCTTCGTATTCCTCGCGCGTAACGGTGAGCATTGCGTTGACAAAACGGGCATGCGTAGGATGGATGATTGTTTTACCGATAAAACCATTTGTCATATCAAGCTGAACTTCACGCAGTAAGCCATCAATAGCCTCATTTATAACTGGTTGACGTGTTGTCAAAGCATTCTGAAAATTAGCTTTTATGAAATCATCTATATTGTCAACCTTATTTGCCATAAAATATTCCCATACCGGTCCAGAAACAACATATTCAGTTTCACGGTTGAAAAAGTTTAAAATATCTGAAAGCGCATTGCTGACTGTACGTATATCGTAAATAGTGGAGTTAATGCCGCGCCTTACACCAAATAAAGAAGACATGTCGGTTCCACCCACACGAACATTGAGAATCATATCTTTATAAGGTTTGAGTATGTTTCGCAAAAGTAGCATTTCTTGTGAGCGTTTTTCAGTATAGGCTATTTCGCGTCCCTCAAGAATGGGCATTCCATAGAGCAACTCTCCCAATCGAGTGGATGTCCATTTCAACATAGACAAATATTCATGTGCATTCTCACTATTAAACTTCGGAAAGACAAAACCAGAAAGGATATGTGCTTCTTCCTTTGTCAATTTCTCCGCAAACCTTTTGAATTGTTCTACACTACGGACACGGACAAATATCAGCGGCAATTCATCTATTGTCAACTTACCTTTATCGACACTATGAAAGAAAAACTCCATGTGCTTAAGAATGTTTTCTTCTGCCTTCGGAAGGTCCTCTTCCTTGATAGCATCTTCCAGACACATAACAATGGAAGTTACATCATTGAAGGTTTTCGTCAACATTTTCTCTCGTATATCAAGAATACCCGGCATATAAAGAGTAGCTCCCAAACAATACTGCAGAAGTTCTTTTTCTGTAAATTTCGTAAATGATTCAGGCTTTACCACAAAAGGAAAGTCTTTATTGTAATAATGATGTATCATGATAAATTTATTGCCAATTATTTTACAAAGAACCTTTGGGAGACTGAACAGCCTCGTTGTAATACGAATCAATAACGCGCTTGACCAACGAAACTTGCTTGGCACGCTTCTTAGCATCATCGGCCGTTGAATCCCAACTATGGGTTTGAGCGACGCTACCGCCGGTTTTCAGATAAATCGGAGCGGCAACCCGAATCATATCCGGTACTTCGTAATGACGAATAAAACCACCGGTAGATTTTGGATTCTCTGTATGAATATCAATGGGAATATCAATTGCATAACGCATAGCAGCCAGCATTTGCAGCTGGATATCACGAACCGGATTGATAGAGTCGGCACCTATGGATTCCAACAATCTGGCAGAACACGGATTGGCCAAACCTGTGTGTGCAGAGATTTTAAAATGGCAGTCAGCAGGAATCTGACCGGCCTTTCTCAGCTCATTCAAAACCCAAAGACACCCTTCGTCATAAACAAGGAAGCCCCTGCATCCGAAAGAAGCAGCACGTTTTACATCTTCAATGGCACGAACTATTTGCTCCTGGCCGCGCAAGCGATAACCCATACGAACTCCCTCCGGAGTGTTGACAGAAGCACTTGTGTCTGTAGTGGCACGAGGACCTATAGCAAGAATTAATTCCAGCTGTGCCTGCTTGGCAAGACGTACCATCTCAGATATTTCATTGTCAGTAAGTGACATTATACCTTTGGTTTGCGTTACACGATGAAGCCAAATGCCATATTTATCCATCTCTTCCAATAGAGCTTCCATCACTTTCGGCCCTTGAATACCCGGAACCTCAAAACGGTATTGTCCGCTGTCAGAAAATCTCTTTTCAGACATTGGAAGACTATAAAGGTCACCCTCCGGAAGCCCGATTGATTTCAGAAAACGTCTTGTCTCTTTCATCACTATATTATTTAATTATACAATCCAAAATATTCTGCACATCTTCATCAGTCAATGCATGATACATCGGCAGACAGATGACATTGTTTGCTGCTTTATGGGCTACCGGTAAATTTTTAGGAGTAGCCGATTCCAGTCCCCGATATGTAGAAAACTCACTTATCAAAGGATAGAAATACCGTCTACCTAACACATTCCGTTCCTTCATCTTAAAATAGAGTTCATCCCGAGTCATGCCATATTTCTCGGCATCCACAAATATTGGAAAATAAGAGTAGTTGTGACGTACACCAGGCATATCTTCCATAAAGCTGATGCCGGGCACTTCCCGCAAAGCATCACGATAACGAATAGCCACTTGACGACGGGCTTCTATCGCAACATCCACTTGCTTCAGGTTGAGCAAGCCGAATGCTGCACGAACTTCATCCATCTTACCATTAATACCAGGAGCCACAATCTCTGTTTCTCCCGCAAAACCAAAATTCTTCAGATAATCAATACGCTTTTTGGTCTTTTCATCGTGGCAAATCAATGCTCCGCCCTCCACGGTATTATATACCTTAGTGGCATGAAAACTAAGCGTCGACATATCTCCGGCATTCAGAATTGATTTTCCACCCACTTCTACCCCAAAAGCATGGGCAGCATCATAAATGACCTTCAAACCGTATTTGTCCGCTATCGCCTGGATACGCTCTGTATCACAAGGCTTGCCATAAACATGTACCGGCATAATCGCCGTTGTCTTGGGGGTTATTGCCGCTTCTATTTTGTCCGGATCAATGTTACAAGTTTCAGGGTCAATATCCACAAATACCGGTTTGATTCCATTCCACCACAAAGCATGGGTGGTAGCTACAAAGCTATACGGAGTTGTTATCACCTCACCAGTAATACGCAATGCTTGCAGAGCACACATCAAAGGCAGTGTGCCATTGGTGAAAAGACTGATATAAGGCACCTTCAAATATTCACACAAGGCTTTCTCCAATTCCTGATGATAATGACCGTTATTGGTCAGCCACTTACGATTCCAAATATCCTGTAAATAAGGCATGAAATCGTCAAGCGAAGGAAGTAATGGAGAAGTAACTGTAATCACTTTATTTTCCATCTTACTATAAAAATATATACTGATTTCTATTTTTTGTGAAGAGCCGACAACCCAAGCCGTTTTACCTCAAGATACTCTGGTAATCTTAATCTTTCATAAACAGCAAAAGCTAATGTCAAACCAACAATAATCTGAATGGGTAATTGAATATAAACGGATATATCCAATAAGGAGAAAAGCCACATGACAGCAGCAATTGTCAAAGAAACTGCAAAAACCGGAAGCACATCCTTGATTTGTTCTATGGTAGAATAGCGTATCAAGTCGGCAGAATAGTGGCTATTTAAGAAATAGGCTATGAAAGAGGTTAAGACACTCCCCCACAGCATATATTCGATGCCATAAAAAATACCTATCAGAATAGGAAACACCGCAATGGTCTTCTTTATGATTTCCAGTTTCAGAAACAAGTCCGAACGTCCTTTCACCTGCAAGATATTCAGATTGATGGCATGAAGCGGATAAAGCATACCACTGAAACAAATGATCTGCAGAAAGGAAACGGCAGGCAACCATTTCTCACCGATCAGAATTATAATCAAAGGCTTAGCCATAGCAGCAAGTCCCAGCATGCAAGCGAATGTCACAAGCATTGTAGTCTTTATTATCTGCCGATAAGCTTCGCGCAAGCGCTCCGGTTCTTCTTGAATGGAACTAAGCACCGGATAACTGACACGCTGGACAATACTGGTCAGATTACTGGAAAATATCGTATTGAACTGCTCTGCACGAGTATATTGCCCCAACTGTGCAGAACTGTAACAACGGCCTATAACCACATAATAAACATTCTTGTAAAGAGTATCCAATAATCCGGACAACAAGAGCTTATAGCCAAAGCCGAACATTTCCTTGAAGCTTTTTACGGAGAATTCCCATTGGGGCATCCATTTACAGAATATCCAAAGAAACAGAGAATTCAGCATCTGCCGGGAAAGCTGTTGCCACACCAAGCTCCATACCCCAAAGCCCACTATAGCCATGCCTACGCCAACCAATCCACTTGAAACAGAAGAGATTATGGATACTTTGGTCTGTGTCTTAAAATCAATACCTCTTACTAATATGGTACGGGGAATGATACCCAATGCGTTAACAATCAGAATCAGCCCTATTACCCTCAGCACATTTGTAAGAACCGGTTCTTTAAAGAACAGACTGATAGCGGGGGCAGATGCATATAAAAGGATGTATAAAACAATGCTAACTATCAGATTAAACACGAAAACCGTATTGTAGTCTACCTTTTCAATACGTACTTTCCGTATCAGTGCATTAGAAAAGCCACTGTCTACAATAGAGTTAGATACAGCTATGAAGATAGCAATCATAGCCATAATGCCATATTCGGCAGGAGTCAAGAGACGGGCCAATATCAAGCCTACCAAAAAGGTAACACCAGAATTGGATATGTTATCGATAAAGCTCCACTTCGCACCATGGACAGCTCTATTCTTTAAAGATTCAGACAAAGATTATTGCAAATTATTACCTGGACAACAACCCAAGTACAGCGCATAAAATATCAGTTATTCTTCCACAATATATCTATTCACATTACGCGTATCCTTGCTAAAGTTCACCCCTATTTTCACCACAACGATTCTTTACTTCCGACGATATTCAAAAAAAGAGAAAGTCGTCACTTCCTCCTCAATCAGGAGGCACAAATCATAATCACTCTCTTTCAACGGTTCAGAAAATAAGGAGTGGAATTGAATGCTATCTTATAGAGTATTGCAGTTTTATTCACATAAAGATAATTTTCTTCAAAGAGAAATTCTATTTACACATTTTCATTCCACTTCCTCCCACGGATAAGGATTCTCCATCACGTTCTGAAACTCATCAACAGCTTCCTGCTGTTCGGCAGTCAGCAATGCAACATTCCAAGAGGCAATGATGGAGTGAGCTTCATCTGCCAAAGGCTCATCGAAAACCTCTCCATAACAAGCAGTGAGCAGACGGAGTTTCAGCAAAGATGCGGGAAGAGTATCCAGAATATCCCAACAACGGTTCAGAACCTCCTGCACATGCTGCTGTTTCTCACCGTGGTCGACAAACGAGGCGCTGTAACCCATCAAAAGAGCGAGGCACACATTGGCCTGTTCCTCCACTGTAGTGCCCCAAGTGCCGGAATTATATAAAGTTGTAGTCAAACGATAAACTTCACCATTACGACGCGACAAGTCATCACTATAGATAGGACTCCCGTCCATACCCAAATACATCAGATCGTGCGCGGCACGCTGAAGGAGGAGTGCTT
>ENA-OZLS01000018-OZLS01000018.1-human-gut-metagenome-genome-assembly--contig:-NODE-18-length-73389-cov-9.134208_pt1 | contig 73389 bp, 71 predicted proteins | sample MGYA00243864_ERZ653793 | MGnify/ENA primary metagenome ERZ653793 (study PRJEB26926, sample SAMN06164605) | human gut metagenome | biome: ENVO:00009003; feature: ENVO:2100002; material: ENVO:00002003...
GGTACGCTGCTGCGGCGGGAGGGCGGCCTGACGCGGTTGGCCGTACCGTGGCCGCCGGACACGCCGTTCCCGCTGACGGAGCTTTTCTGCTTCGCCTGCGTGGGGCAGCGGCAGGGAAAACGGTATGTCTTTTTCTCGTTTTCCGCCGGATGGACGCCCTGTATGCCGGGGAAAACAGGAAAAAGCTGAAAAATTTCGCCGTGGGGACTACCATATCTTGTGTGATTGTGGTATACTGTTGGCAATCAGCGGCCTTTTGCCGCAGCATAGGAGGGTCAGCATATGAGATGTCCCTATTGCGGATACAAAGAGAGTAAGGTGGTGGATTCCCGCCCCGCCGACGAAAGCAGCAGCATCCGCCGCCGCCGGGAGTGCCTGTCCTGCGAAAAGCGCTTCACCACCTACGAGACGGTGGAGAGCCTGCCCATGGTGGTCATCAAGAAGGACGGCTCCCGCCAGAGCTTCGACCGCAGCAAGGTGCTGCGCGGCATCCAGCGCTCCTGCGAAAAGCGTCCCGTCCCCGTGGCGGACATGGAGCGCATGGCCATGGAGATCGAGCAGGAGCTGCAGAACGCGCTGGAGCGCGAGGTCAGCACCGAGGTCATCGGCGAGAAGGTCATGGAGAAGCTGAAGAAGGCCGACGAGGTGGCCTATGTCCGCTTCGCCTCCGTCTACCGCCAGTTCAAGGATATCAACACGTTCATGAGCGAGCTGAACAAGCTGCTCAGCGAGAAGTAAGTCACAGGATATTCTTCACGCTGATCTGCTGCGTCTCCGCCACCATCCGCAGGCTGGCCCCCAGCTCTGCCAGCGCGGGACGCAGCTCCTCGCCGCCGATGGCGCACAGCACTGCGGCGCGGCACAGCAGCGTCTCGGCGCTGTTGATGTCCTCGTGGGACACCACGATGTGCAGATACACCTGATCTGCCTGCCACAGGGCGCGCAGCCGCGCCAGCGCCGCTGCCGCTTCCCCCGTGTCACCGGCTATGGCCGCGCTGTCCGCCGCGGCCAGCTCCTGCTGCCACAGGGCGCACCGGCGGGTGAGGTGTACCGCGTTCCACACGGAGAAGGCCAGCAGCGCCGCCAGCACGAATATGGGGATGCGCATGGCTCTCATCGTGCGTCCTCCTTCAGCTGGCACACCACGCCGCCGTTTTCGTCCACCGACAGGAGGAACACGTCCCGCGGGTGCCGGATCTTCCGCTTCTGCAGCTGCTGGCGCAGCCAGTTCTCGTCCCGCCCGGCCAGACGCAGGTTCTCCGCCATGATGCGGCCGTCGTTGATGACCACCGTGGGCAGGAACACGTCGTCCTCCACGGCCACGGCCATCTGCCGCGCCGTCAGGGGCTGCTGGTCGGCTCGCAGCAGCACCGACAGGTGCCCGCTGGTCTCCAGCACCGCGTATTTCACGGTGTTGATGTCCAGCACGCCCTGCCCCCGCAGCTCCTCCATCAGCTCGTCCAGCGTCAGGCGGTTGTGGTGCATCACCTCCTGCCGGATCTGACCGTTTTTGATGACCAGCGCCGGCTCGCCGCACACCAGCGACCGGAACCGCACGTTCCGCAGGCTGATGCAGCTGAACAGGGTGGACAGCGCGATCAGCGCCAGGATCGGCACCACGCCGTTGAGCAGGGGAATGCCGAAGTCCTGCATGGGCACCGATGCCAGATCGGAGATCAGCAGCGTCAGCACCAGCTCGATCGGCTCCAGCTCGCCGATCTGCCGCTTGCCGCTGAGGCGCAGTCCCACGATCAGCAGCAGATACAGGATCACGGTGCGCAAAAAAGCAGTTGCCAAATTGATACACGCCCTTTCATGGTTTTTTCAGTATGCCCCCATGCGGCCGGAATATGCCGCGCGTGGCGACAGATATCTTATCTTTCAGGAGGAAAATCAAATATGTGTGGGATCGTAGGATATGTGGGCGCCCAACAGGCGGCCCCCATTCTGCTGGACGGTCTGCGCCGTCTGGAGTATCGCGGTTACGACTCCGCCGGTATGGCCGTCTGCGGCCCGGAGGGGCTGCGTGTCTGCAAGACCAAGGGCCGCCTGCAGGCGCTGGCCGAGCTGACGGAGGAGGGCCGCGCCGTGCCCGGTACGCTGGGCGTGGGACACACCCGCTGGGCCACCCACGGGGAGCCCAACGACATCAACGCACACCCGCAGGTCAGTGAAAACGGCCTGTTCGCCGTTGTCCACAACGGCATCATCGAAAACTACGCCCTGCTGCGCGAGCAGCTGGCGAAAAAGGGCTACACCTTCCGCTCCCAGACGGACACGGAGGTGGTGGCCCAGCTGCTGGCGTACTACTACGCCGCCAGCCACGACCTGTTCGAGGCGGTGAACAGCATGCTCTCCGCTGTGGAGGGCGCCTATGCGCTGGGCATCGTCTGCGCCGACGCGCCCGACCGGCTCATCGCCGCCCGGAAGGACGCGCCGCTGCTGCTGGGCTGCGGCGACGGCGAGAACTTCTTGGCCTCCGACGTGACGGCCCTGCTGCGCCACACCCGCGACATCGTGTATATGGACGACGGCGAGCTGGCCGTCATCACCGCGGGCGGCATCCGCATCTACGACGAGCGCCGCCGCCCCATCGAAAAGGAGCACCAGCACATCGACTGGGACGTGGACGCTGCGGAAAAGGGCGGCTACGACCACTTCATGCTCAAGGAGATACACGAGCAGCCTGCCGCCATCGCCCGCGCCATTACCGGCCGCGTCCAGAATGGCCGCGTGGTGCTCAGCGACCTGACCATGACGGATCGTGAGATCCGTGAGCTGGGCCGCATCTGCATCGTGGCCTGCGGCTCCAGCTACCATGTGGGCATGGTGGGCAAATACAGTCTGGAGCGGCTGCTCCGCCGCCCGGTGGAGGTGAGCCTTGCCTCCGAGTTCCGATACAGCGATCCCATCGTGGGACCGGGTGATCTGGTCATCGTTATCAGCCAGTCCGGCGAGACGCTGGACTCCATGGCCGCCCTGCGGGAGGCCAGAAAGCGCGGCGCCCGCATCCTGTCCATCGTCAACGTGGTAGGCTCCTCCATCGCGCGGGAGTCCCACGACGTGCTGTACACATGGGCCGGGCCGGAGATCGCCGTGGCCACCACCAAGGCGTACAGCACCCAGATGGTGGTGCTGAACCTGCTGGGCCTGTACTTCGGCAACGTGCTGGGCACCGTGGATCTGGACACCTATACCGCCATGGTGCGGGGCATCGAGGCCCTGCCCGCCCAGATGGAGCGGCTGCTGGCCGACACGGAGGACATCCGCGCCGCCGCCAGAGAGCTGGCCGGACACGATCAGATCTTCTTCATCGGCCGCAATCTGGACTACGCCCTGTCGCTGGAGGGCAGCCTGAAGCTCAAGGAGATCTCCTACATCCACTCCGAGGCCTACGCCGCCGGTGAGCTGAAGCACGGCACCATCTCCCTCATCGAGGAGGGCACGCCGGTCATCGCCGCCGCCACCTACATGCCGCTGTTCGACAAGGCCATGAGCAACGTGGTGGAGGTGCAGGCCCGGGGCGCGCAGGTGCTGGCCCTGACCACCGACGCCGGCGCGGCGCAGATGCACAGCCGTGTGGAGCGTGTGCTCACCGTCCCGGAGACGGAGACGATGCTGCTGCCGCAGCTGGGCGTGGTGCCCCTGCAGCTGCTGGCCTACTACATCGCGCTGGAGCGGGGCTGCGATATCGACAAGCCCCGGAATCTGGCCAAGAGCGTCACCGTGGAATAAGAAAAACCGGGGGAAACGGACAAAAGCCGTTTCCCCCCTTTCCTTTTCCAAAATGGTGTGCTATACTTGAAAATTGACTGAATACCAAGGAAAGGGCGTGTACGACATGCACGACGAGCTGCTGCGCCGGCTCAACGAGACAAAGACCATGTCCATCGTGGGCATGTGCAAGAACGCGGGCAAGACCACCATGCTCAACTGGATGCTCACCGGCGGCCACCTGCGCGGCACGCTGGGCCTGACCTCCATCGGCCGGGACGGCGAGTCCACCGACGTGGTCACCGGCACGGAGAAGCCCGGCATCTTCGTAAAGGAGGGTACGCTCATCGCCACGGCCAAGGATATGCTGCGGCTGGGCGACGTGACCAAGGAGATCCTGATGACCACCGGTATCCCCACCCCGCTGGGCGAGGTGGTGATCCTGCGGGCCCGCAGCGCCGGCTATGTCCAGCTGGCCGGCCCGTCCATCACCACGCAGCTCAAGTCCGTGTCCCAGTCGTTTTTTGAGCTGGGCGCCGACCGCTCCATCATCGACGGCGCGCTGGGCCGGAAGAGCCTGGGCGCCCGGGCCGTGGCGGAGGGCGTGATCCTCTGCACCGGCGCCAGCTACCACATGAGCATGGAGAAGGTCATCGCCGACACGGTGCATATCTACCGCCTGATGAACCTGCCCAAGGCGGCGGAGCTGCCGCCGGAGGCCGTGGACGGTCTGGAGGCCTGCGTCAAGGAGCACGGCGCGGCGCTGATCACCGGCGCTCTGACGGACACCATGGTGCTGCCGCTGCTGCGCTCCGGCGTACTGCGCCGCTGCCGTCTGGTGGTGAAGGACCCCAGCAAGGTGCTGCTCACCGCCGACACGCTGGATAAGCTGTCCGCCCGCGAGGTATCGCTGGAGACGGAGGAGGCCGCCCGTACCCTGTGCATCACCGTGAACCCGGTGTCGGCCTACGGCTGGAAATTCGACAAGGACGAGTTTCTGCACCGCATGCGCGAAGCGGTGGAGGTGCCCGTCATCAACGTAAAGGAGGAATTGGCATGATCGAGATCCGATTTGAGGAGCGCGTGAAGATCGGCCTGCAATATGTGCTGGAATCCCTGCACGGCTGCTCGCCCTTCGGGCAGGAAAAGATCCGCCGCCTGCGGTTCTATACGCCGGAGGAGCGGGCCGAGCTGGAGACGGAGCTGTATAACGTGGAGCGGGCCGCGGCTGCGGCGGAGGAGCTGAAGGACCAGTACACCAAGCTGATGACCGGCCTGTGCCAGATGAAGGACATCCGCACCTCCCTGCGCCGCTGCGCGGCGGGGGAGACGCCGGACCATGTGGAGCTGTTCGAGATCAAGGGCTATCTCCAGCGGCTGGACGGCCTGCGTCCGCTGCTGGCGGAGATCGATGCCGTCACCCATTTCAAGGGCATCGCTCTCCACGACCCAAAGCCCGCGCTGGCTATCCTCGACCCCGACGGCACCGGCAGCCGCGGCTTCTACATTCCCGACAGCGCCACCGCCAAGCTCAAGGAGATCCGTCAGGCCAAGAAGGACGTGGAGGAGCGGCTTTTCAAGGCGGCGACGGATGCGGAGAAGGACGACCTGCGCCTGCGGCGCACCCGCCTGTGCGCCGAGGAGGACGCCGAGGAGATGCACGTCCGCCGTGCCATGGGCGCGGCGCTGGCTCCCATGGTGGACGACCTGCTGGCGGACGCGGAGACATCCGGCCGTCTGGACTTCATCATCCAGAAGGCCCTGTTCGCCGTGCGCTACGGCGGCATCCGCCCGGAGCTTACCGACGGCGAGCTGGAGCTGACCGACATGATCAACCCCGAGATCTGCGACCTGCTGGACCAGCAGGGACGACGCTTCGTCCCCGTCTCCATCCGTCTGGAGCAGGGGGCCACCGTCATCACCGGCGCCAACATGGGCGGCAAGTCCGTGGCCATGAAAACCGTGGCGCTCAACGCCCTGCTGCTGCAGGCGGGCTTTCTGGTCTGCGCCAGGGAGGCCCGGATGCCTCTGTTCCACAGCGTGAAGATGCTGTTTGATGACCTCCAGTCCATCCAGTCGGGCCTCAGCGGCTTCGGCTCCGAGATCGTCCAGTTCCAGAAGGCGCTGGCGGAGGTGGAGCGGGGCTATTCCCTGTTCCTGCTGGATGAGTTCGCCCGGGGCACCAACCCCGACGAGGGCGCGGTGATCGTGCAGGCTGTCACCCGCTACCTCAACGGCGTCAACGCCATCTCCCTGCTGACCACCCACTACGACAAGGTGGCGGAGTATGCCCGCCTGCACTACCAGATCATCGGTCTGCGGGACGTGGATACCGAGCAGATACGCCGTGAGCTGGCCGCCACAAGCGAGGACGGCGTGGCCGTCATCGCCCGCCACATGAATTACGGCCTGTACCGGGTGGAGGGCCGCTCCGACTGTCCCCGGGACGCGCTGAACATCTGCCGGATGCTGTCTTTGAAGCCGGAGATCCTCAAAATGGTGGAGGAGTCCTACTGATTTTCGCGGCGTGAAAAAAACCGCGAAAAGGATAAGAAAAATTTGTATGGTGCAAAAATATTATTGTCAAAACTGTCACGAAGTCCCTTGACAAATGCCCCAAAAGCGGTATAATTTGAACGTAGAATTTCATAAATATCAGTCAATAGAGGCGCGGAGATCGGGGTACTGCTGTGTGTAAGGGACAGGCACCCATGTGATGCAGCGGGAAGGAGTTCTCCGCCGAAAGCGACAGACCAGCCTGAGGGTCTGCCGCTTGGCAGCGCGGTGTAAGCGGCGCTGCTGTCATGTAGCGATACATGGAGCGCTATTGGTCAATGACCTTGACCGATAGCGCTTTTTTTCATACCCAAAAAGAAGCGGTAACGGCCGGATCTGGTGTTGAGAAATTGCACGTCCAAAATTTTGAAGGAGGAAAAACTTATGGAAAAGATGACTTCTATGCTCCGTCTGCGTATGAGCGCCAAGGATGCTCATTACGGCGGAAACCTGGTGGATGGCGCCCACATGGTGCATCTGTTCGGCGATGTCGCCACCGAGCTGCTGATCAAGTGCGACGGCGACGAGGGTCTGTTCTGTGCGTATGACAACGTGGAGTTCCTGGCTCCCGTGTACGCCGGCGACTACATCGAGGCCTACGGCGAGATCGAGAAGATCGGCAACACCTCCCGCACCATGAAGTTCGAGGCCCGCAAGGTCATCGTGTCCCGCCCCGACATCAGCGCCTCCGCCGCTGACGTTCTGGCCGAGCCCGTGGTGGTCTGCCGCGCCCACGGCACCTGCGTCACCCCCAAGGACTGCCAGCGCAACAAGATCGAGAAGTAAGGGAGCGGAACGATGGAAAAGCTCATTATTACCGCCGCCATCTGCGGCGCTGAGGTCACCAAGGCCCAGAACGAGGCTGTTCCCTACACCGTCGAGGAGATGGTGCGCGAGGCCAAGTCCGCCTACGAGGCCGGCGCGGCCATCCTGCACATCCACGTCCGCGAGGACGACGGCACCCCCACCCAGAGCCGCGATCGCTTCAAGGTCGTCATGGACGCCATCCGCAAGGAACTGCCCGACGTGATCATGATCCCCTCCACCGGCGGCGCCACCGGCATGAGCCCCGAGGAGCGTCTGCAGCCCACCGAGCTGTATCCCGAGATGGCCACGCTGGACTGCGGTACCTGCAACTTCGGCGACGAGATCTTCGACAACACCATGCCCACCATGCGCGCCTTCGGCAAGCGCATGATCGAAAACGGCATCAAGCCCGAGTACGAGTGCTTCGAGCTGGGTCACATCGACACCATTCTGGGCATGGCCAAGAAGGGCGAGGTGCCCGGCCACCCCATGCAGTTCAACTTCGTGCTGGGCGTCCACGGCTGCACCCCCGCCTCTGTGGAGAATCTGGCCTTCTTCGCCAGCAAGATCCCCGCTGACGCCACCTGGACTGTCTCCGGTGTGGGCCGCGCTGCGTGGACGATGGCCGCTGCCGCCATCGCCATGGGCGGCAACGTCCGTGTCGGCTTCGAGGACAACATCTATCTGGGCAAGGGCCAGAAGGCCGCGTCCAACGGCGAGCTGGTGGCCAAGGTCGTCCGCATCGCCAAGGAGCTGGGCCGCGAGATCGCGACTCCCGCTGAGGCCCGCGAGATCCTGAGCCTCAAGCCCCTGAAGTAAGCAGCTACATACAATCAACATATAAATTTTAGGAGGATATTACAATGGCTGAACTGAAAGGCAACAAGTACGGTTCCCACCGCGTTATCGAGCCCAAGGGCGTTCTGACTCAGGCCGCTTGGAAGATCGACAACGACATGAGCAAGGTCTACTCCAACGAGATCGTCTGCGACGTGACCTCCCTGAACATCGACTCCGCTTCCTTCACCCAGATCTCCGAGGCCTGCGGCGGCGATGAGAAGAAGATCGGCGAAATGATCCTGGGCATCGTCGCTGAGCGCGGCAAGCAGCAGAATCCTGTCACCGGCTCCGGCGGTATGTTCAAGGGCGTCGTCGCTCACATCGGCGAGGACCTGAAGAAGAAGCCCGGCTTCGACCTGAAGGAGGGCGACAAGATCGTCTCCCTGGTGTCCCTGTCCATGACCCCGCTGAAGATCGACAAGATCCTGGCCATCCACAAGGATATCGACCGCGTGGACATCGTCGGCAAGGCCATCCTGTTCGAGTCCGCTCTGTACGCCAAGATGCCCGAGGATATGTCCGAGCCTCTGGCCCTGGCCGCTCTGGACGTGGCCGGCGCTCCTGCCCAGGCCCGCAAGCTGCCTCACGAGGGCGACAGCGTCCTGATCCTGGGCGCCAACGGCAAGTCCGGCGTTCTGTGCGGTTGGGAAGCCATGAAGAAGGTCGGCCCCAACGGCAAGGTCGTGGGCGTCGTCCGCAACCCCAAGCAGGTCCCCGGCCTGATGGAGCTGGGTGTGTACACCGACGTGATCGTCGCCGACTGCACCAAGCCCGTTGAGGTCATGGAGGCTGCTCTGGCCGCCAACGATGGCAAGGAGTACGATCTGTCCATCTGCTGCGTGAACATCGAGTCCTGCGAGATGTCCGCCATCCTGCCCGTCCGCGACGACGGCATGGTGTACTTCTTCTCCATGGCTACCTCCTTCACCAAGGCCGCCCTGGGCGCCGAGGGTATCGGCAAGGACGTGACCATGATCATCGGCAACGGCTACACCAAGAACCACGCTCAGATCACGCTGGACGTGCTGCGTGAGAACCCCAAGCTGCGCAAGCTGTTCGACGAGAAGTACTGCTAAACGACTTCCTTCAAAAGCTGGGAGGCCCAAACGGCCTCCCAGCCTTTGACCTACACCGAAACATTATGATTTTGTGAAGGAGAAACGACTATGAAGACTCGCAACGGTTTGTTTGCCGATGTTCCCGAGAATCTGTGGAACGACTGGCATTGGCAGGTCGCCAACCGCGCTGAGACGGTTGAGGATCTGAAGAAGTACATGAACCTGACTCCCGATGAGGAGGAGGGTGTCCGCAAGACGCTGGGCAAGCTGCGCATGGCTGTTACCCCCTACTACCTGTCCCTGATCGACCTGAACGATCCCTTCGATCCCATCCGCAAGATGGCCATTCCCCGCGCGGAGGAGCTGGAGTACGCCGACTATGAGGACGCCGATCCCCTGCACGAGGATACCGACTCTCCCACCCCCGGCCTGACCCACCGCTATCCTGACCGCGTGCTGCTGCTGATCACCGACCAGTGTTCCATGTACTGCCGTCACTGCACCCGTCGCCGCTTCGCCGGTCAGAACGACTGCGAAGTGCCCATGCAGCAGATCGACAAGTGCATCGACTATGTGGCCGCTCATCCCGAGGTCCGCGATGTCCTGCTGTCCGGCGGTGACTGCCTGATGGTCTCCGATGAGAATCTGGAGTACATCATCAAGCGCCTGCGCGCCATTCCCCATGTGGAGATCGTCCGTCTGGGCTCCCGCACCCCCGTTGTGTGCCCCCAGCGTATCACTCCCGAGCTGTGCGCCATGCTGAAGAAGTATCACCCCATCTGGCTGAACACCCACTTCAACACCCCCAAGGAGTTCACCCCCGAAGCCGCCAAGGCCTGCGCCATGCTGGCTGACGCCGGTATCCCCCTGGGCAACCAGTCCGTGCTGCTGGCCGGCGTGAATGACTGCATCCATGTGATGATGGAGCTGGTTCACGGTCTGGTCAAGATGCGTGTCCGCCCCTACTACATCTATGCCTGCGATCCTTCTCTGGGTCTGAGCCACTTCCGTACTCCCGTGTCCAAGGGCATCGAGATCATGGAAGCCCTGCGCGGCCATACCTCCGGCTACTGCATCCCCACCTTCGTGGTGGACGCCCCCGGCGGCGGCGGCAAGACCCCCGTTATGCCCAACTACCTGATCTCCGAGACCCCCCGCAAGGTCATCCTGCGCAACTTCGAGGGCGTCATCACCTCCTACACCCAGCCCGAGCACTACGTCCAGGATTGCCACTGCGACGTCTGCACCGGCAAGAAGAAGGTGGAGAAGACCGGCGTGGCATGGGTCGCCGAGGGTACCAAGCAGCGCTATCTGGAGCCCACCAAGCTGCTGCGTAACGAGCGTCACGTCAAGAAGTAAGAGAGAGGTTTAACGTATGGAAAGCAAACTCGGCTTGAATATGGAGCTGGTCAATCAGGCGCGTGCCTCCGCCGCCAAGGTGGCGGACGACACCCAGCACTTCATTGACCAGCACACCACCGTCACGGTGGAGCGCGCTGTTTGCCGTCTGCTGGGTATTGATGGCATCAATGATATGGATGTCCCTCTGCCCAACGTGGTTGTCGACCACCTGATGGCCAACTCCCTGCTGCCCGCCGGCGCCGCGTGGGCCATCGGCAACGCCATGGTGGAGACCGGTAAGGATCCCCAGGGCGTGGCGGATGCCGTCAGCAGCGGCGAGCTGGATCTGAGCAAGATCCCCGCCCACACCGACGCGGAGGTTCGTGCGGCCATCACCCCCGTGGTGAACGCCACCGTGGATCGCATCAACAAGAACGTTGCCAAGCGCAACGCTTACCTGAAGGAGTGGGGCGATAAGGAAGGCCCGTACCTGTATATCATCGTGGCTACCGGTAACATCTACGAGGATATCATCCAGGCCAAGGCCGGTGCCAAGCAGGGCGCCGACATCATCGCCGTTATCCGTACCACCGGTCAGTCCCTGCTGGACTATGTGCCTTACGGCGCCACCACCGAGGGCTTCGGCGGCACCTATGCCACGCAGGAGAACTTCCGCCTCATGCGCGCCGCGCTGGACGAGGTGGGCGAGGAGCAGCACCGCTATATCCGGCTGTGCAACTACTGCTCCGGCCTGTGCATGCCTGAGAACGCCGCCATGGGCGCTCTGGAGCGTCTGGACGTCATGCTGAACGACGCTCTCTACGGCATCCTGTTCCGCGACATCAACATGCAGCGCACCATCGTCGACCAGTACTTCTCCCGCGTCATCAACGGCTACGCCGGCGTCATCATCAACACCGGTGAGGATAACTACCTGACCACCGACGACGCCATCACCGCCGCCCACACTGTGCTGGCCTCCCAGTTCCTGAACGAGGCCTTCGCCAAGGACGCCGGTATGCGCGAGGAGCAGATGGGTCTGGGCCACGCCTTCGAGATGGATCCCGCCGTGGAGAACACCTTCCTGTACGAGCTGGCGCAGGCACAGATGGCCCGCGAGATCTTCCCCAACGCACCCCTGAAGTACATGCCTCCCACGAAGTTCATGACCGGCAACATCTTCCGCGGCCACATTCAGGACGCCCTGTTCAACATGGTGACCATCCTGACCAACCAGCGGCTGTGCCTGCTGGGCATGATGACCGAGGCCATCCACACCCCGTTCATGTCCGACCGTGCTCTGTCCATCGAGAACGCCCAGTACATCTTCCGTACCATGAAGGATCTGGGCAGCGAGCTGACCTACAAGGAGAACGGCATCATCCGCAACCGCGCCAACGAGGTGCTGACCAAGGCCACCGACCTCCTGAAGGAGATCGAGAAGCTGGGCCTGTTCACCACCATCGAGAAGGGCATCTTCGCCGATGTCAAGCGTCCCAAGGACGGCGGCAAGGGCCTGGCCGGCGTTGTGGTCAAGGACGACAAATACTTCAATCCGTTCATTGAAGTCATGAAAGGCAAGGTGGGAGCATGAGCAGCGGACTGTACAACACCCATAAGATCGATTTCGATACCACGCTGGATCTGACCCGTCTGAAGCCCTATGGCGACACCATGAACGACGGTAAGGTGCAGACCAGCTTCACCCTGCCCGTCAAGGATGACGAGCGCGGTGAGGAGGCCGCCCGCCAGATCGCCAAGAAGATGGGTCTTGAGGAGCCCAACGTGGCATACCACACCGCGCTGGACAAGGAGTTCACCTTCTATGTGGTCTACGGCAGCTGCGTCCACTCCGTGAACTACGAGGATATCCACGTCATCACCGTGGAGTCCGACGTTATGAGCATGGAGGATACCAACGACTATATCCGTGAGCACATCGGCCGCAAGGTCGTGATGGTCGGCGCCTCCACCGGCACCGACGCCCACACCGTTGGTATCGACGCCATCATGAACCGCAAGGGCTTCGCCGGCCACTACGGTCTGGAGCGCTACGAGATGATCGAGGCTTACAATCTGGGCTCTCAGGTTCCCAACGAGGAGTTCATCAAGAAGGCGCTGGAGCTGCACGCCGATGTGCTGCTGGTCTCCCAGACCGTTACCCAGAAGGATGTGCACATCCAGAACCTGACCAACCTCATCGAGCTGCTGGAGGCCGAAGGTCTGCGTGACAAGTTCGTTGTCTGCTGCGGCGGCCCCCGTATCACCCATGAGCTGGCCAAGGAGCTGGGCTTCGACGCCGGCTTCGGCGCCGGCAAGTACGCCGACGACGTGGCGTCCTTCGCTGTGACCGAAATGGTCAAGCGCGGCATGAAATAAGATCCTCAGCAAAGCGGAGAGCCGCCTGGCCGACTCTCCGCTTTTTGCGCAAATCAACAATATATGGGTAGTTTTGCGCAAAAACAACATGGTAATCCCTTGCATTTTCGTGCAAAGGATGCTATGATGCTATTGTCAGAAAAGCCACGAAGCGGGAGTCTCCGTGGCTGTACACCGTCGGGCGGCCGCCGCATCCGCCCCGGCCGCCCGGCGGCATAAAACAAGGAGGAACAGAAATGGCAAAGAAACCTGTACTGACTGCCAAAGAGGCAGCGGCAATGATCCCCGATGGCGCTACCATTATGTGCGGCGGCTTTCTGGCCTGCGGCCAGGCCCGCGCCATCGTCAAGGAGCTGGTCGCCCGCGGCACCAAGGACCTGACCCTGATCGCCAACGATATGGGTCGTGCTGTCGGCCCCAAGGGTGAGGAGTTCTTCGGCATCGCGGAGCTGATCCACAATCATCAGGTCAAGCGCGTCATCGCCACCCATGTGGGCATGACCCCCGAGGTCGGCCAGCAGCACACCGAGGGCACGCTGGAGGTCAACCTGCTGCCCCAGGGTACGCTGGCTGAGTGCATCCGCGCTGCCGGCGCCGGTCTGGGCGGCGTGCTGACCCCCGTGGGCATCGACACGCTGGTGGAGGAGAGCCCCTTCTGCATGGGTCGTCAGACCGTCAACGGCAAGGATTACCTGCTGATGAAGCCTATCCACGCCGATTTCGCCCTGCTGGGTACCTATAAGTGCGATGAGTTCGGTAACTGCTGGTACAAGGGCACCATGCGCAACTTCAACGTTGTCATGGCCACCGCCGCCGACACCGTCATTGCCGAGTGCGAGTACATCGTTCCCGTGGGGGACTTTGAGCCCGAGAACATCCATACCTACGGTATGTGCGTTGACTACATCGTGGAAGGAGACAGAAAGTAATGGAAAAGTCCGAGATCAAAGGCTTTATCGCCAAGCGCTGCGCCAAAGAGCTGAAGGACGGCGACGTCGTGAATCTGGGCATCGGCCTGCCCACCCTGATCCCCAACTATCTGCCTGAGGGCGTTGAGGTGATCATCCACGCTGAGCTGGGTATCGTCTCCGCCGGTGTGTCCCCCAAGGAGGGCGACGCCAACTATGATCCCTACCACGTTGTGGATGCCGGCGGCAACCCCTCCTCCGTGGCTTTTGGCGGCGGCTTCATCGACTCCGCCACCAACTTCGGCCTGATCCGCGGCGGCCATGTGGACGCCTGCTTCCTGGGCGCTCTGGAGGTGGACGCCAAGGGCAATCTGGCCAACTGGATCATCCCCGGCAAGAAGATGCCCGGCATGGGCGGCGCCATGGATCTGTGCGTCGGCGCCAAGCACTGCATCGTCTGCATGGAGCACACTGCCAAGGGCAACCCCAAGATCTTCGAGAAGTGCCGTCTGCCCCTGACCGCCTCCCACTGCGTGAACAAGATCATCACCGAGATGTGCGTGTTCGAGGTCACCAAGGACGGTCTGCTGATGACCGAGATCAACCCCGAGTTCACCGTGGACGACGTGAAGGCCGCCACCGCTGCCCCCTTCGCCGTTGCCGCTGACCTCAAGAGCATGATCGACTGATCTGCCCTGCAATAAGCAAAAAAAGGAAGGCCCCCCGCGGGGGGTCTTCCTTTTTTGCCCGGAACCATGCGCCACCGCGCAAAAGGAAAAGGCCCAAAGGGCCTTTTCCTTTTGCGTATCTCTGTCACTGCTTCAGGCGCTTGTCGCACTTCTTGCTGAGCCATGTGCCCAGACTCTGGAATACCTGCACCAGCAGCACCAGAATGACCACCGCTACCAGCATCACCAGATATTTATACCGGTAGTAGCCGTAGTCGATGGCGATCTTGCCCAGACCGCCGCCGCCGATGATGCCGCTCATGGCGGAGTAGCCCAGAATGGTGGTCAGCGCGATGGTCACGTTCTGGATGAGGGAGGGCACGCTCTCCGGGATCATCACCTTGCAGATGATCTGCATGGGCGTGGCGCCCATGCTCTGGGCGGCCTCAATGATGTTGCTGTCCACCTCACGAAGACTGCTCTCCACCAGCCGCGCCACAAAGGGGAACGCCGCCGCCACCAGCGGAACGATGGTGGCCGTGGTGCCCACGGCGGTGCCGATGAGCAGACGGGACAGGGGGAACACCATGATCATCAGGATCAGGAACGGGATGGAGCGCAGCAGGTTGATGAGGACGTTCAGCACCTGCATCAGCCAGCGGGGGAGGGGCAGCACGCCGTTTTTCTCGCCCGCCACCAGCAGTACGCCCAGCGGCAGACCGATGACCAGCGACAGCGCCGTGCTCACCACGGTGACATAGAACGTCTCCCACACGGCGAAGGGCAGAGAGGGCAGCACGGTCAGCAGGTCCTGCACGGACTTCTGGGAAAACAGATCGCTGTACATACTCACTCCACCTCCTCAACCTGCACGTTGGCCACATTGTGGATAAACGCCACGGCCTTGTCGAACTGACTGCTGGGGATGCCCAGCATCATGCTGCCGTACACCTTTTCAGACAGCTTCTGGGTGCTGGCGGAGATCACGTTGCAGAGGATGCCCTCCTCCGCCGCCAGCCGGGCGATCAGGGGGATGCTGGTGGTCTTGCTGTCCTTGAACACCAGCCGCACCAGCTTTTCCTCCGCCGGATCGTACACCTGCGCGTCAGCGCCGCCGGGGAACACCAGCCGCCGTCCGGCCGCGGATTTGGGGGCGGCGAACACCGTGCCTACCAGCCCGGCCTCCGCCACCTGCCCCTCGTCCAGAATGGCCACATGGCTGCATATCTCCTTCACCACGCTCATCTGGTGGGTGATGACCACCACGGTGATGTTCAGCTGCTTGTTGATGTCCCGGATCAGCTCCAGGATCTGCCGGGTGGTGTTGGGGTCAAGAGCGCTGGTGGCCTCGTCGCACAGCAGCACCTTGGGATGGGTGGCCAGCGCGCGGGCAATGGCGATGCGCTGCTGCTGGCCGCCGGACAGCTGGGCCGGATAGGCGTCCGCCTTGTCTGGCAGACCCACCAGCTCCAGCAGCTCCCGGGCACGCTGCTCGGCCTCGCTTTTCTTCACCCCCGCCAGCTCCATGGGGAAGCACACGTTCCGCAGGCAGGTGCGCTGCATCAGCAGGTTGAACCGCTGGAAGATCATGGTGATCTCCCGCCGCGCCGCCCGCAGCTGGGCGGGGGTCATGGTGTCCAGCCGCTGGCCGTTGACGATGATCTCGCCGCTGGTAGGCTTCTCCAGCAGATTGATGCAGCGCACCAGCGTGCTCTTACCGGCGCCGGACATACCGATGATGCCGTAAATGTCGCCGTCCTCGATGGTGAGGGAGACGTCCTTGAGAGCGTCTACCCCGCCGGCTGTACCGGCATCAAATGTCTTGCTGACATGCTTCAGTTCGATCACGGACGTCTCCCTCCTTTTCCGGTTACTTGCTCAGGGCGTCCAGCGTGGTCTGCTTGCCGCCGTACAGGCCCATAGGCTCCACATGGACGGCGGAGATGGAGACGATGTGGGTGCCGTTCTGAGCGTTGAAGTCCTCCAGATAGGGCAGGTGCTGGAAGTAGTTGGCGTCCACGGTGCCGTCATCAACGACGGTGTTGGGCACCACATAGTCATTGTAGCTCTGGATATCCAGCGTGATGTCCTTGGCGGCCAGGATCTCCTTGGCCACCTCCAGGATCTCGGCGTGAGGCGTGGGGGAAGCGGCGATGCTGATGGTCTGGCCCTTCAGGGCGTCGTAGTCCACGCTGGCGTCATAGCCGTCGGTGGGGTTCTCCACCACGGAGACGACGGAGCCGTTGTACTGCTGGCTGATGTAGTCGGCCACCTGCTTGCTCTCCAGCGCGGCCTTCAGAGCCAGGATCTTGGGCTCGTTCTCGTTGCCCTCCTTGACAGCCAGAATGTTGGCGTAGGCGGAGGCGCTGCCCTCAATGAGCAGAGAGTCGCTGACGGGGTTCAGACCGGCGTTGATGGCGTAGTTGCTGTTGATGACGGCGTAGTCCAGATCGGGCAGCATGTTGGGCAGCTGGGCGGCCTCGGCCTCCACGATCTCCACATTGTGGGGGTTCTCCACGATGTCGTTCTTGGTGGCGGTGATGCCCACGCCGTCCGCCAGCTTGATGATGCCGTTCTCCTGCAGCAGCAGCAGGGCGCGGGCCTCGTTGGTGGTATCGTTGGGCACGCCGATCTTGACGGTGGCCTTGGTGTCGCTGTCGTTGTCATCGGCGCTGGTGTTGTCCTTACCGCCGCAGGCCGTCAGGCTCAGGGCCAGGATCAGGGTCAGGGCCAGAGCGGCCAGACGGGTAAAAGTATTACGTTTCATGTTCATGTCTCCTTTTCAAATATGGCTTGAAGGAATATATGATCTTGCTGGCGGCATACCGTGGGGCTGTGCACGTGCCCCGCTGTCTGCCGGAACAAACGAAAGAGGTGGCGGCGCGCCGCGCCGGGACAAAACAAAAACAGCGGCAGGTCGATCGACCCTCCGCTGCTTGCTCACACACCGGCTTTTTCAAGCCGACAAACAGTTTTTGGAAAGCAACCGATCTTTTTGGGCGCGCAGAAACATGCACATGGACATCATACCCATGCACATCTCGCACATCATCATAGCCGTGCCGCGACGCTTCATGCTGCCTTCCTCCTCACTGTATTTTGCCGAAGCTGGGTGCATCATAACGCTTTTGCCGTCAAATGTCAACCCTTTTTTCTCGTTTCTGCATTTTTCCTAAAAAACCTACATATGCCGTAGGCGTTTTCGTGCCATCTGCCATGCCGCAACTTTCTGGTTGCAGAAACCACAAGATGGTGTATAATGTTATGCAATGAACCACAACGGGGAAGGGAGAGGTGCGTATGGCATCCCATGTTTTTGACCTCATCGCGCAGGAGGAGCTGCGGCAGGAGACAACGGTGGAGCTCATCGCCAGCGAGAATTTTGCCAGCGGCAATGTACTGCGGGCGGTGGGCAGCTGCCTGACCAACAAGTATTCCGAGGGCTATCCCGCCCACCGGGCCATGGGCAATCAGGGCCGCTACTACGGCGGCTGCCATGTGGTGGACGAGCTGGAGGAGTACTGCATCGCCAAATGGAAGGAGGTCTTTGCCACCGACTACCATGTGAATGTCCAGCCCCACAGCGGCTCGTCGGCCAATCTGGCGGCGTACATGGCGCTGCTGCAGCCCGGCGACACGGTGCTGTCCATGAGCCTTGCCAACGGCGGACACCTGACCCACGGCTCGCCGGTGAACTTTTCCGGCAAGCTGTACGATCTCCATTTCTACGATGTGGACGGCGACGGCTTCATCGACTACGACGGCATGGCACGCATGGCCCGCGAGCTGCGGCCCAGGCTCATTATTGCCGGTGCGTCGGCGTACAGCCGCATCATCGACTTTACCCGCTTTGCCGCCGCCGCACGGGAGGTGGGAGCGTACTTCATGGTGGACATGGCCCACATCGCGGGGCTCATCGCGGCGGGGGAGCACCCCAGTCCCTTCGGTCTGGCGGATGTCATTACCTCCACCACCCACAAGACCCTGCGGGGCCCCCGGGGCGGCCTGATCTTCTGCCGTCCGGAGCTGGCGAAGAAGGTGGACAGCGCCGTGTTCCCCGGCATGCAGGGCGGGCCGCTGCAGCACGTCATCGCCGGTAAGGCCGTGGCGGCGGAGGAGGCCCTGACCCCGGCCTACCGCGCCTATGCCCATAATGTGGTGGAGAACTGCGGGGTCATGGCGGCGGAGTTCGTGGCCATGGGCTACCATGTCGTCACCGGCGGCACCGACAACCACCTGTTCCTGCTGGATCTGACGGACACCGGCCTTACCGGCCGGGAGGTACAGGAGGCGCTGGATGCCTGCGGCATCACCCTGAACAAGAACTGCGTCCCCGGCGACCGGCGCCCGCCGTCCCAGACCAGCGGCGTCCGCATCGGCACCGCCGCCATGACCACCAGAGGCTACACGGCGGAGGACTTCTGCCGCGTCGCCCGCCGCATCGATGAGGTCATCCGAGGCATGATGGCGGAAAAGTCCGCCGCACAGCCCTGAAAACCTGCAATTGACCTGAAAAATATCTGGGAAAAACCGGAAATAAACAGGAAAAAACCTGAAAAAAAGCGTCCCGAAAACGGGACGCTTTTTTCAGGTTTTTGTCTCAGGCCAGATAGTTGGCAAGGCTCACCATCAGCGGCATGGTCAGGGCGGAGAACGCCGTCTGTACCGACACCGTGGAGGATGCCAGCGCCGTGTCCAGCTTGAACTTGGCGGAGAACATGCTCATCAGGGCGGCGGGGGGCGCGCTGGCGGCAATGACGGTGATGACTGTCAGGCGGCTGTCCAAGTCCAGCGCCAGACAGATGCCCAGCGTCAGCAGAGGAAAGGCCACCAGCCGCAGCAGCAGGGATACCCACGAGCCCGCGCCCCGCAGGGCGGCGCGGAAGTCCGCATGGCTCAGCTGATAGCCCACCACCACCATGGGCAGCGGCGTGTTCAGGTCGGCCAGATAGGTGATGGGTACCATCAGGATCTCCGGCAGGGTGATCTGCAGAAGGAACAGGGCCATGGCAAGTACGATGCTGATGACGCCGGGGTTCATGAACAGCGGCCGCAGCTTCAGCTGGGAGCGGTCGCCGGTCATGGCGTAGATGCCGTATGTCCAGCTGAGAAACGTGAAGACCACCACATAGGCCGAGCCGTAGAACACGCCGATGGTGCCGAACAGCGCCGCCATCAGGGGGTAGCCCATGAAGCCGCAGTTGGTGAATACGGACCCGAACAGCAGCAGGCTCCGGCGGTGGGCGTCCTTCTCCCGGATCAACAGGCGGGAGAGGATGATGAACGCGGCATGGAGCAGCAGCGCCACGCCCAGCATGATGACGAATTCGTGGAGCAGCTCGCGCTCCAGCGGGCGCTGGAACGCTACCAGCATCATGCAGGGGGAGACGACATACATCACCAGATTGCTGATGCACAGAGAGCCGCGGTCGTCGATGAGCTTGACCTTGCCCAGCATGTAGCCCGCGGCCATCAGCAGGTACAGCGTAATGATCTGACGGCCCACCGTCAGAAAGGATTCCATCATAGGGGAGCACCTTCTTTTTCCGGATGATTTGCGGTGGCCAGTGCCACCAGCAGCGTACCCGCTGCGGCGCCCGCGGCGGTAAAGGCCAGCAGAGCGTTGATGCCGCTGCTGTCCACCAGACGCCCGCCTATGGCGGTCATCACAGCGGGGCCGAGGCCGTTGGCGCAGATGTGGATAAGTCCCTGTCCCTTGACCTGATTGGCGGCGTCCAGCTTCTCCGCCGTGTAGTACACGGTGCAGGGCAGGAACAGGCCGAACTCGAAGAACTGGAGGACGGCGGCGGTGTACAGCAGCACCGGCGACGATGACAACAGGAACAGCACCTGCCGTACGGCAAACATGGCCGCCGACAGGCAGAACAGCGCCCGCAGGGAGAACCGCCGCCGCATACGGGGAAACAGCGACATGGCCGGCAGCTCCATGGCGGCGGACAGCGCCAGAATGACGCCCATCAGGCTCTCGCCCGCCCCGGCCTTGGCGGCGATGTGTACCATATAGGTGTTGGACACGTTGTGCCCGCCCTGCAGCAGGGCGCAGCCCAGCACCAGCAGCAGGAACGAGGGATAGCGCTTCAGCAGCCGGGAAAGGCTCACCGGCGCGGGCTTCTGCCCATCGGCGGCGGGCACCGGCGGTAGGGGATAGCGGAACGTCCAGACGGCGGCGAGCTGCAGCACCAGCGCCGCCAGCATCACCGGCACGATCACCGTGGGCGGGCGGCGCTCCACCACGAAGCCCATGATCAGCGCCACCACGGCGTAGGCCACGGAGCCGGTGCCCCGGCCCAGCCCGTAGTTCACCGGTACGCCCCGGACGTGGAACGCCATGACCATGCTGTTGAAGAACGGAGACGTGGTGATAAGGCACACGCAGATGACGGTGTAGCACACCAGCAGCGCGGTCTTGCTGGCTATGCCCAGCCACATGGCGATGCCGGTCAGCAGCGTGACCAGCGACAGGCCCAGCACCAGACGGCGGGGCGTGAAGCGGCTGTCCGCATCGGACAGGGAGGCCAGCGCCAGTTGCAGGAAGCAGGGGATCAGCAGCGACGCCGATGTGACCGCACCCAGCGCACTGTTGCTGAGTCCCCGGCTCAGCAGCAGCACCGGGCCGAAGCCCACCATGGCGGAAAAGCCGGTGAAGAAAGCGCCCTGTATGGCGGCATGGTGGATATTCACTTTGCGGGAGAGCTGTTCCACGCCGTCACGACCCCTTTCCGGCGGAAAGTACCAGACAAGTCTATCACAAATCAAAAACCTGTCAAGAGAAACGGTTGTTTTGTGGAGGAAATCGGCGTATAATACCGATGGTACAGCTACTTATGGAATTTTGGGAGGCTCCCTATGAAACTGATGGTTCTCGACGGCAACAGCATCGTCAACCGCGCCTATTACGGCATCCGGCCCCTGACCACACGGCAGGGCCTGTACACCAACGCCATCTACGGCTTCATTACCACGCTCCAGCGTCTGTTGGATGAGGAGAAGCCGGAGGCGCTGTGCGTCACCTTCGACCGGCGGGAGCCTACGTTCCGCCATGAGGCGGATGCGGCCTACAAGGCCCAGCGCAAGGGGATGCCGGAGGAGCTGGCCATGCAGCTGCTGCCGCTGAAGCAGGTGCTGACGGCTATGAGCATCCCCCAGTACGAGCTGACCGGCTATGAGGCCGACGACCTCATCGGCACCATCAGCCGCAAATGCGAGGCCGATGGCTGGGACTGCATCGTGGTCACCGGCGACAAGGACAGTCTCCAGCTTATCACCGACCACACCAAGGTGAAGCTGGTGTCCACCCGCATGGGCCAGACCACCACAAAGGATATGACGCCGGAGACGTTCCGGGAGACCTACGGCTTTGATCCCATTCACATGATCGACCTGAAGGCGCTGATGGGCGACAGCTCTGACAACATCCCCGGCGTACCGGGCATCGGAGAGAAGACCGCCATGGCGCTGGTGCAGGAGTACGGCAGCATCGACGCGCTGTACGCGCAGATGCCGGACGTACACGCCAAGCCCGCCGCCCTCCGCAAGCTGCAGGAGGGGGAGGCGTCGGCACGGCACAGCTACTGGCTGGCCACCATCGTCACCGACGCACCGCTGGACTTCAAGCCGGAGGACAACCTACGCCGGCCCTTCAAGCCGGAGCTGTATGACCTGTTCCTGCGTCTGGAGTTCCAGAAGCTCATTGACAAGTACGGTCTGTCCCCCGAACGTACCACGGAAGAAAAGCCGGCCCGCACAGCCAATGTGGAGATCGTGGAGACGGCGGCGCGGGCAGAGGAGCTGCTGACCCTGTGGCGGGCGGCAAATCATGTCACCGTCTATGGCCTGCCGGATCTCTCTGCACTGGCGGTAGAGTGTGAAGCGGGGAAGGACGCGACCTTGATGGCGGAGCTGTACGAAAGCCGCTACGCCGGGAACTGGCATGATCTGCTGGCGTCGCTGTTCGCGGCGGACATCAAAAAGGTGGGACATCACATCAAGGACACCATGCGCGCCCTGCTGGAGCGGGAGCTGCCCGCCGAGGGTTTCGTGTTCGACACGGCGCTGGCGGCTTACCTTTGTGACGCCACCGCCGGCAGCTACGATATCCCCAAGCTGTTCCTCTCCTTCTACAACGAGGAGCTGCCCAAGCCTGCCCATCTGGCGCCGGAGGCGTTTACCTCCCTGCTGGGGGACGACGCGGCGGCGCAGACGGCTCTCATCAGCTATACCTCCGCCGTGTCGGCGCTCCGCGGGACACTGGCGCCCAAGCTGCGGGAGCTGGACATGGAGCCGTTGTACTACGATGTGGAGCTGCCGCTGTGCCGGGTGCTGGCGGAGATGGAGACGGCGGGCTTTCTGGTGGACCGGAAGGCGCTGGCCCAGTACGGCGAGACGCTGCAGGGCGTCATGGACGAGACGGAGCAGGCCGTCTACGCCGCAGCGGGGGAGACGTTCAACATCAACTCTCCCAAGCAGCTGGGGGCCATCCTGTTTGAAAAGCTGGGGCTGCCCCACGGGAAAAAGACGAAAACCGGATGGTCCACCAACGCCGATGTGCTGGAGAAGCTGCGGTACGATGCGCCTATCGTGGCGGACGTGCTGCGCTACCGGCAGTACGCCAAGCTGAAAAGCACCTATGTGGACGGCCTTTTGAAGGTCATCGACCCGGACGGCCGGGTGCGCACCAGCTTCCAGATGACGGTGACGGCCACGGGGCGGCTCAGCTCCACCGAGCCGAATTTGCAAAATATTCCCACCCGCACGGAGCTGGGCAGCCAGCTGCGGCGGATGTTCACCGCGCCGGAGGGCTGTGTGCTGGTGGACGCGGACTACTCCCAGATCGAGCTGCGGCTGCTGGCCCATATCGCCGGTGATACGGAGATGCAGGCGGCGTTCCGCTCAGGGGAGGACTTCCACACCGTCACCGCCTCCCGCGTGTTCCATGTGCCGCCGGAAGAGGTGACACCGGAGATGCGCCGCCGGGCCAAGGCGGTGAACTTCGGCATCGTCTACGGCATCTCCGCCTTCTCGCTGGCGCAGGACATCGGCGTAACGGTGGCGGAGGCCAAGGCGTATATGGAGCGGTATTTTGAGACGTATCAGGGCGTGCGGCAGTATATGACCGACGTGGTGGCCAAGGCGGAGCAGGACGGCTATGTCCAGACGCTGATGCACCGCCGCCGCGCCCTGCCGGAGCTGAAAAGCAGCAACTTCAATCTGCGGGAATTCGGCAAGCGGGTGGCACTGAATATGCCGGTGCAGGGCGCTGCCGCCGATATCATGAAGCTGGCCATGGTGCGGGTACACCGCCGCCTGAAGCGGGAGGGCCTGCGCGCCCGGCTTCTGATGCAGGTACACGACGAGCTGATCGTGGAGTGTCCGGCGGCAGAGCAGGCGCAGGTCGAGCATCTGCTGACGGAGGAGATGGAGCAGGCGGTCAACCTGTCTGTTCCACTGATCGCAGAGGCGCATAGCGGCAAAAACTGGCTGGCGGCAAAGGAGTAAGACATGAAACAGGTAAAGATCGTACCCATGGCGGCGGAGCATCTGGACTGGCTGGAGCAGCTGGAGCGGATGTGCTTTTCCCGGCCGTGGTCGAAGAAGATGTTGGCGGAGGAGCTGGACAATCAGTGCGCCGCCTTTCTGGTGGCGGTAGAGCCGGAGACGGAGCAGCCGGTGGGCTACGCCGGACTGCTGGTGGTGGCCGACGAGGGCTATATCACCAATGTGGCCGTAGACCCCGCCTGCCGGCGGCAGGGCGTGGCGAATCAGCTTTTGCAGGTGTTCGACAGCTTCGCACGGGGCAACCATCTGGCGTTCCTGACGCTGGAGGTGCGGCCCTCCAATGCGGCGGCTATCGCGCTTTATCAGGGCTTCGGCTTCACAGAGGCGGGACGGCGGCGGAACTACTACGACCTGCCCAAGGAGGACGCCCTTATCCTGACGAAATACTACACGGAGGAGGCGGCGCAATGAACATACTGGCCTTTGAATCCTCCTGCGACGAGACGGCGGTGGCCGTGGTGCGGGATGGACGGCAGGTGTTGTCCGACGCGATTTTGTCCCAGGCGGATATGCACGCCCTGTACGGCGGCGTGGTGCCGGAGATCGCCTCCCGCAAGCATGTGCAGGCTATCGCCGCCCTGTCGGACAAGGCGTTGGCGGACGCGGGCCTGACGAAAAAGGACATCGACGCTGTGGCGGTGACGTACGCGCCCGGTCTCATCGGCGCGGTGCTGGTGGGGGTGTCCTTTGCCAAATCCGCCGCCTACGCGCTGGGTGTGCCGCTGATCCCCGTCCACCATGTGCGGGGCCATATCGCCGCCAACTATCTGGCGTTCCCGGAACTGGAGCCGCCCTTTGTGGCGCTGGCCATCTCCGGCGGAAACACCCTCATTGTGGACGTGAAGAACTATACGGACATGACGGTGCTGGGCGCCACGCGGGACGACGCGGCGGGGGAGTGCTTCGACAAGGCTGCCCGTGTGCTGGGATTGCCCTATCCCGGCGGCAGACCTATGGACGAGCTGGCACAGCAGTCTGCCGGCGGCAAATACGAGCTGCCGCGGGCCCATGTGTCCGGCGCGGAGCTGGACATGAGCTTCTCCGGTCTGAAGACGGCGGTGGTGAATCTGGCCCACAACGCCCAGCAAAAGGGGGAGACGCTGGACGCCGCCGCGCTGGCACGGGACTTCGCCTGTGCCGTGTCCGGCGAGTTGGTACCCCGCGCCATGCGGGCGCTGGAGCTGACGGGTCACACCACGCTGGTAGCGGCGGGCGGCGTGGCGGCCAACTCCGTTATCCGTGCCGATCTGGAGCGTGCCTGCCGCAAGGCGGGGGTGCGGCTGTTCCTGCCGCCGCTGCGCTGGTGCGGCGACAACGGGGCCATGATCGGCGCGCAGGGCTACTACGAGTATCAGGCGGGCCGCAGAGCCGGTCTTGATCTGAATGCCTACGCCACCATGGATCTGGGTACATTGGAATAACGGCGCCGCCCCGCTCCGTCAGGAGCGGGGCGTTCTGCTGCTGTGATAGGACACAGAAGGTGTCGTTATGGTAAACGGGACGGCAAATAATGATGTTATGTAAAGTAAAACGAGGGATAATGACAGCGTACGACCGCGTTTTCAGCGTTGGAAAATATATGAAAATAGACTGAAATACGTTGAAAATAAAGGATGAAAAGCGTTGTGGAAAACTCGGTGGAAACTGTGGATAACTCTTTGTAAAAATTATGACATGTCAGATTATGTAAAATATATGTAAAGGGGATGTCTTGCGGAAATCGTGCGGAATTGTCCGGCAAAAGTGGGCGAAACGGAAAATGCGGCACAGATTTACGGGGGACGCCGGCGGCGGAGAAAAGCGCGGAATTTTCGCGTAAAGGGAAAAAATCCGTCGGCGGCAGAAATAATTACGTTATGTATTATTTTGCCGCAGCGGGAAAAAGGAGGTTGACGGCGGCGGCAAAGCGTGTTATACTATCATCCGGTGTTTGACCACGATTATGCCGCTGGATTTGCTTAGGGCGGCTATTGCATTCCGACCCACAGGTGTGGTAAACTAACAAACAGAGTACGGCGAGGAGCCGATTCTCATAGAAATGCTTGTGTGGCTCAGCTGGCAGAGCAGCTCACTCGTAATGAGCAGGTCGCCGGTTCGAATCCGGCCACAAGCTCCAGACTCCTCGCGGATACGCGAGGAGTTTTTCTATGTACAAGAACAGCGACAAGCGATATACGGTTCCCATGAAGAACGCGGAGGCCTCCGTCCGCATGGAGGGCTGTCAGGTAACGCCTCAGATGCGGGAGCAGTGCCAGCGGGTGCTGCGTGGCGAGGTGACCACGGCGGAGCTGCTGCGGCATTTTGCAAAACCAGCCGAGAGGTGACGATGATATGGCATACAGCATCGATCCCATTCAGGACAACTGTTACCCCGGCACAACGGTGCTGGTGAACAAACTGCATATCCATGACGAGGCCGCGCTGCAAGAGGCGGAGGCTCTCGCCACCTATGTCAACGCCTCCAAGCTGGAACAATGCCCGCTGGAAGGCGTTTTTGATTTTGCCCACTACAAGGCGATCCATCAATTTCTTTTCTTTGACCTGTATGATTGGGCAGGGCAGATCCGCACGGTGAACATCAGCAAGAAGGGGACAGATTTCTGCCCTGCTGAGGAGATCGAACCGCAGGCCAAGCTGATTTTTGACCGGCTGAAAGAGCAGAATTACTTCAAGGGCTTGCCCCATGACGCATTCGTGGAGGAGATTACCGATTTTTACTGCACCACCAACTACCTGCATCCCTTCCGCGAGGGCAACGGGCGCACCCAGCGGGCGTTTCTGACGCAGCTTATCCGCAGCGCGGGACATGACCTCAACTGGTCGGAGGTGGATGGCGACCTGCTGATGATCGCCACCATTCAGGCAGCGCAGGGTGTGACAGACCTGCTGCGTCAGGTACTCGGTGAGGCGATCAAGTGAGTATAGCAAAGAGCCGGCACAGGATTTGCGCGCACGGCTCGATGAGCAGGCGCACAAGTAGGAATTAGTCGGGCTGCTTTGGCAATTCGCTTTCTTCAGCCGGTACTGCTTCAAGGTCAATATCGAACCAATATGAACCAATATCTGAACTTGTAAAGTATGCAAAATTGCCCGTGAAAGATTTCAGTTTTCCGTTTTTGACGCCATTACAGACATAGATCAGTTCGTAGTTTGTCCCATCCGAAAGGTTAAATCGAAAACTGGTCACATCTGCCCCTGTGGTTTCCTCAACTTGTTTTTCTTTCAATGATAAGTCCTCAAACCTATCATACAAGTTTGCTATGTCAGTTGCTGCAACAACTACTTTCTTTTCTGCAGATACAGGTACGCCTGCGTAGCGATACACTTCAATATTCTCAACATCTCCAACTTCAAAAGGAAAGTCGATATTGACCGTTTCTCCGCTGCATCCGACCAGCCCCATCATTAAAATCAGCAAGGCTATCAAGCCCATCGTTTTTTTCATATCATCGCACTCCTTTGTCAATCCCGATTTATCAGTTTTTTACTCCACGTAGGCGCAGAAGCGCTGGATACCGGTGCGCAGCAGCTCCGCCGCCGCCGCGCCCTCCCCGGCGGCGATGCAGTCCGTGAAGCGCTCCAGCGTTTCCAGACATCGGGCCGTACCCTCCGATGCGATATACTTCTGCCAGAAGGCCAGATTCACCGTGGTGAAGGCGTTGAAGATCAGCGGCGTGATGGTGTTGCCGCTGAGGAACGTGACGCCCCGGTGGTAGCGGAACAGCGCCTGCGCGAAGTCCTCGATGCTCCGGGCGGAGGCCTCCTCTGCCTGCCGCTGCAGGGCCCGGAGCGCGGCCATATCCGCCGTCGTGTGCCGTGCCGCCAGCTCCTTCATGGCCGGGGCCTCCAGATAGTACCGCAGCCGCAGGATGCTCAGCGCTGTTTTCCGGTCAGGGATGCCGCCGTGGAAATCCATGATGGCACGCAGCGTCTCCAGACTGCCGGTCTGGGCGTAGTCCGCCACCGTCACGCCCCGGCGCGACGCGATGTCCAGAAACCCCAGCCGGTGCAGCTCCCGCAGTCCCTCGTGTACCACGGTCTTGCTGATCTTCATCTCGTCCGCCAGCTCCCGCTCCGTGGGCAGGCGGTCGCCGGGCCGCAGCTCGCCGGACAGGATCATGCCCTCCAGCTGCTGCACGAACAGCTCCTTTACGGTGGGGGCCACGATCTCACGAAATACCATGCGCACCATCCTTCCTTGGTCAGACCAAGACCATATAAACAGGGTACACAAGTTTATGCGAATAGTCAATAGGAATTTGCGGAAAAAGTTGGTATTATTGGGATAATCGGCACAAAAATCATCACGCGCTCCCACCTGCCGGGGCAAGCGGCTGGTCGGAGCAGCGGACAACGGAGGAATACGCGATGCGAGATATCAACGGCAGCAAGCCCACAAATTTCCCGCTGGACGAGGAGAGACTCCCGTTCAAGATCCCCTGTCCCGACCGGCCGCCCCGGGAGAAGCTGCTGAAGCTGGGCGGCATGATCACCAACCGGATCGGACTGAAGACCACCGTGGATGACCCGGAGTACTGGGGACTGGACGGCGTCGTCACCGATGAGATGGTGGACGTGGCGCTGAAGATGGGCGTCCGCAAGCCCAAGACCATTGAGCAGCTGATGACGCTGACGAAAATGGAGCGTGAGCCGCTGCAGAAGCTGCTGGACGACATGGCGTGGCTGGGCCTGATCGAGTACCACTGGGAGAATCTGGACGGCAAGAACCCCAACCACGAGAAGCGCTACGTCCTGCCCCTGTTCGTCCCCGGCAGCGCCGAGTTCCTGAACATGCGGAAAAGCCAGATCGACCAGCACCCGGAGGTGGCCGCGTTCTTTGAGCGCATGACCATGCTGCCGCTGGAGAAGATCACCCCCATGGTGCCTCCCGGAGGCGCGGGCATCGGTATGCACGTCATCCCGGTAGAAAAGGCTATCGAGACGGAGCAGGAGGCCATCGGTCTGGAGAAGATCTCCTACTGGCTCCACAAGTACGAGGGGAAGTACGCCAAGAGCATGTGCTCCTGCCGCGCCAGCCGTGAGAAGCTGGGCGAGGGCTGCGGCGACGACGTGGAAAACTGGTGCATCGCCGTGGGCGATATGGCCGACTATGTGGTGCAGACCCAGCGTGGCGAGTACATCACCTACGACGAGGCCATGGAGATATTCAAGAAGGCGGAGGACAACGGCTTCGTCCACCAGATCACCAATATCGACGGCGAGCAGAAGATCTTCGGCATCTGCAACTGCAATGTCAACGTATGCAACGCCCTGCGCACCAGCCAGCTGTTCAACACGCCCAATATGTCCCGCAGCGCCTATGTGGCGGCGGTGGAGAGCGAGAAGTGCGTGGCCTGCGGCCGCTGTGTGGAGAGCTGTCCCGCCGGCGCGGTGAAGCTGGGCCAGAAGCTGTGTACCAAGGACGGCTTCATCCAGTACCCCCGGGCCGAGCTGCCCGACGAGGTGAAGTGGGGCCCGGAGAAGTGGAGCATCGACTACCGCGACAAAAACCGCATCAACTGCTACGACACCGGCACCGCGCCCTGTAAGACCGCCTGTCCCGCCCACATCGCCGTGCAGGGCTATCTGAAGCTGGCGGCGCAGGGCAAGTACCGGGAGGCGCTGGCCCTCATCAAGCGGGAGAACCCGTTCCCCGCCGTGTGCGGCCGCATCTGCAACCGCCGCTGCGAGGACGCCTGCACCCGCGGAACGGTGGATCAGGCCGTGGCCATCGACGAGGTGAAGCGTTTCATCGCCCAGCAGGATCTGGACGCGGAGACGCGGTTCGTGCCGGAAAAAGTCATCCCCAAGGTGGACGGCGAGTTCACCGAGAGGATCGCCATTATCGGCGGCGGCCCCGCCGGTATGAGCTGCGCGTACTATCTGGCGGAGAAGGGCTATCGCCCCACCGTCTTTGAAAAGGAGAGCCGTCCCGGCGGCATGCTGATGAACGGCATCCCCTCCTTCCGTCTGGAGAAGGACGTGGTGGAGGCGGAGATCGACGTGCTGCGCCAGCTGGGCGTGGAGTTCCGCTGCGGCGTGGAGGTGGGGAAGGACGTCACCATTCAGCAGCTGCGGGACGAGGGCTACAAGGGCTTCTATGTGGCCGTGGGCCTGCAGTCCGGCGGAAAGCTGCCCGTCCCCGGCAGCGACGCGGCCGGTGTGGAGGCCGGTATCGACTTCATGCGCCGGGTCAACAGCGGCGCGGATGTGAAGCTGACGGGCAGGGTGGTGGTCATCGGCGGCGGCAACATTGCGGCCGACGTGGCCCGCACCGCCGTGCGCTGCGGTGCGGACAGTGTCAGTCTGTACTGTCTGGAGTCCTACGACGAGATGCCCATGGGCGAGGAGGATCGCGCCGAGTGTCAGCGGGAGGATATCGCCGTCCACGCCGGCTTCGGCCCCGTGGAGGTGTCCGCCGAGAACGGAAAGGCCGTGTCCGTCACGTTCAGGAAGTGCCTGCGGGTCAAGGACGGCGAGGGGCGCTTCGCACCGGTCTACGACGAGTCGGTGCTGCAGATGGCGCCCTGCGACACGGTGCTGTTCTGCATCGGGCAGAAGGCGGAGTGGAAGGAGCTGCTGGCCGGTACGCAGGCGGCGTTCAACCCAAACGGCACCGCCAAGGCCGATCCCGTTACCTACCAGACGGCGGAGCCGGACATCTTCGTGGGCGGCGACGTGTACACCGGCCAGAAGTTTGCCATCGACGCCATCGCCGCCGGTAAGCAGGGCGCGGTCAGTCTGCACCGTTTCGTGCAGGGCGCGACCCTGACCATCGGCCGCGACCGCCGCCAGTTCATCGAGCTGGACAAGAAAAACGCCCTCATCGCCGTGGACAGCTACGACAACACGCCCCGGCAGCGGGTGGGCTACAACGAGGCGCTGCGCAGGACGTTCCGCGACGAGCGCATCGCCTTCACGGAGGAGCAGGTCAAGGCCGAAACGGCCCGCTGCCTCGGCTGCGGCGCCAGCGTGGTAGACCCCAACAAGTGTATCGGCTGCGGCGTCTGCACCACCAAGTGCGCCTTTGACGCCATCCACCTGCACCGGGAGCGGCCGGAGTGCAGCACCATGTACGCCTGCGAGGACAAGATGAAGGCCATCCTGCCCTACATGGTCAAGCGGGAGATCAAGATCAAGAAGGCCGCCCGCCGCGCCAAAAAGGCCAAGTGATATGCACGAACTGGGCATCGTATTTCACACCATCAGAACGGTGGAGCGCGTGGGAGCGGACAACGGCCTGACGGAGGTGGCCTCCGTCACGCTGGAGCTGGGCGAGGTGTCCGGCGCCATCCCCAAGGAGCTGGTGAGCTGCTGGGACTGGGCCGTGCAGAAGTCCGGCCTGCTGCGGGGCGCGGCGCTGCGCATCGAAACGACGCCCGCCGTCACGCACTGCGGCGGCTGCGGGCAGGACTACCCCACCGTGGCACATGGCCGCACCTGTCCCCACTGCGGCAGCGGGGACACATGGCTGCTGCGGGGCAGCGAGATCAGTATCAAGGAGATAGAGGGCGCTTAATATGGAACAGTATAAGATCATCGAGGTAAAGGAGAGCGTGTTCGCCGACAATGACCGGGAGGCGGCGCGGCTGCGGGAGGACTTGAAGCGGGACAGGACGTTCCTGCTGAATCTGATGTCCTCCCCCGGCAGCGGCAAGACCACCACTCTCCGGGGCACCATAGAGCGGCTGCGGGACGATCTGCGCATCGGCGTCATGGAGGCGGACATCGACTCGGACGTGGACGCCAGAGCCATCGCGGATACCGGCGCACGGGCCATCCAGCTGCACACCGGCGGCATGTGCCATCTGGACGCCGGTATGACGGAGCAGGGCCTGCGGGAGATCGGCACCCATGATCTGGATCTGGTGGTGCTGGAGAACGTGGGCAATCTGGTGTGCCCGGCGGAGTTCGACACCGGCGCGGTGAAGAACGCCATGATCCTCTCCGTGCCGGAGGGCCACGACAAGCCCCTGAAATACCCGCTCATTTTCACGGTGTGCGACGTGCTGCTCATCAACAAGATCGACGTGCTGCCGTACTTCGACTTCGACATGGACAAGGTGGTGGCGTATGCCCACATGCGTAATCCGAACCTGAAGGTGTTCCCCATCTCCGCCAAGACCGGCGAGGGAATGGGTGCATGGTGCGATTGGTTGCGGCAGCAGACCGAGGACTGGATCCGGTAAACGGGATACAGGAGACATGAACAAAAGAGACGCGGCTGAAAGGCCGCGTCTCTTTTGCTGTGAGGGGGTCAGTCCCACGCCAGCTCCGTGCAGTACAGGGGGTCGAAGAACGACCAGTAGCCGGTGTACATGTTCTGCTCCGCCAGCCCCGTGTCGATGACCGCGCCGTACAGCAGGCCGGTGCGGTCGTACACCGACACCAGCGTGTAGGTGCCGGTATGGTCGCCGGTGGCCAGCGCCAGCCTGCCGTCCCGGTACAGCATGGAGATCTCGTCCAGCTGGCTGATGAGTCCCAGCGACGAGTAGTCGCCGTAGCCGTAGGTATAGCCGTAATTGCCGTCCTCCAGCGGGCGGTACTCGCTGTTCCAGACGATCCGGCCGTCCTCATCCAGCTCGGGCCACAGCAGGTCGATGTCGTAGTCCACGAGCCAGCCGTCGCCGCCGGGGCGCAGCACGGTAAGGTGACTGCCGGTACAGGCCACCAGCAGGTCATCGGTGCTGTTGTTGTACACCGGCAGCACATAGTCGTCGTAGTCCAACTCGTAGGAGGTGCCGCTCTGGGTCAGCATGGAGGCGGTAAAGTGCCGGGGCGACGCATCCTCGTCCACCACCAGCGTCAGCTTGCAGCGGAAGTCCCCGGCGTCCAGCACCCGCAGGACGTACTGGCCGTCCTCCGCCGTGGTCAGCAGGATCTCCGAGCGGTCACGGGTAAGCTGCAGGCCTACCACCCGCTGGGCCGCGATGTCCAGCGGATAGACCAGCCGCAGCCTCGTCATGTCCGGCTGCTCGTAGGAGTAACCTCCGCCGCCGGAGGCGGTGTACTGGTTCAGCTCCAGCGGGACGTACCACAGGCCAAAGCCCTCCGGTGCCCAGTCCGGCTGGGGGTCTGCATCGGCGGCGAAGCCTACCGTGGTCAGAAAGCCCTCGTCCAGCCCCACGGAGAACGACGTGAAGCGGTTCTCCGCGTGGAGCGTGGTGTCGCCGTACAGGCTTATGTTGTTGTCCGCGTAGTAGTAAAGGGTGGGTTCCATCCAGTCCGTTTCGCCCACGGGGATGCGCAGCTTGTCGAAGGCGGGGAGCGTGTCATCGTAGTAGGTGTGCAGGTCGTCCCGCAGCAGCTGGTTCATATCGTTCCTGTCCCAGGTCAGATACAGGGGATAGGTGTCGTAGAAGTCCCGCATGCGTATCCGCTCCGTGTAGTCCCGACCGTACAGCTCACCGCTCTCCTGCGCGGCCTTCGCGCCCGCCACCAGATGCCGGATCATGGCGTCCTCCGGCTGCGCCATCAGTGTGATGTACCGCCGGTTGTTGTCGCGGCTGTCGTAGATATCCTCCCGCCGGTCGTAGTAGTAGAGCCGCCCGTTGTCCGAGCCACCCGGCATACGGTGGACGGTGTCCCATGTATTGCTGCCCACGTCGTACTCCGTGTCCCAGCGCAGCCGGGTGCCGTACTTGACGGCGGTGTGGAAGCGCAGTCCCTCCGCCGCCGTTACGTCGCCCCGCGCGGCCTTGACGGTGACGGGCAGGGGGGTGGCGGTGCCGTCCAGCCGCAGGGACAGGGTGGTGAGGATGGCGGCGGCCAGCACCAGCAGCGCCGCCGCTGCCGCAAGACTCCGTTTCATGTGTCCTCCTCTCCGTCCGTCAGAGCGTCCAGCGCCTGACTGACCCGGTCGGGCCGGTAGTGATATGTCTCCTTGATGTAGGCCATCAGGTCTTTGCCGGACTCCTCCAGCGCGTCGGCGGTGCAGTCGCCCACGATGACGCCCTCCCGGATGAGGACAGCGCGGGAAATGCAGTCCTTCACCTCCTCGATGAGGTGGGTGCTCAGCAGCACCGTCTCCTGCTCCGTCAGAATGCCCAGCAGCACCTTGTAGAAGTCCTCCCGGTTGAAGATGTCGTTGCCCGCGAAGGGCTCGTCCATCAGAATGTAGTCCGCGCCCTGGGACAGGGACATGATGACCTCAAACTGGTTCTGCATACCGGCGGAGAAGCTGCGCAGCTTCTTGTCCATGGGCAGGGAGAAGAAGTCCATCAGGCTCTGGAACCGCTTGCCGTTGAAGCGGGGGAAGTGAGCGGCGTAGAAGTCCCGGTGGGCCGCCGGGGTCAGAGCGGGGAAGAAGGAGTGCTCGCAGGTAGCGAAGCTGAGCCGGTCGATGCTGGCATGGTCGATGGCCGCGCCGTCCAGCGTCACCGTGCCCTCGTGCTTCGTCAGACCCAGCACGCACTTCATCAGCGTGGTCTTGCCCGCGCCGTTCTCCCCGAACAGGCCCACGATCTGCCCGCGGGGCAGCGTCAGGGACACGTCGCGCAGCGCCTCCTTGGCGCCGTATTTCTTACTGACATGGTTGATCTCAAGCATGTGCGTTCCCTCCTTAGCTGGAATAGGGCGACGCCGCGATGGCGTTCATGGCCCGCTGGATATTTTCCTCCGTGGGCAGGCACTGGTCGGGGGTGATGCAGTACCACGCCCCGTAGCACAGGGCCAGCACCAGCGCGCCCAGCGCGGCGGCGCACACGGCCCACAGCAGCGGCGCTGTCCACACCTGCCGCCGCAGGGTCTGCTGCCCATCGGGCAGGCGTCGCATGAGGTAGATGCTGCGTCCGCCCAGATAGTAGGAGCTGTACAGCATCACGGCGGACAGCAGCGCCAGCAGCACCACCACGCCGAACACGATGACCACCGGCTCCGCGTAGACGGCGAAGCGGCCCATCAGCGCCGTGTCCATCAGCCGTCCGTCCCAGTAGAACAGGCCCCGATAGGTTGCGGCGTACTGCACGGCGAAGTCGATGGCGCTCACCAGAGCGCCCAGCCCCAGGCTTCCGGTGATGATGCCCTGCATGGTGTCCGCCGGTACGTTGGGGGGCAGGATGCGCTCAAGCGTCCTGCGCAGTGCGGAAGTCCGTTTTTGCGTCATCGTCCGTCTCTCCTTTCAGAAACTGCGTCATGGTGATGCCCAGTGCCGCCGCCGTGACAAGGCACAGCAGAATGGTGGTGCTGGAGCCCATCCGGAAGAAAAAGCTGCCGATGGTCAGCGCCAGCGCGATAAAGGGGGCGATGCTGAACCGGCCCCGGCGCTGGGCGTGGGAGAACCGGACGGCCGACACGGCGCACAGCGCCGTCAGCAGCAGATTTTCCAGCCACACGGCGGCGTCCCGCAGGGGCAGCAGGTGGTGCAGAAAGCTGCCGGCGTACACGGACAGCAGCAGCGTCTGCGGCCCCGGCGTATAGCTGCCGTAGGGCATCTGCACGGTGTCGACGCGCAGCTTTACCACCGCGACGCACACCGCCGCCATCACCGCCCAGTAAAACAGGACGCACACGGCGTTGTACAGCGACCACCACAGGCAGAGGCTGTCCTCACCGATCCGCAGCCGCCCCACGGTCAGGCCGGTCTTGGCCCCGTAGCCGCAGCCGTTGAGGCTCAGCACCGCCAGCAGGACGGCGAAGCCCACGGCGCAGACGGCTGCCGCGCCGGTCTTGCCCGGCAGCGCGCTGAAGTCGCTGGGGTAGTACTCTGACGTTACGCTGCCGTCGTCGTTGGCGTAGACGACGCGATTCTCATACGCCGGTACCAGCCGCAGCAGCGCGCCGGACAGCAGCGCCGCCAAAATCGTGACGGCAATGACCTTGCATACGGTGCCGCGCGCCGCCAGCGCCAGCACGGATAGATGCTTTCTCATGCGTCCGTTCCCTCCCTGTCATACAGTGTGTCCAGCAGGCGGTGGGCGTCCTCGCGGGTCAGGCCCATGCGCCGGGCCGCGTCCACCATGGCCTGCATCTCCGTTTCCAGCAGCTCCCGCCGCAGGGCGGCGATCTGCTCCGGCGTGGCCTGAATAAAGCTCTTGGCCCCGGCGCGGGATGTGACCAGCCCCTCGTCCTCCAGCAGGCGGAAGGCCTTCTGCACGGTGTTGGGGTTTACCGCCAGCAGCGCCGACACCACCCGCCGGGAGGGCAGCTCATCGCCGTCCTGTATGGTGCCCGCCGCCAGTCCCTGCTGGATATAGCGGATGATCTGGAGATAGATGGGCGTGCCGTCCGTCTGTCGGAACGCCTGAAATGAGATCACGCGCCGCACCTCCTTTCTGTAAACTGTATTACTTGTGTAATACGGATGTTAACTGTATTATATGCGTGGTACAGTTCGCTGTCAAGGGGAAAATTAAAAAAGTCCTAAGCTCCGGCGGCTTGCCACCGCCGGGCCGGTGTGTTATCATAGTGCCGGAGAGGGAGGGGAGAGCCATGTACCGCATTTTTATCGTGGAGGACGACGCGGCCATCGCCCAGGCCGTCTGTGAGCAGGCGGCATCCTGGGCGCTGGAAGCGCGCTGCGTCACGGACTTCCGCCGCGTGGCGGAGGAGGCGGCGGCCTACGACCCGCACCTGATCCTGCTGGACATCTCCCTGCCGTTTTTCGACGGCTACCACTGGTGCCGCCAGATCCGGAAAAGCAGCCGCGTGCCCATCATCTTTCTATCCTCGGCGGCGGACAACATGAACATCGTCATGGCCATGAACATGGGGGCCGACGACTTTATCGCCAAGCCCTTTGACCGGAACGTGCTGATGGCCAAGGTGCAGGCCCTGCTGCGGCGAGCCTACGATTTCACGGTGCAGCCGCCGGTACCGGCATGCCGGGGCGCGCGCCTGCGCACCGATATACAGAAGCTGGAGTACGGCGGCGCATCCGTCGACCTGACGAAGAACGAATACCGCATCCTGCTGTGCCTGATGGAGCGGGCGGGGCAGGTGGTCAGCCGGGAAAAGCTGATGCAGACACTGTGGGAGACGGACAGCTTTGTGGACGAGAACACCCTGACGGTCAACATCAACCCCCTGCGGCGGAAGCTGGCGTCGGCGGGGCTGGAGGACTTTATCACCACCCGCCACGGCGTGGGCTATCTGGTGGAGTAAGGAGCGATATGGAACTTTTCTGGCGCTATATCCGCCGGCACCGGCTGGCGATATGTGTATTTGTGCTGTGCTGCGCGCTGCTGGCGGGCAGCTTTGCGCTGTACCAGCTGCCGCTGGCGGCGGTGGTCTATCCGGCGGCGCTGTGTCTGCTGGTGTGCGCCGCCGCGGCGGCATGGGACTATGCCCGCACCGTTCGCCGCCATCGAGACGCTGCGCCGCACCGCGTCGGAGCGGGAGACGGCCAACACCGCCCGCCACCGGGAGATGGTGGACTACTACACCGCGTGGGTACACCAGATCAAAACGCCCATCGCCGCCATGCGCCTGACGCTGCAGCTGGACGACACGCCCAACGGGCGGAAGCTGATGAGCCAGCTGCTGCGCATCGAGCAGTATGTGGACATGGTGCTGATGTACCTGCGGCTGGACGAGGGCACCAGCGACTATGTGATCCGCAGCTGCGACGTGGACGAGGTGATCCGCCAGAGCCTGCGGAAATTCGCCGGGGAGTTTATCGACCGGCGGCTGACGCTGCACTATGCGCCGGTGGGTCTGACGGCGGTGACGGACGAAAAGTGGCTGGGCTTCGTGGTGGAGCAGGTGCTGTCCAACGCCCTGAAATACACGCCGGAGGGCGGCAGCATCACCATTGACGCGGAGGAACCGGCTACCCTGTGCATCCGGGACACCGGCATCGGCATCGCGCCGGAGGATCTGCCCCGCATCTTCGACCGGGGCTACACCGGCCGCAACGGGCGGACGCACCGGCAGGCCAGCGGCATCGGACTGTACCTGTGCCGACGTATCTGCCGGGATCTGGGCCACACCATCACCGCCGCGTCCGCCGTGGGGGAGGGGACGGTCATCCGGCTGGATCTCAGCCGCCGCACCGGCCCGCTGGAGTGAAAACCTTACATTTTTGTTAGAATGGGGGCGGGAAATGTAAGCTGACCGCATGGCAGCCGTTTCCCGCCCCTGTTATACTGTGACCTGCAAACAAAAGGAGGTCGTTTTTATGTCGATTCTGGAAGTCAGCGGTCTGCGCAAGGTGTATACCACCCGCTTCGGCGGCAGCCGCGTGGAGGCCCTGCATAACGTGGAGTTCACGGTGGAGCAGGGCGAATATGTGGCCATCATGGGCGAGTCCGGCAGCGGCAAGACCACGCTGCTGAACATACTGGCGGCGCTGGATACCCCCACCGCCGGGACGGTGCGGCTGGACGGGCGCGATCTGTCCGCCGTGAAGGAGGCGGACGCCGCCGCGTTCCGCCGGGATCATCTGGGCTTCGTGTTTCAGGAGTTCAACCTGCTGGACACATTCTCGCTGGAGGACAACATCTACCTGCCGCTGGTGCTGGCGGGGAAGCCTTACTCCGAGATGCGCGACCGCCTGCGCCCGCTGGCGGAGCAGCTGGGCATCACGGAGCTGCTGAAGAAGTACCCCTACGAGGTGTCCGGCGGGCAGAAGCAGCGGGCCGCCGTGGCCCGCGCCCTTATCACCCAGCCCCGTCTGCTGCTGGCCGACGAGCCTACCGGCGCGCTGGATTCCCGCGCCACCGACGAGCTGCTGACGCTGTTCGGCGACGTGAACCGCCGGGGCCAGACCATTCTCATGGTCACACATTCCGTCAAGGCGGCCAGCCGTGCCGGACGGGTGCTGTTCATCAAGGACGGCGAGGTGTTCCACCAGCTTTATCGCGGCGATACCGGGGACGCCGGGTTCTACCAGATGATCTCCGACACGCTGACCATGCTGCAGGCAGGCGGTGACGCGCGATGAACCGTGGATTTTACCCCCGTCTGGCGTGGACGGGCATGAAGCAGAACCGCCGTCTGTACCTGCCGTATCTGCTGACCTGCACCGGCATCACCGCCATGTTCTACATCCTCATGGGCCTGTCTGTGTCCTCGGTGCTGCCCCAGATGTCCGGCGGCCGCAGTACGGCCCTGATTATGAGTCTTGGCAGCGTGGTCATCGCCGTGTTTGCCCTGATTTTCCTCTTTTATACCCATTCGTTCCTCATCCGCCGCCGCAGCCGGGAGTTCGGCCTGTACAATGTGCTGGGCATGGGCAAGGGCAACATCGCCCGTATCCTGCTGTGGGAGACGCTGCTGACCTACGCCGGCACCACCGTCACCGGCCTTGCGCTGGGCGTGGCGCTGTCCAAGCTGGCGGAGCTGGGGCTGATGAACCTGCTGCGCAGCCGGATCACCTACACGTTCACGGTGAACGCGGTGTCCCTGCTCATCACGCTGGCGCTGTTCGCCGCCGTACACACCCTCATCTTTCTGCACGCTCTGTGGCAGCTGCACCGAGTCAGTGCCGTGGCCCTGCTGCACAGCGAGTCTGTGGGCGAGAAGCCGCCCCGGGCCAGATGGGCGCTGGCGGTGCTGGGCCTTGTCCTGCTGGGCGGGGCCTACTGGCTGGCCGTGTCCATCCGCGACCCGCTGGAGGCGCTGTTGTGGTTCTTCGCGGCGGTGATCATGGTCATTCTGGGCACCTATCTGCTGTTCATCACAGGGTCTGTGGCGCTGTGCCGCGCCCTGCAGAGGAATCCCCGCTATTACTACCAGTCCCGCCACTTCGTGTCCGTGTCCTCCATGGCCTACCGCATGAAGCGCAACGGCGCGGGGCTTGCCAGCGTCTGCGTGCTGGCCACCATGGTGCTGGTGATGCTGTCCTCCACCACCTGCATGTACTACGGCGTGGAGGACGCCCTGCACCAGCGCTATGTCCGGGACATCAACGTGGAGTGCTACTTCGGCGGCGACGTGAGCCGCATGAGCGATGAGAATCTGAACGCTCTGCGCACCGCCCTGACCGGCGCGGCGGAGGAGATGGGCTCCTCCTTCGATAACGAGCAGACCTACCGCGCCGCCTATGTCTACGGCATCCTGACGCCGGAGGGTGTGCTGCGTCCCGCGCTGGCGGAGACGGACGGCGTCGTGGAGAGCACCCGCGTGACGCTGCTGCCCCTGTCGGACTACAATGCCGTCATGGGCGCCGATCTGACGCTGGCGGCGGACGAGGCGCTGGTCTACGGCAACCGCATGACGTTCACGGCGGAGAAATTCACCGTGGGCGGCACGGCGTGGCGCGTCCGGGGACAGCTGGACAGCTGCCCGGTCAACGGCGCGGCAGCGGCGGATGTCACGCCGTCCCTGTTCGTGGTGGTGCCGGACTTCGACAGCGCCGCCAACACCATGCTGGACGCCATGTCCGGCGGCGCGATGGACGTACAGCTCCGCTGGTACTGCAGCTTCGACAGCGACCTGCCCGCCGAGGAGCAGTTCGGCGGCGGCTCCTACGAGGAGGGCGTCCGCGATCCGCAAAGCCTGACGGACGCGGTGCAGTGGGCGCTGTACGACGCCGCCGCAGGCGGCGATATTGTCACCGGCTGGGAGGTGGACTCGCTGGCCGCCAACCGCAGCGATTTCTACGGCAGCTACGGCGGGCTGTTCTTCCTGGGCATCATGCTCAGCGTGGTGTTCCTGCTGGCCGCCGTGTCCATCATCTACTACAAGCAGATCTGCGAGGGCTACGAGGATCAGAGCCGCTTCGACATCATGCAGAAGGTGGGCATGACGAAACGGGACATCCGCCGCAGCATCAACTCCCAGCTGCTGACGGTGTTCTTCCTGCCCATGGCCCTGGCCGGCGTACACCTGTGCTTCGCGTTCCCCTTCATCCACAAGCTCCTGCTGCTGTTCAACCTCAGCAACACACCGCTGCTCATCGGTACCACCGTCGTCAGCTATGTGGCCTTCGCCCTGCTGTACACGCTGGCGTACAAGCTGACGTCCAACGCCTACTACCGCATCGTCAGCGGCGCGGTGGAGCGTGAATAGGCAAAAAGCTCCCTCCAGCCCGTCGGCTGGAGGGAGCTTTGCGTATCGGTCATTCCTCGGTGAAGTGGACGTGGTTGAAGATGTGATCCTGACAGAAGCAGTGGTAGCCCGCGCACTTGCTGCAGTAGCGGAACTGCAGGTCGGGGTAGTCCGTGTCGGTGCGGCCGCACACGGCGCACTTGTGATGATAGCCCTTTTCCTGGGTCTGCTGCTTCACCGCCTGCCTGTACTGCACGGTCTTGGGGCTGTACTGCGTTTTGGTGCGGGCGGCCAGATAGTGTACCTCCGGCCAGATGAACACGGCGAAGTTCAGCAGCGCCACCACCGGCAGCACCACGCCCGCCCAGTTGTGCTGGCCGATGGCCCGGACGATGTCGAAGGCGAACAGCGCGCCGTCCAGATAGGCCAGCCACTTCATCTTCACGGGGATGATGAACATGAACAGCACCGTGGTATCCGGGAACAGCATGGCGAAGGCGAAGAACATGGACAGGTTCACATAGGTGGTGCCCGCCACGGTAATGTAGCTGTTGCCGGTGATGACGCTGGCCAGCACTGTGCCCAGCACCGTCAGCAGCACGCCGCTGAAGTAGTACAGGTTGAACTTGGCGGTGCCCCACTGCCGCTCCAGCGTGGAGCCGATCCAGTAGTAGAAGTACAGACTGACCAGCAGCCAGAGCGGAGAGCTGTTACTGGGGTAAAAGACGAACGTGACGATGCGCCAGATCTCGCCGTGGAGCAGGCCGTTGAGGTTGAACGTGAGAAAGTCCAGCGCGGTGGGGTCGGTGGACACCGTCAGCATGGACAGAATGTACACCGCAGCGGTGCCGATGACGATGACGCGCATCAGATTGGGAATGCCGAACCGGGGGTGGGCGGCGCAGAAGCGCTGCACCCCGTCATAGAGCTTTTTCAAGGGGAATGTCCTCCTGTATCAATTCAAGTAACGCCTATTGTAGCGCATAGGGCGGAAAAAGTCATGTCATTTTTTTGAACAATGGAAATGTTTCCACAAAGTGAATTATTTGCAAATTTCCGGGAAAACCTATTGACAGCCGCAAAATATGTGCTAAGATAGACCATACAAGTGAATACCTTATCAAGAGTGGCGGAGGGATCGGCCCTATGAAGCCACGGCAACCTGTTTTTTCAAGGTGCCAAATCCGACGAACGAATCGAAAGATGAGGGAAGGCAAGAAAGCTTCAGCACTCTGTCGGTTCGGCAGGGCGCTTTTTTATTGCATTTTCCCAAAAGAAAGGAGAAAAATCATCATGGCAAGACATCTGTTTACTTCTGAATCCGTTACCGAGGGGCATCCCGATAAGATCTGCGACCAGATCTCCGACGCGGTGCTGGACGCGATTTTTGAGCAGGACCCCAACGGCCGCGTGGCCTGCGAGACCTGCGCCTCCACCGGCCTCATCCACATCATGGGTGAGATCACCACCAGCTGCTATGTGGACATCCCCAAGATCGCCCGTCAGGTGGTGCTGGACATCGGCTACGACCGCTCCCAGTACGGCTTCGACGGCAATACCTGCGCCGTCATCACCAACATCGACGAGCAGTCCGGCGATATCGCGCTGGGCGTGGACAAGAGCTACGAGGCCAAGGCCAAGGGCGAGAGCGAGCTGGACAACGGCGCCGGCGACCAGGGCATGATGTTCGGCTACGCCTGCGACGAGACGCCGGAGCTGATGCCGCTGGCCATCTCTATCGCACACAAGATGGCCAAGCGCCTGACCGATGTGCGCAAGCAGGGTCTGGTGGACTATCTGCGTCCCGACGGCAAGACCCAGATCACCGTGGAGTACGACGACAGCGGCAAGCCCGTCCGCGTGGACACCGTGGTGCTGTCCACCCAGCACAGCCCCGACGTGTCGCTGGAGCAGATCCGCAAGGACATGATCGAGCTGGTGATCAAGCCCACCGTTCCCGCTGAGCTGCTGGACGGTGAGACGAAGATCTACGTCAACCCCACCGGCCGCTTCGTCAGCGGCGGCCCCGCCGCCGACACCGGACTTACCGGCCGCAAGATCATCGTGGATACCTACGGCGGCAGCGCCCCCCACGGCGGCGGCGCCTTCTCCGGCAAGGATCCCACCAAGGTGGATCGCTCCGCTGCCTACGCCGCCCGCTGGGTGGCCAAGAATGTGGTGGCCGCCGGTCTGGCCAGAAGGTGCCAGATCCAGCTGGCCTACGCCATCGGCGTGGCCCGTCCCGTCAGCGTGCTGGTGGAGACCTTCGGCACCGGCGTAGTGGCCGACGACAAGCTGGAGGCCGCTGTGGAGAAGGTCTTTGACCTGCGCCCCACCGCCATCATCCGTGATCTGGAGCTGCGCAAGCCCATCTACCGCCAGCTGGCGGCCTACGGCCACATGGGCCGCGAGGAGCTGGGCGTGGCATGGGAAAAGACCGACCGCGCAGATGCCCTCAAGGCGGCGCTGGGCCTGTAAATCCCCGACATAAAAAGAGTCCCGCAGCATACGCTGCGGGACTCTTTTTTACTTGTCTCGGCATTGGAGCCCCAGCTGATAGAAGGCCACGGCGCTGGCCGCCGCCACGTTGAGACTGTCCACTCCGTGGGTCATGGGGATCATCACCGTGTAGTCACACCGGACGATGGTGCCGTCCGCCAGCCCGTCGCCCTCGGTGCCCAGCACCACCGCCAGCTTCTCCGCCCGCAGCAGGCGGGGGTCGTCCAGCCGCAGGGAGTCCCGCCGCAGGGCCATGGCCGCCGTGGTGAAGCCCAGCTCATGCAGCGTCTCCGTCCAGTCCACCTCCTCCGGCAGGTACGTCCACGGCACGAGGAACACGTTGCCCATGCTGACACGGGACGCCCGGCGGTACAGAGGGTCGCTGCCCTGCTGGGTCAGCAGCACCGCGTCCATACCCAGCGCCGCCGCGCACCGGAAGATGGCCCCCACGTTGGTGGGGTTCATCACGTTTTCCAGCACAGCGATGCGCCGCGCTCCGGCGCACACCTCCGCCACGGAGGGCAGGGGCGGACGCCGCATGGCGCACAGCATCCCCCGGGTCAGGTGGAAGCCGGTGAGCCGCGTCAGCACGTCCAGCGGCGCGGTGTACACCGGGATATCCGGCTGGCAGCGGGCAAGGATGTCCGCGCCCTTGCCGGTGATGTGCTGCGGCTCCATGAGGAACGACACAGGCACGCAGCCCGCGTCCAGCGCCCGCCCGATGACCAGCGGGCTTTCCGCGATGAACAGCGCGTTGGCCGGATCGGCCCGGTTCACCAGCTGGTTTTCCGTGGCCCGAGCGTAAATATCCAGCTCCGGTGCGGCAAAATCGGTGATCTCGATGGTGCGGGCCATGGGGCCTCCTTTCTCCGTCAGCCGTTGAGGATGCTCATGAACTCCTCGCCGGTGATGGTCTCCTTCTCGTACAGGTGCCGGGCCAGCTCGTCCAGCTTGGCGCGGTTCTCGGTGAGGATCTGCAGCGCCTTTTCGTGCTGCTTCTGCACCAGCGCCACCACCTGCTGGTCGATCTTCGTCTGGGTGTCGGCGGAGCAGGCCAGGGAGGCGTCGCCGCCCAAATACTGGTTGGTGACCGTCTCCAGCGCCACCATACCGAACTCATCGCTCATGCCGTAGCGGGTGATCATGGCCCGGGCCAGCTTGGTGGCCTGCTCGATATCGTTGGAGGCGCCGGTGGTGATGGAGCCGAACACCACCTCCTCGGCGGCACGGCCGCCGGTGAGGGTGGCGATCTTGTTCTCCATTTCCTCCCTGGTCATCAGGTAGTGGTTGCCCTCCTCCACCTGCATGGTGTAGCCCAGCGCGCCGGAGGTGCGGGGCACGATGGTGATCTTCTGCACCGGGGCGGAGTGGGTCTGCAGCGCCGCCACCAGCGCGTGGCCGATCTCATGATAGGACACGATCTTCTTCTCGTGGTCGGTCATGATGGCGTTCTTCTTCTGGTAACCGGCGATGACCACCTCGATGCTCTCCTCCAGATCCGACTGTGTGGCGAAGCGGCGGCCGTCACGGACGGCCCGGAGAGCGGCCTCGTTGACGATGTTGGCCAGCTCCGCGCCGGACGCGCCGGAGGCCATGCGGGCGATCTTGTTGAAGTCCACGTCCTCGGCCACCTTGATCTTCCTGGCGTGTACCTTCAGGATGGCTTCGCGCCCCTGCAGATCGGGCAGCTCCACCGGCACCCGGCGGTCGAAGCGGCCGGGACGGGTCAGCGCCGGGTCAAGGGACTCAGGGCGGTTGGTGGCGGCGAGGATGATGACGCCGTTGTTGCCCTCAAAGCCGTCCATCTCGGTGAGCAGCTGGTTCAGGGTCTGCTCCCGCTCATCGTTGCCGCCGTACTGGCCGCCGCTTCGCTTCTGACCGATGGCGTCGATCTCGTCGATGAACACGATGCAGGGGGCCTTCTCCTTGGCCTGATCGAACAGGTCGCGCACCTTGGAGGCGCCCATGCCCACGAACATCTCCACGAATTCGGAGCCGGACATGGAGAAGAAGGGCACGTTGGCCTCACCGGCCACGGCCTTGGCCAGCATGGTCTTGCCGGTGCCCGGAGGGCCGACAAGCAGGATGCCCTTTGGCATGGACGCGCCGATCTCCTTGTACTTGCTGGGGTCGTGGAGGTAGTTGACCACCTCCTGCAGGTTCTCCTTGGCCTCGTCCTCGCCGGCTACGTCGTCAAACTTGATGCCCTCGGCGGACTTGACGTAGACCTTGGCGCTGGACTTGCCCATGTTGAACATCATGGAGTTTCCGCCGCCCATTTTCTTCATCATGCTGCGGGAGATGACCTGCCCGATGCCGATGAACAGGAGCAGCGGCAGCACCCAGACCAGAATATCCACCAGCACCGAGCTCTGCTGGATCTCCTCGCCGGTGGTGGACACGTCCGCGTCCAGCAGACGCTGCACCAGACCGTCGTCGGGGACGATGGCGGTCTTGTAGACGGCCGTCTCCTCCTTGTCCGTAAACAGGATGCGGTTGCTTTGCTGCTGGATCTCCACGCGGCCCAGCTGGCCCTGCTCCGTCATGGACACGAAGGTGTTGTAGTCCACCTCCTTGATCTGATGCTCCGCCAGCCACGGCATGGCCAGCAGATTGAACAGCAGCAGTACCAGCAGCGCCACGATATAGTAGTAGAGCAGCGGTTTCTTAGGGGTCTTTACCTCATTCATGAAGTCATCTCCTTGTCGCCATATTTTGCAAAGTATTATAGCCGTGCCGCTGCGCAAAGTCAAATGTCAATGCGGCGGAAATGTGTGAATCTTCCCTGAACGGCATCGCTGCCGGGAACTTATTGCATATTTTGTGAACAGACTGTGCTGTTTTTGTGAATATTAGCACTCTCCTCTTGACAGTGCTAAAATTGGCGTTATAATAAGGCCGAACCTTGAGAGAGGGGGGCGAGAGAGTCCCTCCGGAGAGGCTCGAGCATGTTGATACAATGAGGGTAATGTAGAGACGGCGCACCCCAAGGCGTGCCGCAGTACGAATGGAGGTATGACATATGTTGCCCAGCATTTTTGGTGAGAACCTGTTTGATGATTTCTTTTCCGATCCCTTTGGCATGATGATCCCGCAGGGCCGCGATCCCCTGTACGGCAAGCACGCCAAGAACCTGATGAAGACCGATGTCCGCGAGACGGAGGGCACCTACGAGCTGGATGTTGACCTGCCCGGCTTCACCAAGGACGAGGTGAACGTGGAGCTGAAGAACGGCTATCTGACCATTCAGGCCGCCAAGGGTCTGGATAAGGATCAGTCCGACAAGAAGGGCAAGTACATCCGTCAGGAGCGCTATGCCGGTGCGTGCAGCCGCACGTTCTATGTGGGCGAGGAGGTAGAGCCGGAGGATGTGACCGCCAAGTTTGAAAACGGCATCCTGCAGCTGTCCATCCCCAAGGCCGCCAAGAAGCAGCTGCCCAAGAACACCAGCGTCACCATCGGCTGATGTGAGAGCAAAAAATGACCCGCTTTTTTGCGGGTCATTTTTTTGCTCTTTTGTGCAGCGCCTGCAGGCTCAATTCGCCTGTCAGCTTGAACAGCGCGTCTGCCATGACCTGCTCCGGCGGCAGTCCGCCGGCGGACAGGCCGACCTTTCGATAGAATTCGTACACAGCGCTGTCCACCGTGATGGTCACTTTTTCCATTTTTTCTATCCCCCTGCATCATGATAGGACTGAAACCAGTCCCATTATAACACGATGTCATTCTACAATCAAGAAAAAGAGGACTTATTTCAGTCCGAATTTGTGAGGTGCAGAATGGCGCAGAAGATCAAGCAGGACGAGATACGCATCGGGGAAAATATCCGGCGGGTGCGGCTTGAAAGGGGCATCGGACAGACGGAGCTGGTGCGGATGCTCCAACTGGAGGGCGTGGAGATGACCCGCGAGACGCTGGTGAAGATCGAGCGCGGCATCCAGCACATTCAGGCCGTACAGCTGCGCGCCCTGCGGGACGCGCTGGACACCAGCTATGACGAACTGCTGAAATAAAAAGTGTTCTGCCCGTGGGGCAGAACACTTTTTTATTTCTTTTTTCACCACATTTGCGCGGCGAGGATGCTCTTTTTATAGCTGGCCCGGAAGTAGAGATACTCCGCAATGCCGGTGATGGCCCACGAGAAGATGTACAGCAGGTACAGCGACGGCACCGTGTGGAAGTAGGCAAACACCGTGTAGATCCACACCACCCGGAACACGCAGGAGCCCATGATGACCATGACGGTGGGGGCGATGCTCTTTCCGATGCCCCGGGAGGCGGCGATGCTGGCGTCCATCAGCGCGCCGATGCCGTAGGAGAAGGCCATGATCCGCAGACGATCCATACCGGCATCAATGACCTCCGGCTTGTCGGCAAACAGGCCCAGGAACTGCCGCCCGAACAGCAGCATCAGGCCGCCGAATATCGCGCCGGTGAGGAAGGCGTACAGCATGCTGATGAAGTAGCTTTTCAGGATGCGCTCCTTGCGGCCCGCGCCCCAGTTGCGGCTGACGAAGCTGGCGCAGGCGGTGTAGAACGCCGCCATCATATTGAACACCAGCGTGTCGGCGTTGGCGGCAGCCGCCGCGCCGGAGACGGTGATCTCGTCGAAGGAGTTCAAGCCCGCCTGCACGAACAGGTTGGCCACGGCGAAGATGGCGTTCTGCAGGCCGGAGGGGATGCCGATCATCAGGATGCGCTTGGCTGCCGCCTTGTGGAGCCGCAGCTTCCGCATGTCCAGGCGGCAGGCGTCCTGCCGCCGCAGCAGGTGGACAAAGATCAGGACGGCGGACACCCACTGGGCGATGGCGCTGGCGATGGCCACGCCCTCGGCGGACATATTGCACCCGATGACGAACACCAGATTCAGAATGACGTTGAGCACGCCGGCCACGGACAGGTAGATCAGCGGACGCTTGGTGTCGCCCGTGGCGCTGAGGATGCCGTTGCCGCAGTTGTAGATGCCCATGCCCGGCAGGCCCAGCGCGTAGATGCGCATATACAGCACCGCGCCGGGGAGGAACTCCTCCTTGGTGTTCAGCAGCCGCAGCATCGGCTCGGCAAAGAACAGGCAGATCAGGCACACCAGCAGTCCGGTGCCCAGACAGAGCAGCAGGGAGGTATGGGTGGTGCGCTCCACGCCCTCGTCATCGCCGATGCCCAGCCAGCGGGCCACGGCCACGTTGACGCCCGCGCCCATGCCGATGAGCAGGCCGGTAAACAGGGACACCAGCGTGGTGGTGGAGCCCACCGCGCCCAGCGCGATATAGGTGTTGTAGGCGTACTTGCCGGCGATAGCCACGTCGCTGAGGTTGAACAGCACCTCCAGCACCTGCGTCATCATCAGCGGCAGGCTGAACAGCAGGATATTTTTCCACAGGGAGCCGCTGGTCATTTCGACTTTCTTCATACTGTACCTCCTCACCTCCGGCGACCGGATCGATCATCTGTATATGCAATATAGCACAGCCTTCACAGGGCTGCAAGAGCAGAGTATAACACCGCCCGCAGGGCAAAGCAAGCACATTTACCAACAGACTTTCCCTCGGAAAAACCGGGGCGGATTGTGCACAATGTATCCCTATACGGAAAAACCGGTGGATTTTTCGCCCTCTCATGTGCCGTATTTTGAAATTTTGCGCTGCCTGTTGCCCCGGCGCGCCGGATGTGGTATGCTGGACGCAGTAAACGAGAGGAGCCGCCTATGAAACTCATCCTGATTGACATCGACAATACGCTGCTGGACTTCGACGCCTACATCCGTCAGACCATGGAGGAGGGCTTCGCCCACTTCGGCCTGCGGCCCTACGAGCCATGGATGTACGACGTGTTCCACCGGGAGAACAACAAGCTGTGGCGGCAGATCGAGGAGGGCACCCTGACGTTCCCGGAGCTGGAGAAGATCCGCTGGAACAACGTATTCACCGCGCTGGACATGGACTTCGACGGCCCGACGTTCGAGCGGTACTTCCGCGCCGCCCTCCATGAGAGCGCCATCCCCGTGCCCGGCGCGCGGGAACTGCTGGACGCCCTGCGCGGCAGGTATACGCTGGCCGCCGCCAGCAACGGCCCCTACGAGCAGCAGCTGCACCGGCTGGCGCTGGCGGGCATGAAGGACTGCTTCGCCTATTTCTTCATCTCCCAGCGCATCGGTGCGTCCAAGCCGTCGCCGGTGTTCTTCGACGCCGCCTTCCGGGAGGTCAACGAGGGGCGCGGGACGCCTGTTTCCCCGGCGGATGCCGCCATCATCGGCGACTCCCTGACCTCCGACATGGCCGGCGGCCGGGGGTACGGGCTCAAGACCGTTTACTACCGCCGTCCCGGCGCGGCCCCTGCCGACGGCAGCGTGGACGTGACCGTGGAGGATCTCCGGGATATCCCCGCTCTGCTGTAAAAAAGAGATGCATGCCCCCGGCATGCATCTCTTTTTTTACGCTTTCGGCGTCAGCAGTGCCGTCCGGTGCCGCAGGTAATAGCCGTACCCGGCGATGTCCGCCAGCAGCCACCCGATGGGGATGGCCGCCCAGATGCCAGCCTCACCCACCGGCCCCGCCAGCGCGTAGGCCAGCGCTACACGGGTGCCCAGCGAGATGACCGTCAGCACCACGCTCATGCCGGGGCGCTGCACCGCGCGGTAGAACCCGTACAGCAGGAACAGGCAGCCGATCCCGGCGTAGAACGCCCCCTCGATGCGGAGGTAGAGGACACCGGCGGCGATGACCTCTGTTTCGCCCGCCTGCACGAAAAGCCCCATCAACGGCCGGGCGAACAACACCACCAGCGCCGCCACGGCGCAGGAGAACGCGGCGCTCACCGCCGTGGCCCGCCGCAGCCCCTGCCGCAGCCGCTCCGGCTGACCGGCGCCGTAGTTCTGGGCCGCGAAGGTGGAGAAGGCGTTGCCGAACTCCTGCACCGGCAGATAGGCGAAGGCGTCGATCTTCACGGCGGCGGCAAACGCCGCCATCACCACCGGCCCGAAGCTGTCCACCAGCCGCTGCACCAGCAGGATGCCGAAGTTCATGGCCGACTGCTGCACGCAGGTCAGAAGCGACAGATCCAGCAGCTCCCGGAGGATACGCCGGTCAAACCGGAAGTCCGTCCGCCGGGGCAGCAGCTCCCGGCAGCGCCGCAGGGCGTATACCGTCAGGCCCAGTCCGGCGGCGTACTGGGCGATGACGGTGGCCGCCGCCGCACCGGCGACGCCCCACCGGCACACCAGCACGAACAGCAGGTCGAGCCCCACGTTCAGCAGCGCCGCGCCGCCCAGGAACCACAGGGGCGCGGCGGAGTTGCCCGCCGCCCGCAGCAGACAGGCAAAGAAGTTGTACAGGAACGTGGCCGCCAGTCCCACGAAGATGATGCGCAGATACCCGGTCATGTCGCCCCGCAGCGTCTCCGGCACCTGCAAAAACCGCAGAATGGGGGAGAGCAGGGCGTACACCAGAGCCGTCAGCACCGCCGTCACCGCGCCGATAAGGCACAGTGCCAGCGCAGCGGCGCGGCGCAGCGCCGCCATGTCCCCTCGTCCGATGCAGATGGCGAACAGCGCCCCCGCGCCCATGGCAAGACCCAGAAACACGGAGGTCAGGAACGTCGTCAGCGTGAACGCGGAGCCTACCGCCGCCAGCGCGTCCCGTCCCAGCGCCCGCCCCACGATAAGGGTGTCCGCTACATTATACAATTGCTGCAGCAGGCTTCCCGCCATCATGGGCAGCGCGAACAGCAGCAGACTGCGGGTGATGCCGCCCCCGGTCATGTCCCGATACATAAAAACTCCCTGTACAAAGGAACGAGAGCCGAAGGCTCCCGTTCCTCATTTGATGTGTCCGCTCAATAGCCGAAGATCATGGAGCGCTTGATGTCCGCCAGACAGTGGGCGCCGCACATGGCCATGGTGTCGGCCAGCTCGGCCTTCAGCTTGTCCACATAGACCTGCACGCCCTCGGCGCCGCCGCCGTAGACCATGTTCACGAAGGGACGACCGATGAGCACGGCGTCCGCGCCCAGTGCCAACGCCTTGAACACATCCATGCCGGTGCGGATGCCGCCGTCCACCAGAATGGTCATCCGGCCGCCCACCGCGTCGGCGATGGCGGGCAGCACCTCCGCCGTGGCGGGGCACTGATCCAGCACGCGGCCGCCGTGGTTGCTGACCACGATGCCGCTGGCCCCGGCCTCCAGCGCCTTCTTCGCACCGGCCACTGTCATGATGCCCTTGAGGATAAAGGGCTTCTCCGCCCTCTCCGCGATCTGGCGCAGCTCCTCCACCGTCTTGCTGCCGGCGGGGGGCGTCAGGTTCTTCAGGAACGGCAGGCCCGCCGCGTCGATGTCCATGGCGATGGCGATGGGGTCGGCGGCCTTCACCAGCGCCAGCTTTTCCTCCACCAACGCCATGTTCCAGGGCTTCACCGTGGGTACGCCGCAGCCGTGGCTTTTCTTCAGCGCCTCCGCGGCCGCCTCGATAACGGCGGGGTTGGTGCCGTCGCCGGTGAAGGCGGCGATGCCTGCATCGGCGCAGGCGGACACCAGAATGTCGTTGTAGGTCAGATCGTCATACTTGTCGCCGTAGTGCAGCTGCATGGCGCCCACCGGCGCGGCGAACACCGGCAGCACCACCTTTTTGCCGAAGAAGTCGTAGGACGTGTCCACAGGCTTGTTCTCGCAGATGGTGTCCATGTTGACGCACAGCTCCTGCCACTTCTGGTAGTTGCGGATGAAGCCGGTGCCGATGCCCTTGGCGCCGGGGCCGGGCACGGTGTTCTTGCAGGCCAGTCCGTTGCAGGTGGGACAGGACTTGCAGTACGGGCCCATGCAGGTGCGGGCGTTGTTGAGAATTTCCTGATATGTCATGATGTACCTCCGTTTGCAGACAGTACCGCCATTCTACTACAACGGCGGGAAAAAGCAACACTGCGTTTCTGCGTTATTCGTGGTGAAAGCTGGTGACAATGGGCTTTTCCTTTTCCGGCAGGCCGTACTGCGCCTTCCCCAGTTGGATGGCCTTCATCAGGAACGCCATGTTCCGGCCCAGCGTCCGCATGGTCTGCAGGCCCTCCTTGTCCTGCCGCACCTCCTCCGGCGTATTGCCGTATACCATATTCCAGTACTGGCTACTGGCAATGGGCATGCCCGCGATGGTGAAGTACTTGTTCAGCACGTCGAAGCTGGCGGTGTTGCCGCCCCGGCGGCAGGACACCACCGATGCGCCCACCTTCATGGTCAGACTCCGGGTGCCGGTGCTGTAAAACAGGCGATCCATGAACGCCACCGCGCCGCCGGCGGGGGAGGCGTAGTACACCGGCGCGCCGATGACCAGCGCGTCGGCCTCCAGCAGCTTGGGCGCCGTCGCGTTCACCACATCGTCGAACACGCATTTGCCTGTCTGGCGGCACTTGCCGCAGGCGATGCAGCCGTGGGTGGTGCGGGCCCCGGCCTGCACGATCTCCGTTTCGATGCCCTCGGCCTCCAGCGTCCGGGCCAGCTCCTCCAGCGCCGTGTAGGTGCAGCCCCTTTCGTGGGGACTTCCGTTGATGAGCAATGCTTTCATAGCCAGACCTCCTTGGGTGATTTTGCGGCAATTATAGCACACTTTCCGCAAAAAGCAACACCGCAGGAGACTGACATCCCCCGCGGTGCGCTTTTTCTTTACGCCTCCTGCGGCGCGTATTTCTCCAGAATGCCCCGCAGCGCCGACAGGGAGCTGGTGTGGCACCGCTCGATGATGGTGCCGCTGCCCTTCAGCTCGCTGAGTGCGCCCTGCACCAGCTTGTGGGACATGGTGTTGGTGAAGAAGATCATCAGATCCGGCCGGCCCAGCTTGTTCTTCAGCCCGCCCGCCGGCTTCGTCAGTACCTTGGCCTGACACCGGTACGCGCCGCACAGCTCCTTATAGCGGCGCTCCATGCACTCATTTCCACCCAATATGACAACGCTCATACACGCCGCCTCCTTCAATTGAATTGGTTAGATACATCTAACTGACACCATCATATCAGATGCGCGGCGGATTTGCAAGACATTATTTACATTTTCTTCCGCCGCCGTCCCTTGCAATTTCCGCGCCGCTGCCCTATAATGTCCAAAAACGCAGGCCCGGACGGGCCGAAAGGGGGCAGCGGTATGCGTATCGTTGTAAAAGTGGGCACCTCCACGCTGGCTCATGCCACAGGACGTCTGAACATCCGCCGCATGGAGCACCTGTGCAAGGTGCTCAGCGATCTGAAAAACGCGGGACACCAAATTATATTGGTATCCTCCGGCGCCATTGGCATGGGCGTGGGGAAGCTGGGACTGCCGGGCCGTCCGGCGGATATGCCCAGCAAGCAGGCGGCCGCCGCCGTGGGCCAGTGCGAGCTGATGTATACCTATGACAAGCTGTTCACGGAGTACAGCCACACCGTGGCCCAGCTGCTGCTCACCGGCGAGGACATCAAAAACGAGCAGCGCAGCCGCAACGTCCGCAACACGCTGACCCGCCTGCTGGAGCTGGGGGCGCTGCCGGTCATCAACGAGAACGATGCCGTGGCCACCGACGAGATCGGCGTGGAGAACACCATCGGCGAGAACGACACCCTGTCGGCCATCGTGGCCGCCGCCATCGGCGCGGACGTGCTGGTGCTGCTGTCGGACATCGACGGGCTGTACGACAAGGATCCCCGCCATCACCCGGACGCCCGGCTCATCCCCACGGTGGAGCGGGTGGACGATGACCTCTACACGCTGGCGGAGGACAGCAGCACCGGCCTCGGCACCGGCGGCATGGTCACGAAGCTGCGGGCCGCCGCCATCGCCACCGCCGCCGGCTGTGAAATGGTCATCGCCAACGGCGCCGCGCCGGAGGTGCTGTACGACATCGCCGAGGGCAAGCCCGCCGGCACCAGATTTCTCACAGGGAGGGCCGTGAAATGACCACCATTGAGCTTCTGCAAAAGACAAAGGCCGCGTGGCCCGCGCTGAGCGCCGCCCCCGCGGAGGAGAAGAACCGCCTCCTGCTGGCCATGGCGGACGCACTGGAGTCCCACATCCCCGCCATCCTCGCCGCCAACGGGCGGGACATGGCCGGCGCGGAGGGGCACATCTCCGCCGTCATGCTGGATCGCCTGCGGCTGGACGAGGGCCGCGTCCGCGCCATGGCCGACGGCGTCCGCGCCGCCGCCGCCCTGCCGGATCACACCGGCCGCATACTGGCGCAATTCACCCGTCCCAACGGCATGACCATCACCAAGGTGCAGGTGCCGCTGGGGCTGGTGGCCATCATCTATGAGAGCCGCCCCAATGTTACCTCCGACGCGGCGGCACTGGCCATCAAGAGCGGCAACGTCTGCATGCTCCGCAGCGGACGGGAGGCCTACCGCTCCTGCCGCGCCGTTGTGGACGCGCTGAAGGACGGCATCACCGCCGCCGGCGGCGACCCGGACATCGTCAACATCGTGGAGGATACCAGCCGCCAGAGCGCCAACGACATCATGCAGGCCCGCGGTCTGGTGGATCTGCTGATCCCCCGGGGCGGCGCGGGGCTCATCCGCGCCTGCGTGGAGAACGCCGCCGTCCCCTGCATCGAAACGGGCACCGGCATCTGCCACGTCTATGTGGACGCCGCCGCCGATCTGGAAAAGGCGGTGCGCATCATCACCAACGCCAAGACCAGCCGCCCCTCCGTCTGCAACGCCGAGGAGGTCTGCCTTGTCCACGCCGCTGCGGCGGCCCGCTTCCTGCCCATGCTGCGCCGCGCTCTGGTGGACGACCGCGTCGCCGCCGGCCTTCCGCCGGTGGAGCTGCGCCTTGACCCCCGTGCCGCCGCCGTCATCGACGGCACCCCCGCGTCGGACACCGACTTTGACACCGAGTTCCTGGACTACATTCTGGCTGTGGCCGTGGTGGACAGTCTGGACGACGCCATTGCCCACATCGCCGCCCACTCCACCCACCACAGCGACTGCATCGTGACGGAGGACGCCGCCGCCGCAGCCGGCTTCACCCGTCAGGTGGACAGCGCCGCCGTGTACGTCAACGTCTCCACCCGCTTCACCGACGGCGGGGAGTTCGGTCTCGGCTGCGAAATGGGCATCTCCACCCAGAAGCTCCACGCCCGGGGTCCCATGGGACTGGACGAGCTCAGCACCTACAAGTACGTCGTCACCGGCGACGGGCAGATACGCTGAAAAAGGCTCCCGGCCTCATGACCGGGAGCCTTCTGCATCTTTTATGCGTTTTCGTGGTGCGGCGTCCGCTGCTCCATGGGGATGTAGTGCCCCTGAATGGTGACGGCGCGGTACGCCGGACGCATGATGCGGTGACACGTCACCAGCTCCTCCATGCGGTTGGCGCACCAGCCTGCGATACGGGCGGAGGCGAACAGCGGCGTGAACACGTCCTGTGGGATGCCCAGCATGGTGTACACCAGACCGGAGTACATATCCACGTTGGCGCACATGGGGGTGCTGTCCCGGCGGCGCTCCTGCACCAGCGGGATGCCCAGCTCCTCCACCTTCTGCAGCAGGGTGAAGTCCTCGGCGTAGCCCTTGATCTCCGCCATGTGCTGGGCGTACTTCTTCAGCAGCACCGCGCGGGGGTCGGACATGGTGTATACCGCGTGGCCCAGCCCGTACAGCTTGCCGGAGCGGTCGCCCGCCTCCCTGTCCAGCAGCTTCACCAGATAGTCCCGGATCGACCCGTCGTCGCGGGGGTCGACGTTCTCCTTGACATAGCGGAACATCTCCATGACCTTGGCGTTGGCGCCGCCGTGGAGCGGGCCCTTCAGGGAGCCGACGGCCCCGGCGATGGCGCTGTAGGTGTCCGTCCCGCTGGAGGACATGGCGCGGCAGACAAAGGTGGAGTTGTTGCCGCCGCCGTGCTCCGCGTGTACCATCAGCATCATATCCAGCAGGTGGGCCTCCTCCTCCGTATAGCTGGTGTCCGGCCGGATCATCCGCAGGAAGTTCTCCGCCGTGGACAGCTCGGGGACAGGGAAGTGGATGTGCAGCGAATCCCCCTGGAAATAGTGGCGCTTCACCGCGTAGGCATTGGCCACGATGGAGGGGAAGCACCCGATAAGCTTCACCGACTGGAGCAGCAGGTTCTCGATGGACGTGTTGTCCGGATCGGGGTCGTAGGAGTACAGGCTCAGCACGCTGCGGGCCAGCTCGTTCATCATATTGCCGCTGGGGTGCCGCATGATCATGCCCTCGGTAAAGCCCTCCGGCAGCTTCCGGGCCTGACTCATGATGCTGTTGAACCGTCCCAGCTCCTCCTGCGTGGGCAGATAGCCCATCAGCAGCAGGTATGCCACCTCCTCAAAGCCGAAGGTGCCGGCCCTGCGGTGAGCCTCCACGATGTCGTTGAGCTCGATACCCCGGTAGTACAGCCGTCCGGGGATAGGCACCCGCTGGCCGTCCTGCAGCAGATAGCCCTGCACGCTGCCCACCTTGGTGACGCCCACCAGCACGCCGGTGCCGTCGCTGTTGCGCAGGCCCTTCTTGACCTCGCCGTGGTAGAACTCGTCGCCGATGGCGTATTCCTCCTGAATGCGGCGGCTCAGCGGCCCCGTGTAGCGCTCCAGAATACCGGTATCCTTTTCGACCATGATGCCTTCCTTTCCCCCGCAGCGTCTGCGGGACGTTCCTTTCATTGGCCCGATTATAGCGCGGCGCCCTTCGTTTTGCAAGATAAAAATTCGCAAAATTCATAAATGACGGATAAATTTCTTGTAGATAGGGGAAAACAGGCGAAACGGCAGGACAAAATGCAATAATTATTTTTTTAACTTTCATTTTTGGGGCTTGCCAACCGCGAATAATCTGTTATACTGTTACCCATAAAAAATGACCCTGTAAAATTTCTCCCAAAAGGAGCGTGACCATATGATCCAGCTGCATCACGGCGGCGTCACCCTGCGGGGCGGCGTTCCCACCCCGGCCAAGTCCGCCGACCCGGCGGGCCGCGAAAAGACCATGGCCTACCGGATCCTCCGCCGCCACGACAGACCGGCGGGGGACGGCCTGCTGCACCTGACCTTCGACAGCCTGATCTCCCACGACATCACCTATGTGGGCGTCATCCAGACCGCTAAGGCCAGCGGTATGACGGAGTTTCCCGTACCGTATGTGCTGACCAACTGCCACAATAGCCTGTGCGCCGTGGGCGGCACCATCAACGAGGACGACCATGTGTTCGGCCTGTCCGCCGCCATCAAGTACGGCGGAGACTATGTCCCCGCTAATCAGGCGGTGATCCACCAGTACGCGCGGGAGATGATGAGCGGCTGCGGCCGCATGATCTTAGGCTCCGACAGCCACACACGCTACGGTGCGCTGGGCACCATGGGCGTGGGGGAGGGCGGCCCGGAGATCGTTAAGCAGCTGCTGCGGAACACCTATGACATCGCCGCGCCGGAGGTCATTCTGGTGTGGCTCACCGGCCAGCCGCCCCGGGGCGTCGGCCCTCACGACGTAGCCATCGCCCTGTGCGGCGCGGTGTATAAAAACGGTTTCGTGAAGAATAAGGTGCTGGAATTTGCCGGGCCCGCCGTGTCCCGCCTGCCCATGGACTACCGCATCGGCGTCGATGTGATGACAACGGAGACGGCCTGCCTCAGCTCCATCTGGGAGACGGACGGCGCCGTGGCGGACTATCTGGCCCTCCATGGCCGTCCGGAGACGTTTACCGCCCTGCGTCCGCAGGACGGCGCGTATTACGATGGCATGATCACCATCGACCTTGACCGCATGGAGCCCATGGCCGCGCTGCCGTTCCACCCCTCCGAGGCGGTGACGCTCCGCGAGCTGCTCCACGACCCCGGCGACCACCTGCGGGAGGTGGAGAAGCGCGCCGCTGCCCAGTTCGGCGGCAAGGCGGGCCTGCACCTGACGGATAAGCTGGCAGATGGTAAGCTGGTGGTGGATCAGGGCATCATCGCGGGCTGCGCCGGCGGCATGTACGACAACATCGCCGAAGCTGCCGCCATTCTGAGCGGCCACGATACCGGCAGCGGCTACTTCTCCCTGTCGGTGTACCCGCCCTCTGTCCCCGTGAATCTGGAGCTGATGGAAAACGGCGTCCAGCAGTCGCTGCTGGCCTCCGGCGCACTGTTCAAGCCCTGCTTCTGCGGCCCCTGCTTCGGCGCGGGGGACGTACCTGCCAACAACGGACTGTCCATCCGCCACACCACCCGCAACTTCCCCAACCGGGAGGGCTCCAAGCCTGCCGACGGCCAGCTGGCCGGCGTCATCCTCATGGACGCCCGCTCCATAGCCGCCACCGCGCGGAACCACGGTATTCTAACCTCTGCCGCCGATGTGGACTACACGCCGCCCGCACCGGTACAGCGCCGGTTCGATCGTGCGGTGTACGACCGCCGGGTCTACTTCGGCTTCGGCAGGGCGCAGCCGGACGCACCCTTGAAATACGGCCCCAATATTGCCGAGTGGCCCGCTATCCCCGCCCTGTCCGACGATCTTCTTATGCAGGTGGCCTCCGTCCTGCGGGACGAGGTCACGACCACCGATGAGCTGATCCCCTCCGGCGAGACATCCTCCTACCGCTCCAACCCCTTGAAGCTGGCGGAGTTTGCCCTGTCCCGCCGTGACCCGGACTATGTGCCGCGGGCCAAGGCCACGCAGGCGCTGGAGACAGCCCGCGCCGCCGGTACGGCAATGCCGGCGCTGCAAGCGGTGCTGACGGTGCTGCGCCTGCCGGAGAGCGCCCTGTCCCGTATGCACATCGGCTCTGTGATCTTCGCCAACAAGCCCGGCGACGGCTCCGCCCGGGAGCAGGCCGCCTCCTGCCAGCGGGTACTGGGGGGCTGCGCCAATATCTGCTACGACTTCGCCACCAAGCGCTACCGCTCCAACTGCGTCAACTGGGGGATGCTGCCCTTTACGCTGGCGGACGGCGCACCCTTCGACGCCGCCCCTGGGGATTTCATCTTCGTCCCCGCTGTCCGGGAGAAGGTAGCGCGAGGCGACGAGGAATTCCCCGCCGTCCTCGTCCATGACGGACAGGCGCAGGCGCTGACACTGTACCTGAAGAACACCAACGCGGAGGAGCGGGAGCTGCTGCTCACCGGCTGCCTGATGAACCACTACGCCGCGCAGAACCGGAGGTAATGATGGAAAAGATCAAAATGCCTGTCCCCATCGCCGAGCTGGACGGCGATGAGATGACCCACATCCTGTGGGGAATGATCAAGGACCAGCTGATAACGCCCTTCGTGGAGCTGAACACCGAGTACTACGACCTGTCCCTGCCCAACCGGGACAGGACGGAGGACGCCGTGACCCGTCAGGCGGCGGAGGCCATCAAGCGCCTGCACATCGGCGTCAAATGCGCCACCATCACCCCCAACTACCAGCGGCAGGAGGAGTACGGCCTCAAGCAGCTGTGGAAGTCCCCCAACGCCACCATCCGCGCGGCGCTGGACGGCACGGTGTTCCGTGCCCCCATCCTCATCTCCCGTGTAAAGCCTGTGGTGACCTGCTGGAAAAAACCCGTCACCATCGCCCGCCATGCCTACGGCGACCTGTATAAGGCGGTGGAGTACCGCGTTCCCGGCCCCGGCAAGGCAGAGCTGGTGTTCACCGACGACCACGGCACGGAGCTGAGCCGCCAGACGGTCTACGACTTCAACGGCCCCGGCGTTCTGCAGGCCATGCACAACCGGGACGACTCCATCCTGTCCTTTGCCCGCTGCTGCTTCGCCTACGCGCTGGATGTGAAGCAGGATGTCTGGTTCTCCTCCAAGGACACCATCTCCAAGGACTACGATCAGACGTTCAAGCTGCTGTTCCAGCGGGTGTTCGACGAGGAGTACCGCGCCGCCTTTGAGCAGGCGGATCTGCATTACCGCTACGCCCTCATCGACGATGTGGCCGCCAAGGTCATCCGCTCCTCCGGCGGTATCATCTGGGCCTGCAAGAACTACGACGGCGATGTGATGAGCGATCTCATTGCCGCCGCCTCCGGCTCACTGCCCATGATGACCAGCGTGCTGGTGTCGCCGGACGGCAATTTCGAGTACGAGGCAGCCCACGGCACCGTCACCGACCACTTCTACCGCTGGCGCAGGGGGGAAAAGGTGTCCACCAACCCGCTGGCGACTATGGCCGCATGGTCCGGCGCCCTGAAAAAGCGGGGCGAGCTGGACGGCAACGCCGCGTTGGTACATTTTGCCGACTGCCTCTATCAGGCGGGACTGGATGTATTCGAGGAGGGGTATCTCTCCGAGGATCTGGCTCCTCTCTGCGACCCGGCCGACCTGAAGGAGATGCCGGACAACGACCGGCTCATGGCCCTGATCCGCGGCCGTCTGGAGACGCTGCTGGCACAATAACAAAAGGACGGCGGGTTTTCCCGCCGTCCTTTTATGCTCGTTATGCCCGCTTCGTCCCCGCCACCTGATACATCCGCGCATCGGACACGCACACATCCACATCGCAGTAAGGCGCCAGCAGCGCCCGCAGCGCGTCCTCGTGCATCAGACCGTTGGACACCCGGTGGGCCGCGCCGCTGTGATGGCTGTCGATGGCCGCCCGGCTCATGCCGTGAGCCACGGACAGGCGCCCGCCGGGCTTCACCAGTCTGCCCAGCCGTGCGATGAGCCGCGCCGGGTCGGGGAAGTGGGGGAAGGCGTTGTACACCATCACCACATCAAAGGGCTGCGAAAACACGGCCTCCTCCACGTCGCCGCACAGCACCTGCACCCGCGGCTCACCGGCGAATTTCTCCGCCGCGATGCGGGCCATCTCCGGAGAGATGTCGATACCCGTGACGGACGCGCCCCGGGCCAGATAGTCGGGGAACAGCACCCCCGTGCCGCAGGCCACGTCCAGCACCCGCATGCCGGAGCCGACCCCCGCGTTGTCCAGAATGGCTTCGATCACCGGCTCGTGCCGCACCATCCCGGCGTCCCACGCCGGTGCGCACCGGTCAAAAAACGCGATAACCTCCCGCTTGTCGATCATGCCCGCGCCCCCTCTCCGTTTTCTCTATCCTACACGGCGGCGCGCCGCCGCGCAACCCCCGCCGGGGGATAAAAAGAGGCTGTACCCGCCGGGTACAGCCTCTTTTTTATCCCTTATTTGAAGAACTCGAAGCGCGGCGCGTCCTTGGTGACGGTGCCCGTTTCGATCTCGATGCCGTCCCCGAAGTACCTGTGCAGCAGCGCCGCCAGTTCATCGGCGGCGGCCTGCACCTCGGCGGCGTTTACGTCGGAAAATCCGTCGATGGGGAACAGGATGGCCTTTGTCTCCTGGGTGATCTTGCCCCGCTCCGACTGCCGCCATGTCCAGCGGCGGGTGCGGATCTCGCTGCCGGAGGCGTACACCGCCTCGCCCACGTCCGGCGTCTCCTCCTCGGTGCTGCCGAAGGGGATGAACGTGTCGCCCTCCTTGGCCAGCCGCACGTCCAGACCCTCGTCAATGGTGTCCAGATCGTGGGCGCCCATGGGCAGCCGGTGCTTGATGGACACGGCGTTGCCCAGATCCACGGCGGCGTTGATGTGGGGGAAGCCCTTGCCCTTGGCGATGCGGGTCAGCAGCGCCTCGATGGAGCACAGGAACTTGTTGGGGTTGATGCCCAGCGCCGTGAACGCCGCGCGGTAGGGGAGGATGTCCTCCGTCTCCTTGGGCTTCTTCCCGGCGAAATACGTCTCGCAGGCGGCCACGTTCTCCGCCAGCATCTGCTCCAGCTCGGGGATGTCGCGGGTGTTGTCCAGACCCCGCACAGCCACCGCGCCGAAGCAGGCGTTGGGCAGCTTGTCAAAAAACTCCTTCGATACCTGATAGTACATGGTGTTGCCTCCTTTTCTTCGGCTTTTCCTTTCCGTTGCTGGCATTATAGACCTCTTTCCATCGTTTGCCAAGGTTAAATTTCCCCGGAAATATGGAAAAATTCTTAGGTAATATTGAAAGCGCCGCCTCCCATCGTGAGAGACGGCGCCCGTATGCGTGTGAAATACGGTGCTTACACCACAGCGAAGAACTTCACAAGGAACAGCAGCGCGATGACGTAGGTCAGCGCGGACACGTCCTTGGCCCGGCCGGAGAACACCTTGATGACGGTGTAGGAGATCATGGCAAGGCCGATGCCGTGGCCGATGGAGCCGGAGATGGGCATGGCCAGCAGCATGATGAACACAGGCACCACCTGATCCAGATCGTCGAAGTCCACGCTCTTCAGACCCTGCAGCATCAGGATACCCACATAGATCAGGGCGGAGGAGGTGGCGGCGGCGGGGATGATGGCGGCCACCGGCGCGATGAACATGCAGGCCAGGAACATGAACGCGGCGGTCAGGCTGGTCAGACCGGTGCGGCCGCCGGCCTCCACGCCGGAGGCGGACTCCACGAACGTGGTGACGGTGGACGTGCCGCAGCAGGCGCCGGCCACGGTGCCCACAGCGTCGGACAGCAGGGCTTCCTTCATGTTGGGCATGTTGCCGTCCTTGTCGGTCATGCCGGCGCGGGACGCGGTGCCCACCAGCGTACCGATGGTGTCGAACATGTCGATCATGCAGAACGTGATGATCAGGCTGACAGCGGTGAACCAGCCGATGTTGAAGAAGTCGGCAAAGTCAAACTTGAACAGGGTCGTCTCCGCCATGTCGCGGAACGGGGGCAGGAAGGACGCGCCCTCCAGCGAGGCGAAGGGGTTTACCTGCAGGAAGATAAAGCTGCCCGCCCAGTAGATGACGGACGCGGCCAGCATGCCGATGAGCACGGCGGCCTTCACGCCCTTCTTGGCCAGCAGGATGATGATGAACAGACCGATGAACATGGTCACAACGGTCAGCACCATGGTGCTGTACTCCTTGCCCATGTGGCCCTTGATGACGCTGGGGGTCATGGCGCCGAAGAAGTCGCGCAGTACGTAGAACGGACTGGTGTAGCCGTTGCCCTCGGCGTAGATGCCCACGTTGGAGCCCAGCCCGATGTTCATCAGCATCAGGCCGATGGCGGGGCCGATGCCCAGGCGCACGCCCAGAGGGATGGCGGTGACGATCTTGTCCCGGATGTTGAACACGCTCAGCAGCAGGAACACGATGCCCTCCACCAGAATGATGCACAGCACCGCCTGAAAGGCGCTGGTGTAGTCGGTCTGCAGCATGGCGGCCACGTTGCCGGCGATAACGGCGAAGAAGCTGTTCAGACCCATGCCGGGGGCCATGACGAAGGGCTTATTGGCCAGAAAGGCCATGACCGCCGTGCCGATGGCGCTGGCGATGCAGGTGGCCAGAAACACGCCGTTCCAGAGGGGGGTGCCCACGGCGAAGCTGGTCAGCAGATTGGGGTTCAGGGCGATGATGTACGCCATGGTCATGAAGGTGGTCAGACCGGCCAGAATTTCCGTCTTGACGGTGGTGCCGTTCTCCTTCAGGTGGAAAATGCGCTCCATTGTGATAGACTCTCCTTTTTGCGAATTCTCTTTTACTCTCGTGCGGCGTTGTTCTGCGCCGCATCCAACGCCCCTTATCTTAACGCATTTTAACGCGGACCGCAAGACTTTTTGTCAGCCAAACTAACAAATTTTCAGCTCACGCCGATACGCGGCGGCAAGCGCCCTGCACGGCATGCGCGGGCATAAGCGGCATAACCGACCCAGACCGGACGTACAGGGCGCAAGACGTACAAGGCGCAAAAGGAAAAGACACGCTTTGGCGTGTCTTTTCCTTATGGCAAAGAACCGTGATATCCGCAGAAGCTTTCTGAAGCGCACAGTATCTGACCCCTGTGCCCCTGCCCGGCGATGAGCGGGGAACTTCACTCACTCTAAAAAGGATCGAAGATCCTGATAGCAGAGCAAGGGCTTTTTCCGGTCATAGTCCCATGTGTGGGCGGAATCCCCTCCGCAGAGATCCCGTTCCGTGCACGCCCTGCATTGGGCACAGTCGGCTGTCCGGTCGCGCCGGAATGCTTCAAAACGATGCAGCCATACATCCATCAGATCATCTGAACGGATATTGCCCTGCACGAGCTCCGGCTTGTCTGCAATATCCAGACAGGCACAAATGTCGCCGCTGCATCTTATGCTTGCGGTGAGGATCCCGGCGCCGCAGAGGAAATAGTGATCCCGAACCATGCGCTCATAGTGCGTACCCAGATAGTGGGAGCAGCCGAAGGCGACCTCCATCCTGCAGTCCCGGTCAAACCGCCTGTCCCGTATGAAAGAGAGCAGATGCGCAAATTGGTCTGGCTCCAGCAGAAGGCCGCTCGATTCACAGGCGCGTCCTATGGGCTCTATATTGATGGGACGCCAGTTGGTGATACCGATGTCACAAAGAAAGGCGTACAGCGGTTCCAGTTCATGGAAGTTCTCCCTGTGGAATACGGTCGTTACCTGCGGATCGATCCCAGCGTTCTGGAGAGCCTGCAGCCCGCGTATGGCCCGCCGCCATGCGCCGTTTTGCCGCCTGAACGAATCATGAGCGCGCTCCATTCCATCCAGACTGACAGACACGGTGCACAGTCCTGCCTGTTTGAGCCTCCGGGCGGCGGCGTCATCGATCAGAGTGGCGTTCGTCGTCATGCCCCAATCAAAGCCCATTGACGAAACGCGGTCCGCGATCTCAAAAAAAGCCGGATGCAGCATCGGCTCGCCGCCCGTCAGACAGATCATGGGTTTCTCGCGCAGGGCGGAGCGAAGCGCGGCTTTGATGTCATCAACTGCCAGATATGAACCCTCGGCAGAGCAATTGCTGCCGCAGTGCATACATTTCAGATTGCACCTGTCCGTGATCTCAAAAAACAGCCAGCGAAGGTGCGGAGACTTTCTCAGTTGATCTCTGTGCTGCGCCAGCCGTTCAAGCTGGGAACGCTTTAGATCCAGCACATGCCTCATGGTTTCCTGATTCAATTCCAAAAGAAGCCTTCCTTGTTTTCTTCATACGGTGCACTGTCTCCGCATTTGGGACAGAAACGCTCTTCGTCGATCATTTTATGGGTTTCCCAAGCATACCCGCAATTATTGCATTTGTGCAATCTCTCCATGGGAGGCGGGCCATAGATGCAGGCAAATGTCTCTTCTATATACTCCGGCTTTCCCATGGGCGCCCCGCAAAACCGACAGTACTTGTCCCCTTCGATGTAGCTCTGATGGCAGTTCCCGCAGACATTCCGCGTTGCTACGGACATAGTATTCGACCTCCATTCGATAAAACTCAGTTTACTGTATTTACCGCCATAAGTATACTACATTTCGCAAAAAACGCAACTGAAATTTCGCAAAAATCCCAACTGCATCTTGTAGGTGACCAAATATTGAACCACGATTGAGAGAATAAAAAATAGGTGAGTCCTATAAGGACTCACCTATTGGTCGGAGTGGGGGGACTTGAACCCCCGGCCTCTTGGTCCCGAACCAAGCGCGCTACCAGCTGCGCTACACCCCGTCAGCCGTTCTATTATAGGCGCTATCGCGTCCGCTGTCAAGGAAAATTTCCCTCGGTTTCCTCCTATTTTCGGCGTCTATTGCCAGGAAGGCGCGCATACACTGTGCCGAATAGGAGGTGTATCCCCATGCCGCAGCGCTCTCAGACCCGCCGCGCCGCTTACCGCGCCCGCGTCCGCGCCGCTGTACATCGCCGCGGCGGCTCGGCCCCGCCGCCGCGCCGCGCCGCGCCCAAGTCCGCCGCGCCCAAGTCCGCCGCCCCGAAGCCCGTCTCGCCCCGGGATCGCCGCCGTATGCTCCAGCTGCTGTTCAGCGGCATGATACTGGTGGTGGCCATCGCCGTCAAGCTTCTGATGCCCGACATGCTGGATCGCTGCCGCACCCGCCTGCTGGATCTGCTGGGTGCGGACACCGACTTCGTGGAGGTATTCTCCGCCGCGGGCCGCGCCTTTTCGGAGGAGGGCGCCATCGGCGGCGCACTGAACGACGCCTACACCGCCGTGTTCGGGCCTGCCGTCCCGTCGGAGGCCCCTGCGCAGACGGCGGCGGTGTACACCCCGGATGCGCAGCCCGCCAACACCGACCTGCTCCAGCAGGTGCTGGGCTTTGCCTACGGCGCCCCGGTGCAGGGGCAATTCTCCTCCGGCTTCGGCCTGCGCACCGACCCGCTGGCGGGCGGCAGCCGCTTCCACTATGGGCTGGACATCGCTGCGGAGGAGGGCGCGGTGGTGTCCAGCTTCGCTGATGGAGTGGTGACAGCGGTGGGGGAGAGCAGCGAGCTGGGCCGGTATGTCACTGTGTCCCATCCCAACGGCTATTCCACACTGTACGCCCACTGTACTCGCATCACCGCCTCCTCCGGCCAGCAGGTCGCGTGCGGAGACCCCATCGCGGAGGTGGGGGAGACGGGCCGCGCCACCGGCCCTCACCTCCACTTTGAGCTGCACCACGGCAGCACCTACCTCAACCCCGTCTACTATGTGCCGTTCCAATAAGCTCACCGTCCGCGTCCGGCCCTCCGCGCTGCTGGTACCGGCGCTTTTTCTGCTGCTTACCGATACCCCGGCGCTGCTGGCGGCACTGCTGCTGGCCGCTTTGCTCCACGAACTGGCGCATTACGCCGTGCTGCGGCTTTTCGGCATCCGTGCCGCCTGCTTCACTCTTACCGGCCTCGGCGCCTCGCTGTACGTTCCGGAGTTGCACCGTCTATCCTACGGCGCGGAGCTGCTCAGCGCCGCCGCCGGGCCGCTGATGAACCTGCTGCTGTGGGTGCTGCTGAGCCTGACCGCACGGGACGAGCTGAGCCTGTTCGCCGGCGCACAGATGGTGCTGGGCGTACTGAACCTGCTGCCCGTCCGGCCAATGGACGGCGGGCGCATCCTCTGGCTGCTCACCGCCTACCTGACGGAGCCGTATACCGCCGACTGCGCCGCCGCCGCCGTAGGGCTGGCCGTGTCCTCGGGACTGTTCCTGCTGTGCCTCTGGCTGGTACTGACCACCGGCAGCGGCCTGTTTCTGCTGTTGGGTGCCCTGTGGCTGACGTACCGCAGCCTGCCGCCGGAACTTTTTTTGGCCCGCCGCCTTGCCAAACCGTCGAAAAGCAGGTAAAATAAGCTGTTACTGAAATACACCGCAAGGAGAATGACCGTGGATAAACGATTGGAACGCATCCTGCCCCGCGTGCAGAAGCCCGCACGCTATGTAGGCGGCGAATATAACGCCGTGCTGAAGGACAAGGCGCAGGTGGATACCCGCATCGCCTTCTGCTTTCCGGACACCTACGAGATCGGCATGTCCAATCTGGGCATGCGCATCCTGTACGGCGTCATGAACGGGATGGATGGCGTCTGGTGCGAGCGGGTGTTTGCCCCGTGGGGCGACATGGAGGAGGAGCTGCGCCGGGCGGATATGCCGCTTTTCGCGCTGGAATCCGGCGACCCCATCACCGACTTCGACATCGTGGCCTTTTCCGTGGGCTACGAGATGGCGTTTCCCGCCATCCTGAATATGCTGGATCTGGCCGGCATCCCCCTTCACGCCTCGGAGCGAACCGGCCTTTCGCCGCTGGTCATCGCCGGCGGCACCGCCATGTACAACGCCGAGCCGCTGGCCGACTTCATCGACCTCGTCAGTCTGGGCGAGGGCGAGGATCTGACCGTGGAGCTGGTGGAGCTGTACCGCACCGCCCGCCGAGAGGGGTGGAGCAAGCAGCAGCTGCTCCGTGCCGCCGCCCAGCTGGACGGCGTTTACGTTCCCAGCCTGTACGATGTGACGTACCACGACGATGGTACCGTGGCGGCCATCACACCGCTGGACGGCGCGCCCGCCAGGGTGACAAAGCGCATCGTCCGCGATATGGACAAATCCTATTTCCCGGTCAAGACCATCGTTCCCAGCACGGAGATCGTGCAGGACCGCGTGACGCTGGAGCTGTTCCGCGGCTGTATCCGGGGCTGCCGGTTCTGTCAGGCGGGCTATGTCTACCGCCCGGTGCGCAGCCGCAGCCGCGACCTGTGCGCCGATTACTGCATCCGCTCCTGCGACGACACCGGCTATCAGGAGGTGACGCTGTCCAGCCTGTCCACCAGCGATTACCCGCCGCTGACCGGTCTGTGCGATGAGCTGGAGCCGTTCTGCGACCAGCGCCACGTCAGCCTGTCCCTGCCGTCCCTGCGGGCGGACAACTTCTCCATGGAGCTGATGCAGCGTCTGGCCAAGGGCCGCAAGACCGGCCTGACCTTCGCGCCGGAGGCGGGAACACAGCGCCTGCGGGATGTCATCAATAAGAATGTGACGCTGGACGACCTGCTGCAAAGCTGCCGTACCGCCTTTGCCGGCGGATACAGCGCCGTGAAGCTGTACTTCATGCTGGGTCTGCCCACGGAGACGGACGAGGACGTGCTGGGCATTGCCGACGTGGCCGCCCGGGTCATGCACGCATGGCGGGAGAGCGCCCAGAACAAGCAGCGGGGCGTCCGCATCACCGTGTCCACCAGCTGGTTCGTGCCCAAGCCCCACACCGCCTTCCAGTGGGAGCCCCAGATCTCCAAGCAGGAGTACGAGCGTCGCGTGGCGCTGCTGCGGGAGGCCATCAAGACCAGAACCGTCACCTATAACTGGCACGACTCCGACACCAGCTTTCTGGAGGCCGTGCTGGCGCGCGGCGACCGCCGTCTCGGAAAAGTGTTGGAAACAGCGTGGCGTAAAGGTGCAAAGCTTGACGCCTGGGAGGAGTATTTCTCGCTGGATCGTTGGCTGGAGGCCTTCGATGAATGCGGCCTCGACCCCCATTTTTACGCCAACCGCACCCGCTCGGAGGACGAGCTGATGCCGTGGAGCATGATCTCCTCCGGCGTTACGGAGCAGTACCTGCTGCGGGAGCGCCATCGGGCCTACGAGTCCGTCACCACGCCGGACTGCCGCACCCACTGCAACGGCTGCGGCGCCAATCTGCTGGTAGGAGGAAAATGCGATGTCTAAGCTGCGGCTGCTGTTTATCAAGGAGGCGCAGGCCTCCTATATATCCCATCTCGACCTGCTGCGCACGTTCCAGCGGGCCTTTCCGCGGACGGAATTGGACATCAAGCACTCCCAGGGCTACCATCCCCATCCCATTATCTCCATCGTCCTGCCCCTGCCGGTGGGGCAGTCCAGCGACTGCGAGCTGCTGGATTTCGAGGTGACGCAGGATACCGACGGCAGCGGCATCGCGGAGAAGCTGAACACCGGCATGCCCAGCGGCCTGCGGGTGCTGGACTGCTATCCCGCCGTCCGTCCCGTCCGGGAGCTGACGTATCTCCGGGCCGACCTGACGCTGGAGTATGACAACGGCGTACCGGAAAACGCCGCCGCCCGCCTGACGGAGCTGCTGCGCCGCCCGGCGCTGGTGATCCAGAAGCGCACCAAGCGCAAGGAGCTGGCGGATGTTGATATCGCGCCCATGATAAAGGATTTTTCCTTTACGGATGGAGAGGGCGTTGTCACCGGCATGGTGACGGTGCTGGCCCAGAATCCCGGCCTGAATCCGCAGCTGCTGGAGAAGGCCATCCAGCGGTATATGCCCGATTTGTCCCCGGATTTCCTCCGCATCCGCCGCCGCGCCGTGCTGGACGCCGAGGGACGGGATTTCCGGTAAAAACCCGCCGCTTGCCGCGGCCGGGAGAGGGAACAAGCAAAAATCGCGGAAAGTCAAGATAAAAATCGCGGAAAATGTAAAGAAAGCTCTTGCTTTTCGGGGATTTCTGTGTTATCCTATCATGGCGTAAAAAGGGTAGTCCTCTGTCGCCGGTGTTCCGAAAAGTGCGGAAACCATACAAATAGCGGCATGAACACCTATATTATTAGGAGGAAAAATCCATGGATCTCATCAAGGCTCTGAACGAGAAGCAGCTGAAGGAAGTGCCTCAGGTACTGGTGGGCGATACCGTCCGCGTACATGTGAAGGTCAAGGAAGGCGCCCGTGAGCGTATCCAGGTCTTCGAGGGCACTGTCATCGCCAAGAAGCACGGCGGTATCGAGGAGACCATCACTGTCCGCCGCCTGTCCTACGGCGTCGGCGTGGAGAAGGTGTTCCCCGTTCACTCTCCGTCCATCGAGAAGATCGAGACGGTGCGTCACGGCTATGTCCGCCGCGCCAAGCTGTACTACCTGCGTGACCGCGTCGGTAAGGCAGCCAAGATCCGCGAGAAGCTGTAAGCGATCACCGAGATCAGAAAAGCGCCCACATTCGTGGGCGCTTTTTGCGGCCTTTTTGCGGAGCTTCCCCCCTTTGCAACGGGCGCGAGATGTGCTATACTAAAATGTATACATCCTGCAAAAAATCCTGTCATAAAACAGGAAATAAATAGGAAATAAAAACTTCATCATGCAATTATGGTGAAAAATAAATTCTGCCGGAGGAGGTGTGCGCCGTGCAGATCGAAGGACTCAGCTGGTTTCCCGGCCACATGACAAAAACAAAACGGATGATCGCCGCCGAGATCGGCCATATGGATGCCGTCTGCGAGATCGTGGACGCCCGCATCCCCCAGTCCAGCCGCAATCCGGACGTGGACGAGCTGACGGCGGGGAAGCCCCGGATGATCGTACTGAACCGGGTGGATCAGGCCGACCCCGCCGAGACAAAGAAATGGGCGGCGGCCTTCCGGGCGCAGGGCTATGCGGTGCTGGAGGCCAACGCCAAGGGCGGCGCGGGTACGGAGAGGTTTGCCGCCGCCGTCCGGGAGCTGCTGCGGGACAAGCTGGCTGCCTACGCCGAAAAGGGGCAGGTGGGCCGCACCGTCCGGGTGATGGTGCTGGGCATCCCCAACGTGGGGAAATCCACGTTCATCAACAAGGTGGCCAAGCGCAAGACCGCCAAGGCCGAGGATCGCCCCGGCGTCACCCGCGCCAAGCAGTGGGTGCCGGTGGACGCTACGCTGGAGCTGCTGGACACCCCCGGTATCCTGTGGCCAAAGTTCGACGATACGGAGGTTGGCAAGCGATTGGCCTTTACAGGCGCCATCAAGGACGACGTGCTGGACATCGAGGAGCTGGCCTGCTATCTGATGGAGTATCTGGCCGCCCACTATGCCGATGTGCTGCGGGAGCGGTATAAGATCGACGTGGAGGAGGGCGACAGCGGCTACGACCTGCTGGAAAAGGCGGGACGGAAGCGGGGCTTCCTGATGCGGGGGGCGCAGGTGGACACCGAGCGTATGGCCCGCATCCTGCTGGATGAGTTCCGGGGCGGTAAGCTGGGACGCTTTACACTGGAGACGGTGGAGGAGTGCGGAAAATGAGAGAGACGGCAGAGCTTTGGGTATATGAGCGCGAGGCGCGGGAGCAGGGGTTCACGGCGGTGTGCGGCGTGGACGAGGCTGGGGCCGGGCCGCTGATGGGCCCGGTGTACGCCGCGGCGGTGATCCTGCCGGAGGACTGCGGCCTGCCGGAGCTGAACGACTCCAAAAAGCTGACGGAGAAGAAGCGGGAGAAGCTGTTTCCCCTTATTAAAGAACGGGCTATCGCGTGGTCTGTTGCACGGGTGGAGGCATCGGAGATCGACGAAACGGACATCCTCAGCGCGCGGATGAAGGCCATGCAGCTGGCCATAGACGGCCTTGCCGTGACGCCGGATCTGGCACTGCTCGACGGCAACCGGGACTGCGGCCGCAGCGCCGCCGTTACTACGGCGCACCGCTGCATCGTGGGTGGGGACGGCAAGTCCGCGTCCATCGCGGCAGCGTCCGTTCTGGCCAAGGTCAGCCGCGACCGCTACGTAACGGAGGTGCTGGACAAGGCGTATCCCCAGTACCAGTTCGCCAGACACAAGGGCTACGGCACCCGACTGCACTATGAGATGCTGGACGCCTACGGCCCCTGCCCGGAGCACCGGCGCAGCTTTTTGAAGAAGTGGGAGGAAAAGCGGTGAGCGGCGGGCCGGTGAAAAAGGACGGTATGACCGGCGGGGCCGGTACGGAGAAAAAGCCCGTCGCGCTTTCCAAGGGCGGACGGGACGAGGGCCGCTGGGGCGAGGCGCTGGCGGCGGAGTACCTGCGGCAGCGGGGCTGCCGGCTGGTGGCCCACAGCTACCAGTGTCGGTTCGGGGAGATCGACCTCATCGCGTGGGACGGGGATATCCTGTGCTTCGTGGAGGTCAAGACCCGCACCAACACGGATATGGGACTGCCCCGGGAGTATGTGACCCCGGCCAAGCAGAAGCGGCTGAAGAAAACGGCGCTGTACTACCTGAGCCAGAAGCAGCTGGACTGCCCCGCCCGGTTCGATGTGGCGGAGGTGTATGCGGACAGCCCTTACAGCCGGGAGAACGCCCGCATAGAATATCTGGAAAACGCCTTTGAATAGGGGAGTGACAGCATGGCGATACCATATTTTGACGCACACTGCGACACCATCTGGCGCTGCATGGTGACAGAGCCGGTGGAGGGCTATGGCGAGACGGAGGAGGAGCAGCGGGACTACTTCCAGAGCGGCGGCAGCCTGCGGAAAAACGGCGGGCACGTCGATCTGGAGCGAAGCCGGGGCTTTGCCCGGCGGGGCCAGTTCTTCGCCCTGTACGACGATGTGAAGGCACTGCCGGACGGCACGGCGTGGAGACGGTGCAGGGAGATGCACGACTGGTTCCTGCGGCAGCTGGCGGAGAACGGCGACATGGCCGCGCTGTGCCGCACCGGCGCGGAGGCGGACGCGGCGGCGCAGGACGGAAAAGTTGCGGCGTTCCTCAGCGTGGAGGGCGCAGATCTGCTGGATTGTAAAGTGGAAAACCTGTACACAGCGGCGGACTGGGGAGTGCGCTTCATCAACCCGGTGTGGAACAATGCCAACGCCCTCAGCGGCAGCTGCGCCGACGATCCCGACCGGGGCCTGTCGCCCAAGGGGCGGGACTTCATCCGGGAGATGGGGCGTCTGGATGTGTACGCCGATGTGTCCCACCTGTCCGACCCCGGCTTCTGGGAGCTGTTCCGCATGACGGAGCGGCCCATTGTGGCGTCCCACTCCAACGCGCGGGCGCTGTGTCCCCACCGGCGGAATCTGACGGACGATATGTTTCGCGCCATTCGGGATACCGGCGGCGTGGTGGGCATCAACCTGTACCGGGACTTCGTGGGCGGTGCGTCCATGGACGCGCTGGTGGCACATATCGAGCATTTCCTGACGCTGGGCGGGGAGAAGACCCTGTGCATCGGCTGTCTCTTATACACATCTCCGAGCCCACGAGACAGGCAGAAATCTCGT
>ENA-OZLS01000019-OZLS01000019.1-human-gut-metagenome-genome-assembly--contig:-NODE-19-length-71980-cov-11.159917_pt1 | contig 71980 bp, 64 predicted proteins | sample MGYA00243864_ERZ653793 | MGnify/ENA primary metagenome ERZ653793 (study PRJEB26926, sample SAMN06164605) | human gut metagenome | biome: ENVO:00009003; feature: ENVO:2100002; material: ENVO:00002003...
CGCCAAAGTCGAAGCCGCCGCCGAAGCCGCCGGCCCCGCCGGGGCCGCCGGGGCCGCCCGCGCCGTAGCTGGGGTCCACACCGGCGAAGCCGAACTGGTCGTACCGGGCCTTCTTCTCCGGGTCGGACAGCACCTCGTTGGCCTCGTTGACCTCCTTGAACTTCTCCTCGGCCTCCTTGTCGCCGGGATTCATGTCCGGATGATACTTCCGTGCCAGCTTTTTATATGCTTTTTTGATCTCGTCCTCCGATGCGCCCTTGCTGACGCCGAGAACCTCATAGTAATCGCGTTTGTTTTCTGCCATTGCACTTCTCTCCACTCAATGGGGTGATAGCACCACAACAAGGGACAGGAACCTCCTGCCCCTTATTGTGGGATATATCTGTCTTACTTGTTCTGGTCGTCGTCATCGACTACCTTGTAGTCCGCGTCGTAGTACTGCTGGCCGCCGTTGGGATCGCCGCCGGGCTGACCGCCCATGTTGGGATCGCCCTGGGGCGCCGCCTGCTGGTACAGCTTCTCGCTCATCTTATAGAACAGCTGGGTCAGCTCCTCGGTAGCAGCCTTGATGGCATCGGTGTCCTCGCCCTTCAGCGTCTCCTTCAGCTTATCCAGACCGGCCTGCACGGGAGCCTTCTCGCTCTCAGGTACCTTGTCGCCCACCTCGCTCAGGGTCTTCTCGGCCTGATAAACCAGCTGATCGGCCTGATTGCGGATCTCCACCTTCTCCTTGATCTTGGCGTCCTCGGCGGCATACTGCTCGGCCTCCTTGACGGCCTTCTCGATGTCCTCCTTGCTCATGTTGGAGGAGGAGGTGATGGTGATATGCTGCTCGGTGCCGGTACCCAGATCCTTGGCGGAGACGTTGACGATGCCGTTGGCGTCGATATCGAAGGTCACCTCGATCTGCGGCACACCGCGGCGAGCCGGAGCGATACCGTCCAGATGGAAGCGGCCCAGGCTCTTGTTGGCAGCGGCCATCTCACGCTCACCCTGCAGCACGTTGACCTCCACGGAGGTCTGGTTGTCGGCGGCGGTGGAGAAGATCTGGCTCTTCTTGACGGGGATGGTGGTGTTGCGCTCGATCAGACGGGTGCAGACGCCGCCCATGGTCTCGATGCCCAGAGACAGGGGGGTGACATCCAGCAGCAGCAGACCCTTGACATCGCCGGTCAGCACGCCGGCCTGCAGGGCGGCGCCCATGGCCACGCACTCATCGGGGTTGATGCCCTTGAAGGGCTCGGAGCCGGTGAAGTTCTTCACGGCCTCCACCACGGCGGGAATACGGCTGGAGCCGCCCACCATCAGCACCTTGGCCAGGTCGGAGGGCTTCAGACCGGCGTCGGACATAGCCTGACGCACAGGGCCCATGGTGGCGTCCACCAGATGACCGGTGAGCTCGTTGAACTTGGCGCGGGTCAGCGTCACGTCCAGATGCTTGGGGCCGGTGGCGTCGGCGGTGATATAGGGCAGGTTGATGTTGCTGGTGGTGACGCCGGACAGCTCGATCTTGGCCTTCTCGGCAGCCTCCTTCAGGCGCTGCATGGCCACCTTGTCGCCGCTGAGGTCGATGCCGTCGGTGCGCTTGAACTCGCTGACCAGATACTTCATGATGCACTGGTCGAAGTCGTCGCCGCCCAGACGGTTATTGCCGGCGGTGGCCAGCACCTCGATGACGCCGTCGTCGATCTCCAGAATGGATACATCGAAGGTACCGCCGCCCAGATCGTAGACCATGATCTTCTGGGCCTGCTCCTTATCCACGCCGTAGGCCAGAGCGGCGGCGGTGGGCTCGTTGATGATACGCTTCACGTCCAGACCGGCGATCTTACCGGCATCCTTGGTGGCCTGCCGCTGGGAGTCGGTGAAGTAGGCGGGAACGGTGATGACCGCCTCAGTGACGGGGCTGCCCAGATACGCCTCGGCGTCCGCCTTCAGCTTCTGCAGGATCATGGCGCTGATCTCCTGCGGCGTGTAGCTCTTGTCGTCGATGGTGACGCGGTGGTCGGTACCCATCTCACGCTTAATGGAGGAGATGGTGCGGTCGGGGTTGGTGATGGCCTGACGCTTTGCCACCTGACCCACCATACGCTCGCCGGTTTTGCTGAAGGCCACCACGGACGGAGTCGTGCGGTTGCCCTCCGCGTTGGGGATAACGACTGCCTCGCCGCCTTCCATCACGGCTACGCAGGAATTGGTCGTGCCAAGGTCGATACCGATAACTTTAGACATAATGCTTGCCTCCTGAAATGTTTATCTTAAATTTATTTATTGACTGCTTCAATAGGGACGCTCGGGCATGATGATCGCCGCGATGATATAGGCCAGCAGGCCGCTGCCGCCCAGCAGGCTGAACACCACCCAGCCAAGGCGCACCAGCGTGGCGTCGATGTTGAAATACTCCGCGATGCCGCCGCAGACGCCGGCGATCTTCTTGTCCGTATTGCTCTTATACAGCTTCTTGCCTTCCATTGTAAAGCTCCTTTCAGTTCGCCACTTTTACCATGGCGAAGCGCAGTACCTTGTCTCCGATCATGAAGCCCTTCTGGAACACCTCTACGATGGTGTTCTCGCCGGCGGCCTCATCCTCCGTGTGCATCACGGCGTTGTGCTTCTCCGGGTCGAAGGGCTGACCCAGCGCCGGGATCTCGGTGACGCCCATCTGGCCCAGCACGTCGATGAACTGCTTGCAGATCATCTCCAGCCCCTGCCGGTGGCCGTCGCCCTCCTCAAACTGCTGCACACCCCGCTCCAGATTGTCCAACACCGCCAGAAACGGCTTGATGGTGTCGGCCTTGGCCGTGTCGTAGACGTTCTCCTTCTCGCGGGTGGTGCGCTTGCGGTAGTTGTCGTACTCCGCCGCCAGACGGAGGTACTTGTCGTTGGCGTCCGCCAGCACCTTGGCCAGCTGCTCCATCTGCTCCATCTGGGACTTGGTGACGGTGAACGTCTCCTCCTGCGCCGCCTCCCCGGCGGGCGCGGCGGTCTGCTCCGCCGTCTCCTCCGCCGCCGTATCCCCGGCAGGCGCGGTCTGTTCCTTCTTATCCTTTTCGCTCATTGTGTATCCTCCGGTAGCTGTTTTTTACCAAACATACGGCTCAGGCTCTCGGCAAAGTAGCTGAGCCTTGCCGCCACGGCGGCGTAGTCCATACGGGTGGGGCCTACCACACCCACAAGGCCGCGCATGCTGTCGCCGATATCGTAGCTGGCGATGACCACGCTGCTCTCTTTCAACGCATCATTGACATTTTCGGGGCCAATGAGGATCTGCATGGGTGCGTCGCTCTGGGGCACCGGAAGATCCTCCTTGTTGTCCACCATAAAGCTCATGAGCTCGTGGGCCTTATCGATGTCCCGGAACTCCGGGAACTTCAGCAGCTGGCTGGTGCCGTTGGTGAATACCTGCTGGTGCTGGGATTCCTCCAGCAGCGTGCAGGCGTATTCCGTCACGCGGTTCAAAAGCAGGAACCACTGGCCGGACACCTGCTCGGACAGGCTCATCAGCGTGGCGTTCATTTTCTCCGTGCCCACGCCGGTAAAATGCGTGTTCAGCAGGTGGCTCAGCTGAGGCAGCGTGTCGGCGTCCACCGGCAGCTCCAAGCGCATCAGCTGGCTCTTGACCCGGCTGTCCGACAGCATCACCACAGCGATGAAGCTGCCCTCGTCCACGGCGATCAGCTCAAATCGCTGCACGGTGGCGGCGGTGCGGTGATCGGCCACGGTGTAGGTGGGGTAGCCCACAAAGCTGGACACCATCTGTCCGGCCTGACTGACGACCTGATCCACCCGCTTCATCTGACCCGACAGCACGTTGTTGATCTTGGCCGTTTCCTCCGGCGACAGAGCCTTGCGCTCCATCAGCTCGTTGACGTACAGCCGGTAGCCCTTGGCGGACGGCACACGTCCCGCGGAGGTGTGGGGCTGCTCCAGATAGCCCAGCTCCACCAGATCCGCCAGCTCGTTGCGGATGGTGGCGGAGCTGATCTTGCCGGGCATCTGTTCCACAATGGCCTTGGAGCCCACCGGCTCGGCGGTGTTGATGTAGCTTTCCACCACGATCTTCAATATTTGCTTTTTGCGGTCTGTCAATTCCATAGCTTTCTCCGTTTAGCACTCCTGCTTTTCGAGTGCTAAACGGAGTTTACCACCCTCCCCAGATAATGTCAATAGGTGCTATTTTAATTATTTGTGAACAACAGGCGCGAAAAAGCGCCCTGCCGCAAAGGCAGAGCGCTTCTGGATGTACGGTTTACCGGGACAGCTCCTCCGGCGCGGTGCGGACGAAATTCTGCAGCAGCGTGTAGATGACGGAGCACACAGGCACCCCCAGCAGCATACCCAGCACGCCGAAGGCGCCGCCGCCGATGGTGACGGCGGCCAGCACCCACAGGCCCGGCAGCCCAACGGACTTGCCCACCACCCGGGGGTAGATGAGGTTGCCCTCCACCTGCTGCAGGATCAGCAGGAAGATCAGGAACGTCAGGGCCTTGATGGGGCTTTGGAACACGATGAGAAACGCGCCGGTGGCCGCGCCGATCCACGCGCCGAAGATGGGGATCAGCGACAGCGCCGCGATGATGACCGACACCGGCAGGGCGTAGGGCAGCCGCAGGATCAGCATACCCAGGCAGCACAGCGTTCCCAGGATCACGGCCTCCGTCACTTGTCCGGTGACGAAGCTGGAAAAGGCGTTGTTGGTCAGACTCAGAAGCTCCAGCAGCTTATCGGCAGCCTTCCGGGGCAGAGCGCGGCGCAGCAGCCGCTTGGACTGGGCGATAAGCGTCTCCTTCTGGGCCAGCAGATACAGGGAGAACACCAGCGCCAGCAGGAAGTTCACCAGCGCCCCCACGATGGAGGTGGTGATGTTCAGGGTGGCGTTCACCACGCTGTCGCCCTTCTCCTGCAGGAAGCCGGTGATGGTGTCCTGCACGTTCTCCGCGTTGAGGGACAGCTCCGGCAGGGTCACGCCGTGCTGCGCCGCGAAATCACTGAGGTTCGCCCACCACGCCTGGATCTGGGCCACATAGGTGGGGGTGTTGGCCACCATGGCGGCGCCCGCCTCCTCCAGCCGGGGGATGAGGATGAAGAAGATGGCGAAAATAATGCCCAGAAACAGCACCATGGTCAGCGTCAGGCAGACAGGCCGCTTCAGCTTGGCGTTCCAGCGACTGCTCCATTTGGTCAGCGCCCGATCCCACAGGCGCTCCAGTCCCGCCATCATCAGGTTCAGCACGAAGGCAATGCATACGCCGATAAGCAGCGGCGCCAGCAGGGACAGCAGGCCGGACAGCACATTCCCGATGGCCGAGATGTTGTACAGGCCCCAGAACAGCAGCACCGCAAAGGCGATAAGCAGCATGATGCGCTGTGTTGTCTTTTTGTTCAGATCCATGGCGACTCGCCCTTTCCAACAGATATTACCTTTATTTTATCACGTTTTCTCCCCGCCGTCTATTAAGAATTTGTATACATTTTGCCCGCTTGTGTCTTTCTGCCGGGGATGGTATAATTCTTATCATTATAAACAGGAGGTACGAGCATGACCGTTACCGAAGCACTGGAAAAGCTGAAAAGCTATGAACAGACCAGCTTTGCGCTGAAACACGCCATGGGCCTTTTGTACTACGACGGCGTCACCGCAGCGCCCAAGGGGGCCGCCGCCGTCCGGGGCGATACCACCGGTGAGCTGAGCCGCATCGACTACCAGCTGACCACCGCGCCGGACACCGTGGAGATGCTGGAGACGCTGATGGCCGCCCGCACGGAGCTGGACGAGATCACCCGCCGCAAGGTGGAGGAGTACTGGCGGGACTACGACCGCACCCGCCGCATCCCGGAGGAGGAGTTCGTGGCCTACCAGCGGCTGTCTATCAAGGCCGATGACGTGTGGCAGACCGCCAAGGAGACGAACGACTTCGCCCTGTTCGAGCCGTATCTGCAGGAGATGTTCGACACGCTGAAGCGCTTCGCCCTGTACTGGGAGCCGGACAAGGCCCCCTACGAGACGCTGCTGGACAACTACGAGCGGGGGCTGACCACCGCCGCCTGCGACACGTTTTTTGCCGCCCTGCGGCAGAAGCTGGTGCCCCTGATCCAGAAGGTCACGGCCCACGCCGGCCGGGTGGACGACACACCGCTCCACGCCGATTTCCCCATTCCCATCCAGCGGGAGTTTTCCGACTTCGTCATGGATGTCATGGGCATCGACCGGAACCACTGCATCATCGGCGAGACGGAGCATCCCTTCACCATCAACTTCTCCCGTGACGATGTGCGCATCACCACCCACTACCACGCCGACATGGTGGCCTCGTCCCTGTACTCCGTGGTGCATGAGGGCGGCCATGCTCTGTACGAGCTGCACACCGGCCGGGAGCTGGCCCGCAGCAATCTGGGCATCGGTGTCTCCATGGGCATCCACGAGAGCCAGTCCCGCTTCTACGAGAACATCATCGGCCGCAGCCGGGCGTTCTGCTCCGTCATCTACCCGTGGCTGAAGGAGCATTTCGCTCCCCGTCTGGACAACGTGACGGAGGACGCCTTCTACCGCATGATCAACAAGTCCCAGCCGTCTCTCATCCGCACGGAGGCGGATGAGCTGACCTACTGCCTGCACATCATGGTGCGCTACGAGCTGGAGAAGCGGATGTTCGACGGCACCCTCACCGCCCATGACCTGCCCGCCGAGTGGAACCGGCTGTACAAGGAGTATCTGGGCATCGACGTACCCGATGACCGGCAGGGCGTGCTGCAGGACTCCCACTGGGCCAACGGCAACATCGGCTATTTCCCGTCCTACGCCATTGGCTCGGCTTACGGCGCACAGTACCTGCTGGAGCTGTCCAAGGTGCTGGACGTGGACGCCGTGGTGCGCAGCGGCGACCTGACCCCCATCAACAACTGGCTGGAGGAAAAGATCTGGAAATACGGCTGCATGAAGAACCCCGTGGCCCTGTTTGAATCGGTCTGCGGCAAGTTCGACCCGGACTGCTACGTGGCCTATCTGGAGAAGAAGTTCACCGAGGTCTACGACCTGTAAAAAGTGCAAAAGAGAACGCGGGCAGCTGTCCGCGTTCTCTTTTTTGTCGTTTATACGGCGGCGCCGGCGGGCGCGTCCGCTTCCTCCGGCTCTCCGGCGGCGGGGGTCAGCTCCTTGATAAAGCAGCGGCGGCGCTTGTGCTGCTCCGTCTGGAAATCCTTCCACTGGGACTGCACCTTGTCGTTCAGCTCCAGCATGGGTCCCGTCTCCGCCTCCTTGATGCCCATTTTCAGACACCCCTTCATGGTCTTGCTGAGGATAATGGCGTTGACGCCCCGGGCCTGATAGTCCGGGTGGACGGCGATGAGCAGCAGATCCACCGTATCGTTCTTCCGGAACGCCTTCAGCACGTCGATCCAGCCGGTGGGGAACAGGCGGCCCCGGTGCTTCTGCATGGCGGTGGCCAGACTGGGCGCGCCTACGCCGAAGGCGATCATCCGGTCATTCTTGTCCATGACGAAGCAGGTGGTATTGGGGTTGATGAGGGGCGCGAACTTGGACGAATACTTCTTGATCTGCTGCTCCGTCAGCTCCACCGTGCCGTACAGCGGGGCGTAGGCCACGTTCACCAGATCGAAAAACGGTTTCAGCAGCGGCAGATACGCCAGCCGGTTTTTCGGCTCCACGATATGCAGGTTGTTGCGCTTGAGCACGAAATCCGACAGCTTTTCCCACCGCCGGATGATCTTCTCGTCCGTGGGAACGGTGATCAGCTCCTCGATCCAGTCCACATCCTTCACATAGCCCAGGGCCGTCATGTGGTCGATATAGTAGGGATAATTATAATAGGTAAAAAAGCAGCTCCGGCGGTCGAAGCCCTCCACCAGCATACCCTCCCGATCCATGTCGGTAAAGCCCAGCGGCCCATGAACCGCCGCGCAGCCCAGCTCTCTGGCCCAATCCTCCACCACGGCGAACAGGGCGGCGGACACCTCCGGATCGTCGATGAAGTCCGTCTGGGTGAACCGCATCCTGTTGACGCCCCACTTCTCATTGGCCTTGCGGCTGCGGATGGCGCCGATGCGCCCCACGATCTCCCCGTCCCGCTCCGCCAGCCAACAGCGGGCATCGCAGTAGGAAAACGCCGGGTTTTTGCTGCGGTCCCAGTCCGCCAGATCATCGCCATAGGTGGCCGGCACGAACTGCGGCACATCCTTGTACAGCTGGTTGGGATAATCCACAAAGCGGCGCAGCTGCGCCTTTGTTGTCACTTCTACAATAGAAACCATTGTTGTTTCTCCTACATAAAAACTTTACACGGCAACAGTTTACGCCTTTCCCTTCCGAAAAGCAAGCGCATAAAATGCTGGCATCCTGTGCGCCGATGTGCTATACTCACCTCAGAAAATAAAATGACCGGGGAGGACTGGGAGAGATGGAACTGCTTTGGTATGATATCCGCCAGCTGGATGAGGAAACGATGGCCCGCACCGTGGCCATGATGGATGAGACGCGCCGCCGCCGCATCAGCGACATTGCCGGCGAGGATGACCGCAGGCGCACTGTGGCCGGCGAGCTGCTGGCGCGCCGCGCACTGGCTGAGCGTCTTGGCTGCGGCGAGGATAACGTTCCCCTGCGTTGGGACGACACCGGCAAGCCCGCCGCGGACGCCGAGGGCGTGTACGTCTCCGTCAGCCACTCCGGGCCCTATGCCGTCTGCGCCGCCGCCGATGTGCCGGTGGGCGTGGATGTGGAGGTCGTCCGCAGCGCCGATGAGAAGTTCATGCGGCGGGTCTGCTCCGAGGCCGAGATGGCCTATATCCGCGTAGGCGACGACGGCGACTGCGCCCGCTTCTGGGAGATCTGGACCGCCAAGGAGGCGCTGTTCAAGCTGACAGGCAGGGGGCCTCTGCTGACCCTAAGCCGGCTGGCGCTGCCGGAGGGCGTGGTGCTTGACCACATCCGGGAGAGGGGCTGCGCCCTGACCACAGCCCTGCGTCTGCGGTAAATTTTCTCAGAATCCTGAAAAAAAGGCTTTTCACCCGCCCTTGAATTTGTTATAATTTAAACGAGAATAGAGCACCATCAGTCGACAATGGTAGAGGAGGAGCTTTTCTATGATTCGAGTTGGTATCATCGGCTGCGGCAAGATCGCGCAGGTGCGCCATCTGCCCGAGTATGCAGCCAACCCCCATGCAGAGGTCGTGGCCTATTATGACAAGAACCGGGCCCGTGCAGAGGAGATGGCCGCCAAGTACGGCGGCGACGTATGCGACAGCTATTTTGACCTGCTGAACCGCAATGACATCGACGCGGTGTCCATCTGCGTGGAGAACCGCAGCCACGCGGAGATCTCCACGGCGGCGCTGTACGCCGGCAAGCATGTGCTGTGCGAAAAGCCCATGGCCGTCACGCTGGCAGAGTGCGAATCCATGGTGGCCGCCGCCGAGCGCAACGGCAAGCACCTGATGATCGGCCACAATATGCGCTTCGACCCGGTGCACCGCCGGGCCAAGCAGCTGCTGGATCGCGGCGTTATCGGCGACGTTATCACGTTCCGCGCCGTGCTGGGCAACGCCGGCCCCGAGGGCTGGTCCGTGGACGAGGGCACATGGTTCTTCGACAAGAACAAGGCGGCGCTGGGCGCCCTGTCCGACATGGGCATCCACAAGGTAGATCTGATCCAGTACCTGCTGGGCCAGAAGGTCATTGAGACCACCGCCAAGGTGGTGACGCTGAACAAGCGCGACAACGAGGGCCAGCTCATCGGCGTGGACGACAACGCCCTGTGCATCCTGCGGATGTCCGGCGGCGCGCTGGGCACCATGGCGGCCAGCTGGACGATTTACGGCCACGAGTGCCAGTCCACCTGCCTGTACGGCACCAAGGGCATCATGCTCATTTACAGCGAGCCGTCCTCCCCCATCATCGTCAGCGATATGGAGGGCAACCGCACCAGCTACAATCTGGACGTGCCCCACAACGGCACCGGCGTTATCGACGAGTTCGTGGACGCGCTGGTGCATGACCGTGAGCCGGAGGTCTCCGGCCGGGAGGCGCTGACGGTGATGCGTACCATCTTCGCCAGCATCAACTCCTCCAACATCAGCCGCACGGTGGCGGTGAACAGCGATTTCGTCACCCACTTCTGAGCTGCGTATCTGTGCGGGGCGGGCGGTCTGCCTGCCCCGCTGTTTTTCCGCTGTCACACACGAGGAAAGGAAGTATCCGTATGTATCGCATCGGCATTGATCTGGGCGGCACCAACATCGCCGTGGGCGTGGTGGACGACCTCCACCAAATCGTGGCGGAGGCCAGTCTGCCTGCCGGCGCGCACCGCCCGGCGGAGCAGGTGGTGGCTGACATGTGCCGCGCCGTGGAGCTGGCGCTGGACAAGGCGGGCCTCACCGCCGGGGACTGCGTCTCCATCGGCGTGGGCGCACCCGGTACCTGCGACCCGGCACGGGGCGTGGTGGTGTGCGCCTACAATCTCAACTGGTTCGATGTGCCGGTGTGCGCCATGCTGACAAAGCACTTCGCTCTGCCCGCCCGCCTGAGCAACGACGCCAACTGCGCCGCGCTGGCGGAGGTGGTGGCCGGCGCCGCCGTGGACTGCCGCAGCATGGTGCTGGTGACGCTGGGCACCGGCGTGGGCGGCGGCGTCATCGTGGACGGGAAGATCGTGTCCGGGCTGGGCGGCGCCGGAGGCGAGGTGGGCCACAGCATTCTGGTGCTGGACGGCGAGCCCTGCACCTGCGGCCGCCGGGGCTGCTGGGAGGCCTATGCCTCCGCCACGGCGCTGATCCGGCAGGGCAAGGCGGCCGCGGCCGCCCATCCGGCGTCCCTGCTGAACCGGTACCCCGACCTGACGGGGCGGGATGTGTTCGACGCCGCCGATGCCGGGGACGCCGCCGCGCAGGCGGTGCTGGAGCGGTACTACGTCTATGTGGCCGCCGGCATCACGAATCTGGTGAACATCCTGTCGCCGGAGATGGTGCTCATCGGCGGCGGGATCAGCCGTCAGGGGGAGCGCCTGCTGGCCCCCGTCCGACGCTATGTGGCCGCCAACTGCTTCGGCGGTGATGCGCGGCCCCAGCCCGTCATTCAGGCGGCGCGGCTGGGCAACGAGGCCGGCATCATCGGCGCCGCCGCCCTGTAAGGCAGCACAAAAGGAACACCTCCGGCAGAGCCGGAGGCGTTCCTTTTTGTATGTATCCGTCAGTCGATGGTGCGCACGAAGTTCATGCCGCTCTTCTGCATGTGTACGTCCAGCCGCACCCGGTCGCCCCGGATATAGCTTCTGGTGTACTCGTAGATGCGGCCGTCCTCGGTACGGGTACGCCGCTGGTGGTAGAAGGCGCAGCTGCCTCCGGCCACGCCCAGCAGCTTGGCCTTTTCGCTGTCCAGCACCACCGCCTCGTAGCTCTCGTCGGCGGCGAAGGGCACGATGCCCACATGGTACAGCAGGCTGTAAAAGCTGTGGGTCTGGAGCATGTCTCTGGTCAGATGGGGATAGATGTACTGGGGGTAGTAGCTGGTCTCCAGAATCAGCGGCTCGCCGTCCACGTTGCGCACGCGGGTGAAGCAGTATGCCGGCGTGCCCTCCCGCAGCTCCATCTTCTCGCAGATGGCCTGCCCGGGCACCACCACGTCAAAGTCGATCAGGGTGGAGGACGGCACCTTGCCCAGCGAGGACACCTCGGTGGTGAAGGAGTAGCGCACGCCCCGGCGGTTTGTGGCGGGGTCGGCCACGAAGGTGCCGCGGCCCCGCTTGCGGACGACCAGTCCCTCGTCCTCCAGCTCGCCGATGGCCTGCCGCACGGTATTGCGGCTGATATTCATCCAGCGGCACAGCTCGGCCTCGCTGGGCAGCAGGTCGCCCACGGCCAGCGCGCCGGTGGAGATGTTGCGTTTGATGATGCCCACCAGCTGGGCATACAGGGGGATGTCGCTGTCCATCGACAGCTTTGCGTGCAAGATCGGATTCTGTTCCATGTCGGGGATCCCTTTCCCTCTCCTCTGAGTTGTACCTATTGTACCATACAAATCTGCGGAAAGATAGTCCTATTTTTGATAAAACCCTTGTGATTCGGCGGTTTCAAACGTGCGATGGATAGAAACAGCGCCGTCCCGGTGGGACGGCGCTGTTTCCGGAACAAAAAAGAAGGAAAACCTTTTTGAAAGGATATTGGCGTTTTTTACTTGTGGTCGACGCTGTGCATATGCTCAATGAGGCACAGGATCTTGTCGGAGTAGCCGATCTCGTTGTCGTACCAGCTGACCACCTTCACGAAGGTGTCGGTCAGGGCGATGCCGGCCTTGGCGTCGAAGATGGAGGTGTGGGTGTTGCCCAGGAAGTCAGAGGACACAACGGCCTCGTCGGTGTAATCCAGAATACCCTTCAGCTCGTTCTCGCTGGCCTTCTTCATGGCGGCGCAAATCTCATCATAAGTGGCGGGCTTGCTGAGGTTCACGGTCAGATCCACCACAGACACATCCAGCGTGGGAACGCGCATGGACATACCGGTCAGCTTGCCGTTCAGGCTGGGGATGACCTTGCCCACGGCCTTGGCAGCGCCGGTGGAGCTGGGGATGATGTTGCCGGAGGCGGCACGGCCGCCGCGCCAGTCCTTCAGGGACACGCCATCCACCGTCTTCTGGGTGGCGGTGGTGGAGTGCACGGTGGTCATCAGACCATCGGCGATGCCGAAGTTGTCGTGCAGCACCTTGGCGATGGGAGCCAGGCAGTTGGTGGTGCAGCTGGCGTTGGAGACGAACTGCATGTCAGAGGTATAGGTGTCCTGATTGACGCCCATGACGAACATGGGGGTGTCGTCCTTGGAGGGGGCGGACATCACCACATGCTTGGCGCCGGCGGCGATATGGCCCGCGGCCTTCTCCTTGGTCAGGAACAGGCCGGTGGACTCGATGACGTACTCCGCGCCCACCTTAGCCCAGGGCAGGTTGGCGGGGTCGCGCTCGGCAAACACGGGGATGGACCTGCCATTGACGATAATGGCGTTCTCAGCGCTGCCGATCTCGCCGTCGAACTTGCCGTGCATGGTGTCATATTTCAGCATATAGGCCAGATAATCAGCCGGGCACAGATCGTTGATGCCAACGATCTCGATCTCGGGGTGGTTCGCGCAGCAGCGCATGACCATACGGCCGATGCGGCCAAAACCATTGATACCGACTTTGATGCTCATAAATCAAGACTTCCTCTCTGATGGAATATATCAAACGTATGGTATGTTTAGTATTATAAGCATTATTTTGAAAAATGCAACCCCTTTTTTGAAAAATTTTCTCTTTCACCAAAAAAGAATAAAAAACCTTGTTTTTTACGCCGCCCTTTGGTATAGTGTGGCATACCAACCGGTAACTGGTTGTATCGCTTTGGCTGCAAAAGCCACACTAAGTCCGGAGAGGAGGGTGCGTATGATGCCGGAAAGCCCCCGGAAAACCAACATACCGGAACAACTGGGGCGTCCTGAGCGGCGCGACCCGCCGATGCGTGAGCGGCTGCTCAACGAGGTGCTGCTCCATGTCGCAGCTCAACTCCGGACGGCGCTGGGCGGCATGCACATTGCGGTGGGCCGTCTGGCCCCGCCTGACCGGCGGGATCGGGACGCCGTTCTGGATCGGGACGCGGCCCTGCTGAACCACAACTACTATTCGCTGCTGCGGCTGGCCAACAACCTGTCCAACGCGCCCATGCTGCTGTCGGACGAGCCGCTGCTGAAGGAGAACACCGACATAGTGGAATGGCTGGCCGGTCTGTGCCGGCAGGCGGAGCCGCTGTTCGCCCTGCGCCATGTGACGCTGACGCTTCAGTGCGCGGCGGAGCACCACACGGCGGCCATCCACCGGGACTGTCTGGAGCAGGCGGTGTGGAACCTGCTGTCCAACGCCCTGAAGTTCACGCCGGACGGCGGCAGCGTCACCGTCTCCCTGCGGCTGGGACACCGGCAGGTGCTGCTGGCCGTGTCGGACACCGGCTGCGGCATCCCCGCCGGGAATATGGAGACGGTGTTTGACGGCTACCTCCACCCGGAGCGTCTGGCCGTACTGCCCGGTGGACTGGGCCTCGGCCTGCCGCTGTGCCGCCGCATTGCGGAGGGCCACGGCGGACGGCTGCTGCTGGACAGCCGGGAGGGGCAGGGCACCACCGTGACACTGGCGCTGCCGGACGAAACGGCGGGCGACATGGTGGAGGATGTGACCTTCGACTACGCCGGCGGCTTCCAGCCCGCGCTGGTGGGGCTGGCGGACGGTCTGCCCTTCGACGCATTTTTACAGAGACATTCCGACGAATAAGGCCTCATGTCTCCCCACGAGAGACGATCCCTCCACGGCGGGGCCGACCTGTGTGCAGCGCAGTACCTTCGCCCGGCGCGGGGGTGCTGTTTTTTATGGGGCCGCTCCATCGGAAAACCTATTTCAATTATTTACAGGTATTTCCGAATTATACACATATTTATTACAGATATATTTCCTATTTTTCTTGCGAGGTGCATGATGAACAACAAGCGCGTACTCATCGCCATGTCCGGCGGGGTGGACAGCTCCGCCGCCGCCGCGCTGCTGCAGGCGCAGGGCTATACCTGCGGCGGGGCCATGCTCCGCCTGTACCGCGACCCCGAGGTGGATCGCCTGTCGGCACAAAATGCCGCGGACGCTCAAGCCGTGGCGGAACGGCTGGGCATGGAGTTCCATCTGCTGGACGAGACGGAGCGGTTCTCCCGCTGCGTCATGCAGCGGTTCGTGGACGAATACTGCGCGGGCCGGACGCCCAACCCCTGCATCGACTGCAACCGGGAGCTGAAGTTCGGCGCACTGCTGGATCGGGCGCTGGCGCTGGGCTACGACTATCTTGCCACGGGACACTACGCACGGGTAGACTACGATGAAGCAGCAGGCCGCTGGCGGCTGCTGCGGGGCCGCGACCGCCGGAAGGATCAGAGCTATGTGCTCTATCAGCTCACCCAGTTCCAGCTGTCCCACCTGCTGCTGCCGGTGGGGGAGTTCGACAAGGACACCATCCGGCAGGAGGCGCGGCAGGCGAGGCTGAACGTGGCGGACAAATCCGACAGTCAGGACATCTGCTTCATCCCCGACGGCGACTATGTGCGCTTCCTGCGACAGCACGGCGCGGCCCTGACGCCGGGGGACTTTGTGGACAAGGACGGCCATGTGCTGGGCCGCCACAAGGGACTTCCCTGCTACACCAGCGGCCAGCGGAAGGGACTGGGCGTCGCCGCCGGGAAGCACGTCTATGTGGTGCGGAAGAACGGCGCGGACAACACCATCCTGCTGGGGGACGACGCCGAGCTGTTCACCGATACGCTGACAGCCTCCCGGGTCAACTGGATCGCCGGGGCCGCCCCGGCGGCGCCGGTGCGCTGCACCGCCAAGGCCCGGTACAGCCAGCACGCGGACGCCCCCTGCACCGCCTATCCGCTGGAGGGCGGCGGTCTGCGGGTGGTGTTCGACCGGCCCCAGCGGGCCATCACCGCCGGGCAGGCCGTGGTGCTGTACGGCGGAGACGAGGTGCTGGGCGGCGGCACCATTGAAAGCGCGGAATAAAGAACGCTCCCCCGGCCTGATGTCCGGGGGAGCGTTCTTTTCATGTGGCAATGGTTTTCCGGTACTCCGCCAGCCTTGCTTTCCGTGATAGCCCTTACGGACAGGAGGTTCGTGGCGCGCCTTCATCCGGCCGGGGCAGTCGGCCCCGATCAGGAAGGTAGCTGTTGAATGTGTATTCGATTTTGGATGAAAATGGGCAAAAAAATAACGGTCACACAGTCCGTCAGGATTGTGTGACCGTATTTATATCAGCTGTTTTGCCTACGCTGCTTGCGTCAGCTTTTTATTGGCGCTGCTCCTTGATGGCAGCCTGTGCAGAAAGGCAAAAACAATGGGGTTTTTAATGAGATGTGCATTGTCCTCATTTTCTTTCCTATGTAGCGAGGAAATCTTTTCAATTTCCTCTAATTTGATTATACAGCTTTTCTTTCTACCCTCTGCGGTGAAGGTCGCCTTTACATCAGCCGTTCCGTTCAAATTAACATACCAATCAAAAGTGGTATCCGAAGTCGGCGTTACCATATAAACAAATTGATTAATAACATCGTGGCTAATCGTACTGCCGCTGAAATCAATAAGGCTGTTTAGCGTAGAACGGATACCCTCTAAATCCAGACCTCTCGGACAACATTTATTTGTCGGCGTATCTTCAAGAGCTTTTTGGAGTTCTTTAATCTCTTTATCAATAGGGCTTCTCATAGATTGATATTCGTCCTTTGAAATTTCTCCGTCGGCTCTCATAGCAATTAAATTAGCAAGTCTGCTATTTGCCTTATCAATCCTTGCCTGTATAGATGCAGCATCAGATTTATTATCCAAAGTCCTTTCTTCCTTATAATAGTGCCTTATAAGGTCTAACGCAATAAGCACAGACTCTTTTCGTTCCTGCCACAAATGCTCTAATAATGCTTTCGCCATAAAATCGAGCTTCCAATCGGTTATCATTCTGCTGTCGCAGTATCCCTCCGTGTCTAAGCCAATCTCAGCTCGTTTACGCCTAATACCATTATTGAGTTGATTATAGCATTGATAGCCATAGGAAGTTTTACCGTCCAACTTGGTATGCCATTTGTTTTTTCTGTACGATGAGCCGCAGGAACAACGAAGTTTATTTACCCATATATCTCTGGAGTCACGCTTGCTGTGCGTGGTTTTTTCCGCCGATACTAATGCAGGTTTCATTCTGCTTTCCCGTATTGCCTGTGCTTTATCCCAAATCTCCTGTGAAACAATAGCAGGGAAATCACCCTCTACATATTCATAGGTTGACATATCGAGGTTGTTAATTCGTTTCTGCTCCAAAAAGTTGTTGCTTCTGGATTTGTTGTAGCACTTTGTCCCTGTATAAGTGGCGTTTTTAATCGCTCTCATTATATTTGATACGCTCCACTTAATAAGACCGTAGCTGTTTTCCGTTTGCGTTCTGTCAAAATCTGCGCAATTTTCATAGACCCAAAGCCTTGCAAATACAAGTCAAATATCATTCTGACGGTTTCTGCTTGTTCCTCATTGATAACATAAGTATCGCCAACACGGTCGTACCCTAAAATATTTCCGTTTCCATACAGGACACCGTTATCACGGCTGATTTTCTGACCTGCCTTTACTCGTTCAGAAGTTTTGCGGCTTTCTTCCTGTGCTAATGTTGCCATAAGTGATAAACGAAGCTCTCCGTCGCCGTCCATAGTCCAAATGTTATCGTCAATAAAATACACTTCGACGCCAATGCTTTTTAATTCTCTGGTCACGACAAGCGTATCTACAACATTACGAGCGAAGCGGCATACCTCTCTGGTAACAATCAAATCGAATTTTCCTTTTCTTGCATCTTCAAGCATACGCAAAAATGCAGGTCGCTTTTTTGCCTGTGTTCCCGTAATGCCCTCGTCAGCCGCTGTCAAGTAAGGACTAAAAAATATTGCTTCGATTTCGCCATTTGCGGGCTTACGAAGCTGCATCGCCCGTCTCAAGACAGGCAAGCAGCCTCTCCAGTTCATCCCGCATAGCAAGCTCAATTTCAATGCCGCCGTCATGGTATACCGTCACTCGCTTTACCACATCGTTTGCAATCTCTGGGGTAAGCGTCTCAAGCTCGGTATATTCCCGGTACTTCTTGATGAACGCTCCCTCTTGCTCGGATGTGGTATGCGCTGACCGTTCAAGCCGCTCCATTTTTTCGGATAGCTCCTGAATCTGTGCGCGGTTGCTTGCTTTGTGGGATAAGTACGTCTCTTTGTCGATGGCTCCGTCAATCAGCTTTTCGTAGAGGTCTTGGAGTGATTTCTCCAACTGATTTTTTCTGCTTTGCAGGACAGCAAGCTCACGGCGGGCCTGTTTCTTCTCGGCCAGAATGCGTTCTTGCTGTAAGAGAAGCAGATGCTCTAAGCTAACAGCGTAAGCAGCGTAAGTGCGAATCAGAGTAACGACCATTTCGTGAATGTCCGCCTGAAGAATCCCCTCTGAGGAACAATCAAAACCAGTCTCCAGCCGTGCTGTCCGGCAGTGATACTTGGCATTTTTCGTCTTGGAAAGCCGCATCGCGTAACCGCAGGTTCCGCAAATCACTTTTCTGGGGAGAAGATTTCGCTCAGAAGCAGACTGAGAAAACTCCTTAAATTCTTTCATGCAGCTTGCCGCCTCCTGAAACAGCTCTTGAGAAACGATTCCCTCGTGTGTCTCATCCACGACCACCCAATCTGCCTTGCTTCGCTTGACGGTGTGCCAGTTCCCAACCGTTGGCCGTTCCCGCTTGCCATAAACGCACTTGCCAGTATAGCGTTCGTCTCGCAAGATTTTGCAGATGTGTCCATGTGTCCAGAAATTTTCCTCATGGACGCTCGGCCAGCGGTCACGGGTACAGCCCGCTGCCCGCTTGTATAGCATCGGTGTCGGAACTCCGTCCCGGTTGAGCATTGCAGCAATCTCCTGCGGTTTTACGCCGTCACACGTTGATCTGAATATCTTTCTGACCACATCCGCCGCTTCTTTATCTATCAGGAGACGGTTTTTGTTGTCAGGGTCTTTCACATAACCGTAGGGAGCGAAAGGGCTGAGAAACAACCCCTTTTCTGCCCGCATACGTTTGGCGCTTTTGACCTTTGCAGACAGTTCACGGCTGTACAGGTCATAAATCAGCGTCTTGAATGAAGTATCCAGACTGTCAATGTCCTGCGGCCTTGCGCTGTCAAAATTGTCGTTGACGGCAATGAAGCGGACACCGAGGAACGGGAACACTCTGCTGATATAATTGCCTACCACGAGGTAATCACGACCGAACCGCGAAAGGTCTTTGACCACGATACACTGAATCTGTCCTTGTTTGACCTGCTCCATCACCTGGAGGAAGCCGGGCCTTTCAAAATTCTTTCCACTCCAGCCGTCGTCACAGAACTCGGACACCTCCCAACCGCTGAAATCAGGGCGGCTGCTGATGAAGTTCTGCAAAAGCCCCCGCTGATTGGAAATGCTTTCGGATTCCGCTTTGCCGGTGTCCTTCAAGTCCCCGTCCTCGCTGGACAGGCGAAGATACATTGCAACTCTCATTCAGCAGCCCTCCCTTCAATAAATTTCAGCAGTGTCATATATTCATCCCGGTAACGCAGGCGAATATCAATGTTTTTGTCGGCATCCACATAGATGCGCTCCACAAGGGCAGAGGCCATCTCCTTTGTGAGCGTGTCCGTTCCCAGAAAGGCGCGGAACTCTGTGAGGAACCGATTCTCTGTGGTATAAACCTTATTTTCACGCTGTTCCTGCTCCAGCGCGGCAATCAAACGCTCAGCTTCTTCGGCCTCCGCCTTATACCGTGCTTTGAGGGTAACATACTCCTGCTCGGTTATAAGCTGCTCCACATAGTTCTGATACAGACTGTCATAGAGCGACTGACTGCGCTTGAGTGTACGCCTCGCCGATTCCAACTTTGCCGCAGCACCAGAACGCTGACGGCGAAATTCCGGCTGGGCATTCAATTTTCTGACTACAGCCTCCAAGTCAGCAGCAATCTGGATTTGAGACTGGATTGCTGTGAACAGAACTTCATTCAGTTCTTCTTCCTTTATGCTCACAAACCGGCACCGTGCCGGGTCATCGGCATGGCCGGGACAGATATAGGTGTACCACAGCTTACTGCCGTGGCTCACATTTTTATACCGAACCATCGGTCTTTTACAATGCGGACACCACACAAGCCCTTGCAGAATGTTTTCGCTGTGTTCCAAGTGAGCGAATTTTCCAAGGCGGGCGTTATACTCCGCCTTTCTCTGATTTGCAATCCGTTGTACTGTCTCAAAGGTCTCTGTGTCAATGATTGGCTCATGAGTATTGCGGACTACAATCCAGTCTGCTTCATCCACATAGGTCTGGCGCTTCCCTTCATAGAAAGATTGCTTTTTTCTTCCCTGAACCATATGACCTATGTAAACAGGATGAGCCAGTATGTTTTTGATGACCTGTGTTTTCCACAGCACACCTTTATATTTTTCCGTCCTGACCTCGCCCGTTTCATAGAGATATGCGGATGGAGAAAGGACACCGGCATCATTAAGCCGCCGCCCGATTTGGACAACGGCGACGCCCTCCGAACGCCATTTGAAAATCTGGCGAACGGTGGGAGCAGTCTCCTCATTGATGACCAGATGATGCTTATTGTCCGGGTCTTTGCGATACCCATAAGGTGCCAATGCCCCGATGAACTCTCCATTTTTCTGTTTGACATGGAGAGCTGATGCAGACTTTTTCGATATATCTTTGCTGTAAACCTCGTTTATGAGATTCTTCAGCGGCACGATATAGCCTTCTTGTGTCCTCTCCGCCGTCAGCGTATCAAAGCTATCGTTGACCGCAATGAAGCGGACACCGAGAAACGGGAAAATGCGTTCCAGATAGTTGCCGGTCTCTTTGTAATTGCGTCCGAAACGGGAGAGGTCTTTGACCACGATGCAGTCAACCCGGCCTTTTCGGACTTCCTCCATCATCTTCTCAAACTGAGGACGGTCAAAATCGGTGCCAGTCCGCCCATTATCACAGAACAGGGCTTCCAGCTCCATATCCGACTGATTCTCAATGAAAGAAGTCAGTAAGGCTTTCTGCCCCTCAATGGTGTCGGCTCCGGGCTTGCCGCTGTCCTCAACGGACAGGCGGACATACGCAGCGGCCATATACATCCGCCTCGCCGGAGCTGCGCATTCCACCTCTTTTACAAGCGGGTTTGTCTTTCGTTTTGTCCTTGCCATTTACACTACCTCCCGCAGCCTTGCCCTCCGAAGAATGTCAAGCTGCCATGCAAATTCATCCTGCCAACGATAGATGATTTCCACCGTATCATTGGAATGGATGAAGATTTTATCTATCAATGCAACCACAACGGCCCGGTCAAGAGCCATAAGTCCCTGCCTCTTGGTAAATTCACTCATCCAGGCATTCTCTGTACCATTGTTCTGGATTTCCGTCAGCCGTTCTCTGAGAGCATCCATCTGCTTTTCTGCTTCATCGGCGCGGGATGCAAAGCTGGCTTTCAGCCGCGTATATTCATCCCGGTCAATGATACCATCTGCGAGATTTTCATACAGGGACATGAGCAGCTTCTGGAGCTTTTCATATTCCTCGTGCTTTTTATCGAGCTGCCGCTGAACTTTCTGTGCCTGTGCGGTACGCAGCGGAGCTGTATCGGTAATCGCTAACAGCTCGCTCATATCAACAACTTCGCGGATATGCTGCTTCAAGCTGTCCAGCACGATTTCTTCTAAAGCAGTGTCCCTCATACGGTGAGGCGAACAGCTCTTATTCTGCTTGTGGGCTGAACAGACGTAATACACATACTTTTTCCCGCCGGCGGGAACGGTCTTGCGAACCATACTCGCGCCGCAGTCTCCGCAAAAGACCATTCCGCTGAAAAGCTGTACGGCTTTGCCATCAGGACTGCGGCGGGTATCGCATTTCAGCACCTTTTGAACGCTGTCAAAATCAATCTTCGAGACAATCGGTTCGTGACTATCCTCGATGACCGTCCACTCGCTCTCTGCTTTGGTCACGCGCTTGTGGACTTTATAGCTGGGCGTGGTCTCCTTTCCCTGAACAAGTACCCCAGTGTAGATGGGATTCTTTAAGATACGGATGACTGTACCCGCCGACCAAGTTGCTTGGGTATTAGTCTTAAAGGAAGTCGTGTATTTCATCCCAAGGGAGCGTTTGTACTCCATCGGGGAGAGGACGCCGAGCTTGTTCAAAGCGTCCGCTATATCCTGCGGGCTGACGCCTTCCAGCTTCCACTTAAAAATGTCCCGGACAATATCGGCGGCGTACTGGTCAACCACCAATTTGTTTTTGTTCCGCTCATCCTTCATATAACCGAAAGCAGCGAAGGAGCCAAGGAACTGCCCATTCTTGCGCTTGATTTCAAGCTGAGAGCGAATCTTGACTGAAATATCGCGGCAATAAGCCTCGTTGATAAGATTCTTGAATGGAATGATGAGGTCATCGGAGGCTTTCTTGTCTCCGAGGCTATCGTAGTTGTCGTTGACGGCGATGAATCGAACGCCGAGGAACGGAAAAATCTTTTCGATATATTCTCCGGCATCGAGATAATTACGGCCAAAGCGGCTGAGGTCTTTCACGATGATGCAGTCCGTCCGACCTGCTTTCACGTCCTCAATCATCGCCTGAAAACTTGGCCTTTCAAAGGTCGAACCGCTGAAGCCGTCGTCAACTCTTACCGCATACTCCCTGAATTCAGGGCGCTGCGATATGTAGTCACGGAGCAGCTCACGCTGCCCTGTGATGCTGTTGGATTCCTCCTTATCGCCATCATCACGGGACAGACGGAGATAGAGGGTGGCGTTCCAAATCTTATTCTGCGTATTCTGCATGATTGCACGCTCCTTTTCTCAGTATTCAGCAAAACTACCAAGCATAGAAGCGTCGCTTTAGTCCTGCTTATAGTTTACGTTCTTCGTCCCATCCTGTCGAGGATGTCAGCACTTGGAGCGGATATATCCCGCAAGGCGTTCCTCCAGAGAGACCTCTGTATCAGAGAATCCCACCTTGACAACATACTTGCCGTGCCGGTAGCAGTAGGGGTTCCGAATCTGGCGGATAAAATCAATCGCACGTTCCCGCTTGGGAAGCGCTGTATTAACCGTCACATCCCGGATGTCCACCAGCTCATCACGGTTTACTGTGTTAAGGTCAACGTCTTTCAAATCCATGATAGAAAAAGATTGCATACAGCCCTCCTTTTTCAGTCTTGTTCATCTTTATGCGAAACGGTGCTTCTCAATGCTTGGCAGCATACAGCGCCAAACATCTGACCCGACCTAAACTGCTTCCTCCGCAGTTATCGGCTCAAGATAATAGTCATATCCATATCGGGTCTGACAGTAGGTGCAGATGTCTTTGATTTCCTGCGGAAACACAGCCCGTCTCAGGCGGTAGCCGCCAGCATCCCGAAAGTTCTGGCGGCATTTGCAGCAGAGGCATACCAGATTTTTATCTTCCATTACGGTGCCTCCACTTCGGTAGGAAGGAAATCTTCGTCCCGGAGCTGAAGACTTCTGCGCAGGGCAGCGTCGATGCGCCCCATCTGCTCATCCGTGAGCTTTCCGGCATATCGGATAATCCGGCGCTTATCAATGGTACGGAGCTGCTCCAGCATGAACAGCGACGGCTCCAAGCCGTCAATGTCCTGCAACACCACATGGGTGGGCTGTGACGGCTTCTTATAGGTACGCCGTGTAGCCTGTGTCACGATGAGCGTAGGGCTAAAATAATTTCCCACATCGTTCTGGAGAACCAGCACCGGGCGAACGCCGCCCTGTTCGTGTCCATAGACCGGATTCAAATCTGCAAAGTAAATCTCTCCTCTGTGGAAGTCGTTAAATTCGTGGCTCATTTTTCATCTCTCCTTTTCTTGGTATGTAGAGAGACAGCCGCACAGCAAATAGCTGATACGGCTGCCCCGTTAATTCATAAGCGTTATTCGGTTCTCCATTTGTCCTCGACACCCCGGAACCGGTGGGAATCATCAGGTGGCAGCTTGCTGGGCTGCTCTCATAGGAATCTAACCTCCCCGCCTTCATTATGGCCGGGCCGCGAATTACGGAAGTACCATTGTAGCTGTCCGCCGTCATCGCCGAACCAAGTGCAGCTTGGTATTTTCAGTCGGATTTATCGCTCCTCCCGTTGCCGGGTATCGTGGCGCTCCGCTGGTCAGGCTATTGCGGACAGTGATGTTCTCCTGATTGCTCAGGATTTCCTGATGACTGGGTATTCAGTTTTCAAAGAACAGGAGAAAACAGAATCCCGGTCATCCCTTTCCGGGAATCCCCTGAGAACTTGTCCTCTCAGGGGGTAGGCAGCGAGAATGGCCATTTTGCACCCCTCTCAGGAAAAATTTTTGAGAAATTTTTTGATGCGTCTGATTTTCTTGCTCACGTTCTGATGCGCAATGCCTTTCATAGCTGCAATTTCCGCTACTCCGTAGCCATCAAAGACATTGAGTGTCAACAGCTCTACATCATCCGCAGACAGTTGCTGAATGGCGAGAGACAACCATTCCGATTCAATCTCATCCACCCAGCTATCCCGCCGACTGTCATCCACTTCCTTGGGCATCACAGCAAACGAATCAAAGAACCTGTGCAAGAGGGCGGAGTTGTCTTCGCCCGCTGCATCTCCGTCGTCATCAAAATTCTGGCTGGGCATCCTCTGCGTATGAATGCAATAAATGCGCTCCGATTTGAACGCGTCCCAGTCAAACTCATGCATAGCCTCGATTGCAGCCTCGTCCATACCGGCAGCGCGGTATTCTTTGCGGAGCTTTTCCCACTCCTTGTCGAACTTTTTCTTTTCCAATCCATAATTGAATCCCATGTCGTAACCTCCGAAATTTTGAAAAATTGATAGTTTCCAAAACCTCGGGGTCACGGGTATTTGGCGGCATAGGCCAGCCAACATTCAGTGATTGACACCATCGTTCCGCTCCTTTGGGAGCGAAACACATCTAAAAAGGGCAAAAAAATAGCCAGACATCCGTCAGAGGATACAGTTTTCCTCTGGCGGGATGCCCGGCTATTTGGTGCTCGTTCTTACCACCCTAGATATATCTCCTGCATATCTTCGGAGGGGGGATGATTCTCCCAGAGCGTGATAAGGCCCTTTGCTCGGTGTCAATCCATGTCTTTAATTTTAGATGCGCTTCGCGCTTGTTAGAATATTCTGCCCGTCAGCATTATCTCCGCGTCCTTCTCAGGGCGAGATTCATGTTGACGAACTTTCCGCATTTCTGGCATTTGATTTGAATCACACCTTCGCATTTGCCCAGCTTTTCATAAAGCATTCTCCCACAGTAAGGGCATTTGCGAACGATTCTTGCCGCTTTCAGTTTGGCGACGCTGCTTACCTGTACGCACTTGTTCTCACTCATCATCCTCATCCTTCCATATGTCCAATGGAGCCGTCGGGTTTGCCAGGTATTCTTCTCCCAGCAGCCCCAACTGCTTCATCCGTATAGCAAGCGCCTTTTTGGATACGCCCAGATAGGTAGCAATATCGCAAAAACGCTCAAACTCCTTGGCTCGGCAAAAGGAGCTGACCATATCCAAGCGCTTTCCAAGCCCAAACATCTCCATGCAGCAGCTTATCGTCTCGGCGGGCATGATTATGGCCGCTGCCATCACGTCCGCCTGCCATTCCTCCCAATCCCGCGACCGTCTTGTATCACGGTACAGGACGTGCGTCCGGCAGTTCAGCAGGTGCCGGTAGTCCTCCGGGAACAGCCTCACGAGAATATGATGGGAAAGCTCGTGAGCGGCAGTGAAGTTGTGACGCCCCCTCTTATCCTCCTCCTGCAATGAGCAGTCAATCACAATGTCTCTCCCGGACAGTTCCACTTGAAAGGGAACCCCATCTATGTTGTAGACTTCTAATGTTGTCTCTTGAAAGCAGGCCATCCCAAGGACAGAACCATCTCCACTCAGCGGCAGATAGCGTGTCTCCAGCCCAAGGACTACCTTCGCCAGCGCAACCGGGTCAACCGGTGCGGGCATCGTCCCCATGTGTGAAATGGCCTGATAATATTGCGTTACAACCGTACCGGCAATCCTTTCTAAGTCGGCACGGGATAGAAACTTGGACATTTCTCTCTACCCCCTTTGAACCTTAGCCTCCACAAACCACTTGAAATTGTCCTCATAATACAAAATCGCTTCCTTACCTCGAATCATACAGGTATATCGCCAGCCAACGCCACCGGCCTTCCGGCTTGCTGCCCGGACGCACTGCTTTACCCGGTCAATCTCAAACTTCCGGCCATCCTCCCAGACGACACACAGCGGGAGCAGCTTCCCGTCCTCCGTAAAAGTCGCGTCTACCTGAACGTATTTCTTATATACTTCTTGTTCCATCCTCCATTACCTCGCTTATATGGCGTAGTCCACGCCAGTGCGGTTTCCAAACTCCATGTATCCGTGCGGATGAACCGTATTGTCCTCCTTGGCATTCAGAGATTTCAGGGTCTTGTCCGACATGGATATTCCCCTCTGGATGCTATAGAAGCCAAACCTCCTGCGGATTTCATCCACAGCCCTGTCCATCCGCTGCTGACGCTCCCTGCGATCCGGGTCAATGAACATATTTATTTGCCACGGCGTATTGGCCGGACACAGAGAAGCGGCGCGGATACCGATGCTGCGGATGGGCTTATTCCATCGGTAATTTGCCCGGAACAGCTCCATTGCCGAATCCGCAATTTCCTTTGTGATGTCTGTTGGCGCAGATACCTTCTTCTGCCGCGTGAAGCTCGACAACTCGTTATCCCGAATAGAGATTTCCACGACGTTGCAGAGAAAACTGTTCTCCCGGAGCCGGGCAGATACGCTCTCCGCCAGCAGATGGACGATGATAGACACATCCGTGTCATTGACAAGGTCTCGTGGGGTTGTGGTGCTGTTGCCGATGCTCTTAATGGGTGCTTCCGCATTTTCCTTATTGACCGGCGTTCTGTCCTCCCCACGGGCGAAGGCACTCAGTACATAGCCCATCTTTCCAAGGACGGAATGAAGGAACTTCGGGTCTGCCTCTGCAAGCTGGCCGATGGTACGGATACCATACCGGGCCAGTTTTGCATCTGTCTTGGAGCCAACATAAAGCAGGTCGCTGGCTGGCAGCGGATATATCAGCTCCTTGTAATTATCCCGGCCAAACCGTGTGATGGCATCCGGCTTTTTATAATCGGAACCCAGCTTGGCAAATATCTTATTCCAGCTCACACCGATGCTGACGGTTATGCCAAGCTCCCGCTTTATCCGACCGCTGATGGTCTCAGCGATAGCCATGCCATCGCCTTTCAAGGAACAGCTACCAGTGACATCAAGCCAGGATTCATCTACGCCGAACGCCTCCTGCTGGTCGGTATACTCCCCATAAATCTCATGAGCCAGCCGGGAAAACCGCAGATACAAATCCATCCTTGGAGGGACAAATACGATTTCCGGGCATACTTGCCGCGCCTGCCAGAGCGCCATGCCTGTCTTAACGCCCGCTTTCTTTGCAAGCTGGTCTTTGGCCAACACAATGCCGTGCCGTGCTTCCGGGTCGCCTCCCACTGCAAGGGGCTTACCCCGAAGCTCCGGCCTGTGCAGCAGCTCAATGCTGGCATAGCAGTTATTCATGTCAGAATGCAGTATTACCCTGTCCATCCTTACACCTCCTCCAAAACTTCCGAGAAATCGGAAGTTTTATTCCGAAACCTATTGACATCGGCTAACTTCCGATTTATAATTAACCCGAAGTTAGCTTCTGGTAGTATTATAGCAAGGTTCGGAAGTTTGTCAATAGCTAATCGGAAGTTACGAAGAAAATTTCTAAAAAAATTGAAAGGCGGTACAGGCTATGACTTTCGGAGAAAAGGTAAAAGCAGCAAGGCTGGCTCTGAACCTGTCGCAGACAGAGCTATCCAAGATGACTGGCATCTCGGAACGTTCCCTCTATACATACGAACAGTTGGGAACCATTCCGCGTATGAGCAACGTAAGAAAGCTGGCTGAAGCATTAAATGTCAGCACATCGTATCTGATGGACAACGAGGAAACGGATACGCAGAGCCACATGGATGAGGAACTGTTTATTGCTTCTGCGAAGTCACAGTATGGCTATAAGGGCGCAAAAGAAGCGCAGGATGTCATTGGCCGGACAAGAGCGCTCCTTGCCGGTGGCGACCTGGACGATGACGCAAAAGAAGTATTCTTCCAAGCGCTGATGGAGGTCTATCTGGAATCCAAAGCAGAAGCCAGAGAAAAGTTTACGCCCAAAAAGTACAGGAAGCATCCTACCGAGGACAAGTGATAATCCGCAGGGAGTTTTTTCGGACACCCTTTGTGGTAGACTATACATATATGGATTAGCAGTTGCTTCGGAGGTGATACGGATTGAATAAGACAAGCAACATCATCCGTGCTGTCGAGGAACTGGAGCGTAAATTCGGCACCCGTGACCCGTATGTACTGTGCGACTGTCTTGGTATCCGCATCAGAAGAATGGACTTGAAGAAAAAGCTCAAAGGATTCTTTTTCTATCAGTCACGGATACCGAACATCGTAATAGACAGCAACGTGAATGAAGTTTTGGAGAGAATACTGATTGCCCATGAGCTGGGCCATGCAGTCCTGCATAAAGAGATTGCCATGATGGTCGGATTTCAGGAGATGGAGGTCTTCGATTCCACATCTATTACTGAAAATGAGGCAAATCTGTTTTCGGCGGAGCTGCTTCTGACCGACAAAGAGGTACTGGAGCAGTTGGAGGAACGCTCCTTTTTCCAAGCGGCGCAGGCGCTCTATGTACCCGCTGCCCTTCTGGATTACAAGTTCCGCGCTATGTGTGAAAAAGGACTTCTGAGCCAGACGATGGACTACCGGCACAGCAACTACCTGAAGGAAGATTTGTGCGCTTATGATGCCTCATACAGAAGATATGAGTAATGAGGTGGTATGATGGGAGCAATTCGATACACTATGAAAGATGGACGTTTTGTGTTGGCTGACGGGTGCTGCGTGACCGGCACCGATGGTGTAGAGGAGCTTGATTGTTCCGTTCGGCTCTACAAATTGCTCAAACACAATGGATTTGACCAGATTGAGCAAGTGACGGCCACGCCCGGTATGACCTTCTTTGAGATGGAGGGCATGGGCTTGAAAGCCCTGAAAGAGCTGCTGGAACATCTGGATTTCCTTGGCTTCCGTCTCGCCGATTGGCGTAGAGAAGACACCGTGGATGACTACTTCTCATTCTACATAGCCGAGGATAAACGCCGCCTTGCGACAGAGATGGCGCAGATTGAAGCCGAAATTCAGGCAGAGCGGCGGGAACGGGCAAGGCTCCGAGCCAGAGAGAACAGACGAAAAAAATAACGGCTACTAGCCCGGAAAACAAGGGAGTGATGACACAATGAACCAGATTTATATTTGCGATTCCTGCCACTATCTATTTGAGAAAGACAACGACACAGACCGCTGCCCGGACTGCGGCAAGCAGAACATCCGCCCGGCCAACGAGCCGGAACGAGCAGAATACAGGCAGCTTCGTATCGAGTTTGGGTATGTTTCCAATGCAAGCTAAAAAAACGCCACACCGTCCGCTGAATACCAGCGAATGATGTGGCGTTTCTGTTTGCTATTAGAGTCAGCATCAGTCTTCGGGAGCCAATTCGTACTCATATTTTCCCAGCGCAGATTTAATATCAGCGATAGAGACTTTACCAAGCTTTGAAAAGCTTTCCAATGTGGATTCCTTACAGGCCACTAAATCTCCTACCGTCTTGTCTCAATGTTGTTTGCGCGGAGACAATTAAAACTGCGCATGGAAAGCTCCAGTGAGGCAATCGGAGAATCCAGTGGCAACTCGGCGCGTTTTTTTGCCTTCTTCGCTTCAATCTCATCAACGAGATTATCAACTTGCACCTTGAGGGAATTATATTTTTCCGTCATATCCCGCAGTTCCATGCGGAGCTTGATTACATCCCTTTCCGGGGTAGCATTGAGCCGGAAGAAATTTCTAGGCTCCCGTAATTTGCGCAGGGAATGGACAATGAGCTGGCGAATCCTTTCCGGCCCTACGCCAAGTTCTTCTCCAATCAACCTGTATGACAGATTCTGCTCATAGCGCATCCGAAGCACTCTTTGATGCCGTTCGTCCAACGCTGAAGAAAGAACAGCTTCAAGATTCGGCCAGTAGAGAACATAGTCCAAGTCACTTCCATCCTCTGCCTTCGCAGCGAAGCGGCCAGAATCAATAATGTCAGACCACAGATTATACGGCCATACGCATGAGTTCATGGAACGCACCTCCAATTCTGCATTCAGATGCAGCCGTCTCCTTTGTTTCCACCGAATTCACACCCATACTGATGACCATGTCCATAGTACCAGCGACCATATCGGTATCCATAGTGCGGCGGGCAGTGAGCGCAGTCCCCATCGCATTTTCCGCTATGCTTATGAGCGTGCTTATTATCCATCAGCTCAGAGGCACCAATCATTGCAAATAGCGTTCCCCAGAAGCCTATTTTCTTAGGGGCAGGTTCCGCCGGTTCCCAATCATCACTTAGGTTATCTAAATCATCCTCCAGCATCTCATCGTCCGCAAATATGTCAACGCCCGCTCTTTCTGACAATTTGCCAAAGGCTTCATCTGAGATAAGCATATTGATTTCTTCTAATTGCTCTCGGTTAAAAGGGGCAGCCGTATTTAATGCCAAATATTCTATCACATCTTGGCCAAGGGTACCGATAAATTCAAGGATTTCATCCGGCTGAAAGCGAACTCCTGCATCACAGGCTTTTCTGGCAAATTTGGAGGCAAAATAGCTATCATGAAAGGCATATTCCAAAATGACTTCTAAAACCTCCTCCGATGGACCGAAATCAGTTAAGTAGGAGGCATATTTCTTTTGTGTTGAAGGAGACCAGTCGTAAAACCTGTCGTAGAATTCTACCCAATTCAATTTTCGCATAATCCCTAACTGCCACCTTTACTTGAGCTGTACTCATAAGAACACATTGGCACCGACTATGAATCAAAAGCGTTTTTTACAGCTTGATAATCCCAGTAAAGTCTCCCATCTATCCCTCTATATACCATCGCTGTGTGCGTTCCAACATATTTTACGGCATCAGGACATTTTGACTTATCGACCCTTGTTGAATTATACAGGACTATAATTTTAATGCCAGCCTCTATTGCTTTATCACATTCATATCTTATAAAACTACGCATATCAACGCTGCGCCCTCTTGCACACCAACCAGTATAGCTGTTATAATTTCCGCACCATCTACAGCTTCCAGCCGTAACAGTATTTGTTTGGTCGCCTACAATAAGGACAAACGTCTTTGAAGCATCCATCCGAGATTTAAGAGAAGATTTTATCGTGCAATTAAGACTGCTATCCCGCGAGGATGTTAAATCATGAGCATCAGTAAAAGATAAACTCCAGTAATTACTATCATTCCATTTGTGTAATTTTTCTACAGCATCTTTATCATGGTCCCAATCTGCTGCGATGTAGGTTCTCGTTCTATATGTAGCCATCTTTACCCTCCAAGCTATATGTTCGTTATTGGTATTTCATCTTTTAATTCATCCCACACTACAATGTGTATATCACAACTAATATCAGCCCGGTTTAATCTAAAGGCATTTACTAAATATTTAAGGACATCCTGTTGTTCTTTTTTCGTCCTAGAAAGCCCAGTCCCAACAAGTGGCATCACAACCGGAAATCCTGCTGACTTTTCATTACAGGCTTCAATCAGTTTTTGAACTGCGAGAGTATATTCTTGCATGGTCGTATTTGCGGTCATGTTGGCATCAAACGTGCTCAGTGCCCAAAAGAAATAATGCATTTTTTCATCCTCTGGTAAGACTGCAACGGTCCCTGCTGGATAACGCTTACGATTTCCTTCTGGCTTGTCTTTCTTCGAGACATATTCGTGTTCAACTCTTGAGAGCAATTGCTCAATCTTCGATGTCAAATTTTCTTCGGTATATTTACCCGTCGCATAAAGCCTATGTAACGCCATACCATGCAATGTCTGCATGGACACAATATGATTATCAACGTGCACGTCAAAGCACCGGTTTACGGGAATGACGATGTTGCGACGTTTACTTGAATCGGATACTTCATTTGGAGCAAAGATGTTACCATACTGCAAATACAATGCATGGCCATTATTTACTGTAAGAACTTTATAGCGATTCTTCCATAATGAAGCTAACGACACAAAGACGAAGCCGCAACTCCAAACCGCCACTAAGGAAGCTATGCTGACCAAGAATTTTACCAGCAATGACATCCCATCAGGTAGTACTTCATCCATCGGAAAAAGCATTCCGATGAATCCTAGAAATGCATAGATGCCTCCAGTAATAGAAGAAGCTATTTGGGCAAAATGCAGCTTGTTAATCCAAATGGTTTTTATTTTTTTCATGCGTTTTATATGCACCACCACGTTTCTTCTCGGATATAACATATGGGGCCAGCCAGGTAATGGCTGGCTCCCATTCCAGTATCAATTATCCTCAAACCCAAAATTCTGAATCTTCAAAGTGCGGCAGTTCTCCGATACCGTTCTCACAGTAGTTGCGGGGATGCCATCCGGCGCGGTGACACTGACTTCCAAAGTCAGCTCAACATCCGCCCCATCAACGCCCATAAGATGCTGGATGACTTCGGTAAGATAGTCATTCACATTCTTATTCACACGGGTATTGTCCAGCTTGGCAGACATAAAGAATCGTGTATTCTTCGGAGCTGCTGCGCCTGAGCCACCGGTCTGTCCTGATGTTCCACCCGTCTGAGGCTGTCCCTGACCGCCTTGTGAGCCGCCAACACTGCCTGAGCCGCCGTTGCTGTCAGGCATACTGCTGCCGCCCGGAACATCCGGCTTTCGTTCTTCCATAATCTGCTTCATGGCAACAGACGGTTTGACGAGCAAATCCGACTGGTTAATGGAGAACACTGTCTCATTCAATTTCAGGTCAAGATAGCGTTCGCCAGTATAACCGGCAGCGATGCCAAAGAACTCCGTAGAGTGAACGCCCTTCGCAATCGCATCCTCCAAGACGGAATAGTTCGCAAGCCTCGGCAAATAGCAGTAGGTACAAAGATACTCCCACAATTTCTTGACGGCAATGTCATCAGAATCCTTCCAGAGCAGCTCATCCAAGCTCATTTTCAGCAATGCCGGTGCCCAAGTGGTAATAATTTGCTCGCCCTGAATCATCTTCTTTGTGGCTTTGGAGACAATCTCGTCATCGCCGCCGCCAAGATTACTGATTTCCCACTGGATGGTCTTAATATCCTCGTACTGGTCGATATATGGCACCAACAGCCAGCAGTAGGTCTCCTTAATCCGTGTCTCCACCGACGAATTACTACGATTCAAACTGCTTTCCGCTTCCCGGAGCTGTCCTCCATCCAGATTCAAATCGTCCTTGTCGGAAAGAATCGACTTCCATGCGATAAATCGCTTCACTTCGGTCTGGAGGTCGCGGAGCTTATCTTGGTCAGGAGCAACGAAAGCAAGCATATTCCGATATACACGAGGGGAAGTTCCCCGCGTGTTCAGGAACTCCACAATCGTAGTCAGAGCCTTGCCACTGTCTTTTCCATTGGCACGTCTGAAGCTGTCTTCTGGTCGGAGAATGACCAATCTCGCAGCCTGTTCGTCCGGGATGTCATTAGAAGACACCGGGCAGATATGCAGACCGGAGAACGGATTCTCTCTACGCAGCTTTCTAAGCCTCGTTTCGATCTCCACCACAACGTCTGCATCAGAGACCTGCGAAGCGCGGTCTTCCGAAGTTTTTCTGAGGGTGGGCTTGGTATCATACCAGTAGCGTGTGCCGTTCTGATTGTTATACAGGTACGACAAGGAGCCATGCAGCGTATTCAGGGCATCGTTAAAGTCCGCAATACTCTCGCCCGGCTGAACGACACCCAGACGGATTCTGGATGCCTCTAGTCCCCGAATGGTCTGGTCTCGGAGCGCAGATGTACTCGGTGCGCTGCCTAGCATAATGGTTCTTGCTACACGGCGGGCAGCCAGCTTCTGACCATAACGGGAGGTAGACTTGTCCTTCTGATAGGGGATGGAATCCTTGCCGTCTACCTCGCGGTCAATAATACTGTTCCAAGTATCCGGCAGATGGCGTACCAACTCATCCCGTACATTCGGCATATTCAGAGGAATCGACCCCGGCATAATCATGGCACTGGAATCATTAGCCATCCAAAGCTCATGGATTACGGCAGCCATCAGGCGCAGAACGCCACGAGTGCGCTGGAATCGCTCCAACGTCGCCCAATCGCCATACAGCCGGTCGAAAATCTCAGGATGAATGGGATAGCAGGATACCATACGGTTCCTGTACTCCACCTCTTTCGCCTCCATCGGGAAATCGGAAGCATTCTCCTGATACATACTGCTGAAAGAATTGCACACCATGTCTCTGGCATCAGGGTCTTTACAGTCAAGGAACAATCTGCGGCGTACAACCTCAAAGCCTTCATTCGCGGCAACCGGCTTCCAGATAGATTCCATACGACCGAAGGTGTGTTCAATAGCCTCCAAAGCAGTTTTTCCGGCATCGCCACCAATTTCAATATCAGACTCAGGAATCGAGGCAACGACGATGCTGTTCTTGCTGGCTCTGGCTGCCTCTGTGATTTCCTGAATGAATGTAATGAAGTTATCGAAGGAGCCTGCCGGAAGTCCATCAACACCATAGATTTTTTTCGCATAGGCTACCAACTCGTCCATCAGAATAAGGCAAGGGCCACATTCATCGAACAGGTCTTTCAGTGCCTTAGAGCCAGGACTCACTCCTCGGCGGTCGGAATCGCTCACAAGGGAATAGAGGTCTGGCCGTCCAGCAGATGTAACAAGCTGGTAAGCCATCTCGCCCCAAATCGTATTGACCGTATATTTGGGGAGATTCGCCGGATTCTTTTTACGGGTCGGGTCAAGAGCCGTGCCAACAAGCACAGCCACATTTGCTTTCGGAAGCGTTTCAAGACCAGCTCTGTCCATAATCGGCTTCAAGCTGGGGATATGGTCAACACGGATACCTCCGCGTACCATATGATAGAGCGCCAGCATACTATGGGTCTTGCCGCCGCCAAATGCAGTTTTAAGCTGAATGACCGGCTCGCCGCCCTGCCCGGAAATCCGCTGGAGAGATTCTACCAGCAAACCTGCCATGCCTTCCGTCACATAGGTACGGGAAAAGAACTCCACAGGGTCTCTATATTCGATAGCACCTTCGCCACGGGAGACCTGTGCCAAATCTGCTGCAAACTCAGCGGCACGGTAACGGCCTTCGGCAACATCGGGATGGGGCTGCATAATATCCCGCCAACTCGGAAGATGCTGCCCAAAGGAGCGCGTCATAACGCCGTCGTTTGCCTTGGCTTTCGACGCTTTTGCCTGAGCAGGTGCAGCAACTGGTGTTGCTGCTACGGAACCCTCCTCGGAGCCATAACGCAGCTTCCGATAAAGAGCGCGAATTTCTTCAACACCCTCGGTATCAAAGGCTTCGCACAGAAGCGCCATCGTATCCAAGGCTCTCTCTGCATAGCTCTTAGAAAAATCCTGTCCGCCGATGTGCGCTGCCTTATTACGAACGCCCACCAGCTCCTTCGACCATGTACGGTAATCCAATGACAGCTTCGTGCGGAACACTTCATTCCAACGCCGGTCAATCAGCCGGAGGCAGTTCATGACATCCAGAGAATCAATCAGGTCTCCGTAATCCCCGGATGAAGGCAAATCATACTGGTCGCTGAGCGCGTCCAGAATCTCCTGCCACCAGCCGTTTTTATAGACACGGCTAAACTCTTGCCCGATATAACCTGCCATCAGAGGATGCAAAACGCGGAAGCCTTTCTGCACCAATTCATAGTTCTCCAGCATACCTTACTCCTCCTTTGATTCAGCAGCGTCCTCAGAAACTGCTGCTTTTCTTTGTTCGATATAATCATCGCATTCCAGATAGATGACCTGCAATGCATCATGTACGCTCATCGCGGAGCCGTCTGCATTCAAGACCGATTCATAGGATGTGAAAACGGATAAACCTTGTCCCATGCAGGATAGAAGCTCATCCTCTGGCCGAATGTGACCAAGCCATAGCCTAGACAGTTTCTCAGGCAACTCTCGTTTGAGTGTATTGATAAAGCCGCGCCTTGTTATCTGTCCCCCACGGCCTTCACCTTTCCTTGCGACAATCAGCACCCTCGTAGAATCAGCCTTTTCTGACACTGGCTCGGAACGCATTGGCCACACAGCACTGATTGCAAATCCAGCAGAAAGCAAGCTGTCCAGCATAAACTCCCACGCAGATTGATTACCGCCTGCGCTGCCGAGCTTTATGCACTCCAAATCGTTTTTGCGGAAGCAGTAAAACAGCAATGCTGGATACTCCTCGGAACTGCTGGCATACAGCTTTTCGCAGACCGCTTTCATATCAGCACGGTACTTTTCCTCTGCTTCTTCTTTCGATACGCCATAGTAGGTCGAAGCTGTGGACAGTTCCTCCTTGGATGTGACCATCGGCAGGAACATCTGCGGATAGGTCTCTTTCAAACTGCGCCGGAGCCAGATATAAAAGAAATCCGACAAGTCCGCATATCCAATGTCCCGATAATAGGGCAACTCCGTACAGACCATGACGTTTCGCGGATGCTCCATCGTGAGTGCATTGTCCTGTGAAACGACTGCTGGGCTGCCACAGCCCAAGTGCTCGACGGCCTCGGTCACGCTGCCAAGCATCGTTTTGAAGTTGCCGGACACACTGGAAAACGGGTTTCCCTCCGCAAATGTCCAGACCATCGGGATAGCCTGACGGCCAAAGGTACTGCGAAGATTGCCGCCAGCCGTTCGCCAGGAACACATGGAGCTGTTATAGTCGGCCATCTTATCCACCACGAAAGCCAGATACACGCCAACTGCTTGACCATAGGCCAGAGCGCCAGTGCCACCAGCCTCCAGTGAACCGCCGGCCTCGCTCATACCAGCCGCCAGCGCCGCCGAAGCCGCCATATCTTGCGCTTTGCGCACCAAATCGCTGAAGGTACACAGCATCCGCATCTGCCGTGCAGTAAACAAATCCGCATATTCCGTAATGCCAAAGCCCGGAGGGGAGAACCAGTGTGCGTTGGTCGGAATCGAGCCGGGAGGGATTTCCTCCGGCAGTTTCACATTCGCAGCCGCTTTTTGTGTTTCGCTGGGTATATAAAAGCTCTTTTTCCCGCCAGTGTTCGTCACGACGGCCATCATCTGCGCACTCAGCTCATGGGAAGTACCCATTTTCTTGATATACTCGTCTGTGGTGATTTCGCCGCAGACCGGGCAGCGGAATCTCGCACCGTTGCCGGAGACTTTGTTGCTTTCCCTATCTTTTGGGCATTCTCCCTCGTGAATATGGAAATGCAGCTCTCCATTCTCGTTTACCGGCTCTGTCCAATAGGCCGCATTCTTGCTCTTGCTGAGGATATAAGAGCTTGCCAGCGGGACATGACAGCTACACGCGGGATTGGGACATTTGACCGTCCGCACCCAAATCCATGCAAAAGGAATCTCTCCGCTTTCTGTCTGAGGGTAGGCATCTGCCAGCAGCTTCAATGCCTGATTCTCCAGCCACTCGCCGTAGAACTGTACGTCCTCTGCCAGCCCCTGTGCGCCGATATAAGCGCTGCGTTTTGCCTTGCCCGGATGTACCGGCGGCAGACCGGCAAAGCGGGCAGGGATGTCTGCTGCCGCTCTGGTCAGCATGGCCGCGACAGGATTCAAGTCATTGGCGACTGCGTTTAATCCCAGCTTTTGCGCTGCAATCGGGATTCCGCCAAACCCGGAAAAGACATCCCAAACAGTTGGCAAGCTGCCGCGTTCTTTCAGCTTGTCGCGGACTGCCTCCATCGCTTCTTTATCGCCGGAGGCGGTCTTTCCAATCAAATCTAAATCATGCTCGATGGTCTCTGGCGTGAAACCCATCACAGCAGCGGACAATGCAGCGAGGGAGGACGCTTCCGGGCTGCGCCCCCACCACATATGCAAGTTGGCGGGGTGTCCTCGTTTTCCTGCCTTCTCCCGAATCGCCGCATCGTTGATTTCTGCCAGCGGGAGCGCAGTCTCTATGTATTTACGCATGGGAGGCTACGCCCCCTTTCTCTATCAAAATCATTTGTTCAACATTCCAATGGAGAACAAATCCAACTGTTCCGGCTCAATTTGTTTCAACACAGCGGCTCTTGCCTGAATGTCCGGCCACGACACCACGAGGGCATTATAGGCATAGGCTTCGTTTGTCCAATTCTTCCGCTCAGCAATGGTATAGAGCCGGTAAGCCAAATCCTTCGCCCGTTCGCCGTTGGAGCCGAACATATTTGCAACGATTTGTGCGCAGGCTTCCACACCGCCTTTTTCCATAGCTTGCGTGAGCTGCTGTGTCAGCATCCAGATGCAGCTCTCATTGGAATCCACTTTTTCCGGCAGTTCCGACCGTTCCAGCAGATGCACGATGCCGCCCTTGGCATAGAGAATGTCGTGGGAAGCCATCATGGGGATGGAGGTACTCTTGGCCGTGGCCAGAATTTCCGCCTCGCCGTACTTGATGTCGTTGAAGGCGTTCTGGGTGTACAAATCCACACAGAACCGGCTGGCAGAATCCATATCGCCAACCTGCTCGTTGAAGTACAGGTCTATCTCCTCGTTGATGATTTTCAGGGCGCTGCGCACAGGCATGGGCGTACCGTCCGCCTCCAGCACCTGCTTGAACCGGGAGAATACTCCCATACCGGGGCCGATGGCCGACTGCGCCAAGTCCACGGGGGCGATATTGCTGTCCTGTAGCTTTTTCAACGCAGGGCGCAGCTCACGACGAAGAATATTGATGAGGTTACGCCGGGTGGTCTGGGGTGCGTCTTCGGCACGTTTCCGGCAGACCAACACAATGGACGAGGCTAGTGCGTTTGAATTCATTCCCCTTGTTCTGCTTGACATTTCAGTCCTGACTGGCCAAGTGCCTGTGATAGAAAACCCAGCATGTACTATTGCGGACAGCATAGTTTCCCACCCGGTTGATGCAATCTGGTCATCGTCTCCAGCTTTTGAATCACTCTCTTTGAATGCGTAATATATTGTAACTGGGATATCATCTCTTGCATACTTGTAAATCATTTTACACGCTGATAGCATCCCTTGTTCAAAAAAAGTTGCTGCTTTCTCTTTTCCCCCTAACCTGTATGGGTCTGCAACCAATTCTTCAGCTTTAGGTGTAAGCATCGTGCTAAATAGATTTGGATATATATCTCCTACATTTCTTCTCAACCAACTGTAGAAGAAGTCAGAAAAATCTGCATATGGTACATTGCTATAGTACGGTGGGTCAGTGGAAACCATCACTTCTCTCAGGCCGCAATCAGCTTGAGCATCAAACTGTTGAGCAATACCATACCCATCAGAAGGCAACGTCGCCACACTGCGAACAACCCAATCCAGCATATTATCAAAAGAACCTGATGCACCCGAGAATGGATTTGCTTCTGCAAAATCCCATGCCATTGACATTCCAGTTAGCCCAAAAGTATTTCGCATTTTTTGCCCAACTGCATTCCATGAACAAACAGCAGAATTATAGTCAGCGACTTTGTCGGCAACAAATGATAGATACAGTCGTATAGCCTCACTATAAGCTCGTGCTCCTGAACCGCCTTCTCCAAGAGCTAAATGGTCGTTATCGAAACCTTTTTGAGCTGCATCAATTTCTACAATCTTTGCAACGCTCTTGATAATACTACCCAATTTCACTAAGAAAGCTGCTTGTCGTTGAGTGAACAGAGATTCAAATGTGTCAAGACCATACGCAGGTGGATTCAAGTAACCAGGATAATTAGCAATATGACCAAGTTGAAGTTCTTCATCTATTGTAACCTGGGCTGCTTTTTTTTGCTCGATAGTCGGAGAAACATAGACACGACCACGTCTCCCTTTCGCAACAACAGCCATTAGTTGGGAACTTATTCTTCCTGCCTTTCCCTCTCCGCGGATATAATTGAAGTTAACTGGCTCCCCACAAAACTCGCACCTTGCTCCTTTACGATTAACTGTGCCATCGGTAGTGTTAGGTTTCCCGTAACACACATGAAACAAAGGATTCCCTTCTTCATCCTTTTCAATTTTCAAATAGGCTATATCCTTAGCTATAACCCTAGATTTAAGCAATGGCATCTGACATTTGCAGGCAGGATTCGGACATTTTACAGTTCTTGCCCACAGCCAAGCAATAACAGGAGCCTCTGCGCCACCATGTTCTTTCGGAAGTCTAGCAGTAGGATAATGATTCTCCATTTCTTTATGAATCATTTCTTTAACCATATTCCCATAGTATGCAACATCTTTTGAAATGGAGCTTGAGCACTTGTCTCCGGAAAACGTCAAACCGGCTCCTTCTGGATTTGCAGATGGCTTACCTGCAAAACGTACAGGAATCTCCATCATCGCCTTATTCAATACCACTGGTACCGGATTTAAGTCGTGTGCATGAGATTTAAGCCCTAGTCTTTTTGCTTCAAAAGGAATTGCACCGCCGCCAGCAAAGGGGTCTAACAGCTCCGGCGGATTTCCGCCGGTAGATTTCAGAATCTCAGCCTTTGCAGCCTCCAGCACCCGCTCATCATTGGAGTTTTCCCAGACCACCAAATCCTCCAGAATGCGAAACAACCGCTGCCGCTCCCTGTTCTGCTCCTCCTCCGTGGGGAACTTATCCGGGTGGGAGGACGGGTCATCTACCAGACTTGACCAGATGACCGCACGGGCTGCCGCCAAAGGCCGTCTGGCCCACCACAGATGCAGGGTAGAGGGATGACCATGACGTATCGACTTTTCCCGCGCTGATTCCGCATTGATTTTTTCCAGAGGCAGCGCAACCTCTATCAGTTTCTTTGTCGCCATCTCTATCTCCTTATTTCTGATACAGAATCTCAGACTCTGCAATCAAATCCTGTATGTCATAGTTTACACTGGTCGCCGTGAAGTCGGGCGCGTTCTTGAACGGATGCTTCAGGTAAATCGTGTGGGTGTTCTTTCCGTCCACCTCCACGATTGCCAGAATGAATTCCTCCGGCTTGTTCAGCGCCGTCAGAATCTCATTCTTGCTGACCGTCACTGTCGTTGCGCCTTTTTTACGCCCTTTGACCTCAATCATCCTGAGCGCGTAAGCAGTCAGACGCGCACGCATAGCTTCCGGCACATAGGATTCCACGTCATAGCCGCATTTTGCCGCGCTGACATCTTTGGGCTGGTAGCCAAGGGACGCTTCGATTTGCAGCACTGCATCCATCGCCGCATATTCCACTGCCTGACGGTCGCCGGTTCCGAATGTCGCCGGAGTGCTGCTTCCAATCAAAATACGAAGCAACCCTTTGGGGATGATGAGCGCACCGCCGGTCACAACGGGCGGCATGGGAGAGATTCTGCGTTCCTTCGCTATTTCCTCCATCCTTGCCTGCATCCGCGCAGTCAAATCATCTGCACGGCGGGAGGCCAGCTTGGAGTTGAGCTTGGAATTTGTTTTCCCTGCGGCTTCCTTTTGTTGCAGTTCGCTGGCGCGGTAGTCCCAATACTGAATCTCAGCGGTCATCCTGTCCTTGACGGCTTTCGCCGTCTTATCCAGCATGGCCTCTTTACGGCTTTTGACTTCCGCAAAATGAGCCGGGATGAGATTCGTGATGGCATAGGATTTTGCCATATCCTCCACGCCAGAACTGAGCCACTTTTGAGACTGCGCCCATTTCAGAACCGCAGCCGTTTCCGATTCATCCGCAGCACGGTAGTCCAGATAGGGGGCATATCCCGCACCGGCCGCCTTGCCATTCTCGTCCAGCTCTACAAAGTGGACGTGTTTGGAAATCGTCCGTCTGCTTCCGTCTTTCAAAATCTTGCCGTCCTGAATGGCATCCTCGATATAGAACAACAGCCGGGCAGATGTGCTGTAGTCGCTGTCATCAATGAAGACAGCTCCACGCTTCATCACATCTACGCTGCGCTCCCGTACCAAGTCCAGTGTAGCATCCAGCAGAGGATGTCCGGGGCAGATGAGCGCAGCAGGAGTTTGTCCCTGCACGTTGCAGAATTCTTTATCGAAGCACACCCGCTCATAGCGATGCAGCACCGGCTCGCCATAGCCGATTTGTGTGTCGCGGTTTCGCACAGCGTAGGGGACGGATGTAATTTCATATCTGCCTTTTTCCCTGCGCCGAATCTTTCCGCCCACGGACTGGAACGCCTCCACAAAGAATGCCTCAATGAAATGGGGCTGGAGCTTGTGTGCCTCCATGCGCTCCATATCTTCCTTGATAGCCATGACCGTATGAACGTCCATCACATCATCGGTCAGAGCATTTTCTTCGATGAGCTTCTGGAACTCGCCGCGATTTATCGTGTTGTCCACCACTTCATTCAGGCGGGCTTTTACCTTCGGGTCGTTTCCATACCGCACAGCTTCAATGAGCAGGTCACGGAGGGAGCGGTTGTTGAATGTCATCTTGCCAAGGATGTCGAACACCTTACCGCCCAGTGCCTGACGCTCCTCCTCCAGCTTCTGGAACAGACGCTGGAATACGAAGCCTTCCCGTGTTTCAGAGGCTACCAGATTCCATAGGTGGCAGACTTCCGTCTGGCCGATACGATGGATGCGGCCAAAGCGCTGCTCCAGCCGGTTCGGATTCCACGGCAGGTCATAGTTTATCATCAGATGCGCTCTCTGCAAGTTGATACCCTCGCCAGCAGCGTCCGTCGCAATTAGCACCCGAACACCCACATCCTGCTTGAAAAGCTGCTCTGCCTTACGCCGCTCGTCACGGAGCATCCCACCGTGAATCGTGATGACAGCTTCCTCGTTACCAAGCAACGAACGTATCTTGTCCGTCAGATAATTCAGAGTATCCTTATGCTCGGTAAAGATGATGAGCTTCTCACGCTGCCCATCGCCTCCGAACATCTTTTCATTATCCTGAAGGAGCCGGGACAACTCATCCCATTTCCGGTCAATGCCGCTGATGCGGACTTGATTTGCCATCTGCTCCAGTCGTTTCAGCGTTCTGATTTCTGCCTCCAACTCCGCAATGGTGGCAGCGGCGGAAGCATGGTCAACGACCTTTTCTTCCAATGCTTCCTGCTCATCGGGCGGAAGGTCATCATCATCGAAATCATCGAAGTCTCCGGCAATGTCCGCTCCTCGCTTACCAAGACGCTCCTCCGCAAGCCTGTGCTCCAGACGTTCCCGCCGTCTGCGGAGTGACTGATAAATCGCCTCCGGCGACGATGCCAGTCGGCGCTGCAAGATGGTCAGCGCAAATCCGACCGTCGTTTTTCTCTCGTTGTTGAGATTATCAGCCCGGTTAAATTCCTCCTGCACATAGTCGGTCACGGCTGCGTAGAGCTTTGCCTCCATGTCAGAGAGGTCATAATTTACTGTGTAGGCAATCCGTTCCGGGAACAGCGGAGTACCATCGAATTTCAGAAGCTCCTCCTTGACCAAACGGCGCATGACATCGGAGACATCCACAGCCTGCTGGGACTTTCCATGCGTTCCCTCAAAACGGTCCGGGTCAATCAGGGAGAGGAACAAGTGGAAGTCATCCTCTTTCCCGTTGTGAGGCGTTGCCGTCAGGAGCAAGAAGTTCTTTGTGATGTTGGAAAGCAGTCTGCCCAAAGAAAAACGACGTGTGTATTTTATCTCGCCGCCCCAGATGGTGGCGGACATTTTGTGTGCCTCGTCGCAAACAATCAAATCCCATTCTGAGACTTTGAGCTTTTCCTGTATATCATCATTTCTGGCCAGCTTATCCAGGCGGCAAATGCACAAATCCACTTCATTGAACACGTTGCCGGTGGCTGCGGATTCAATCCTGTCGTTGGTCAGAATATCAAAATGCAAATGGAATTTCTGAAACAGTTCATCCTGCCACTGCTCCACAAGGCTTCCCGGAGAAACAATCAGGCACCGTTTCAGGGAGCCTCGGGCAATCATTTCCTTGATGAACAAACCGGTCATAATCGTTTTACCGGCACCGGGGTCATCTGCCAACACAAATCTCAGAGGGAGACGCGGCAGCATCTCCTGATAGACAGCGGAAATCTGATGCGGCAGAGGTTCTACAGAGGAAGTATGTACAGCCAGATAGGGGTCAAACAAATGCGCAAGACCTATGCGGTATGCCTCTGAAGCCAAGCGCACCTGATTCCCGTCAGCATCAAAACTCCACGGCAGATGATTATCCTTTACCTGAATGCTTTCTTCATCTTCACGGTAGAGCAACTGCGTTCCGGGAACGCCTTTGCTGTTTTTGTATGTGATTTCTATGACGTTTGTTCCGTACCACTGGACAGCTACTACATTGACAGGTTCATTCCCCGCAATTCCTGTCAGATGGCTGCCCACTGTAATATCTTCAAGTTTCGCCATAACATGAGCCTCCTACGTTATTTTTGCGTTTCCTGAGACTCTGACGGCTGGTCAGGAATCAATTCCATGATGTCATCAAATGTACAGCCCAGCACTTTACAAATGCTTACCAGCGTATCTGTGTTTACATTTTCCCCACGGTTCAGCTTATTGACCGTATATGTACTGATATTAGCAGCAGCGGCTAAATCTTTTTTCTTCATATCCTTGTCAATCAGGAGCTTCCACAATCTCTTATAGCTTACGCTCATATCGTTCTCCTTCCTTCGCCAAATAAGTGGACATGCACTACTCTACATTATACACATCCAAAGGCAGAGATACAATATGGAAATTGAGCGAAAACACAATTTTTTCAGTTTTATCATCACTGTTGTCGGGTGTACGCTATCTTTTCTAATGAAGAAGCCACGCTGTGGCAATTCAAAGTCTTTGGCAAGCAGTGTCTTCGTATATACAAAGACTTCCTCCTGCTTGTTGGGGATTGCCCCAAGCCCCAAGAACAGCCCACAAGTGGTCTGGCTGCGCATTCGGTTCCCGAACGCTTATCGGCTACGCCGATGCAGGTATAGTCTGCTCGACTATACCCATTATAGCAAAAACAGTGTCCCAAAAACTTCCCTGCCAGAAGTATTTTGAAGTGTCCAAAAAATCAGACACCCACCTATTCAAAAACTGAACTATTTCTGCTATAATGAAATGCGGAGGCGATGGCTATGGCGAAAGGCAACAATCAGAAGCTCAAACTTCTGTATCTGGCGAAAATATTGATGGAGGAAACAGACGAGGAGCATGGAATTTCCATGGCTACTATCATTGCGCGTCTGGCAGAGAGGGACATCTCCGCCGACCGTAAGACGCTTTATTCCGACATGGAGGAACTGCGCTCATTCGGGATAGATGTGATAGGGGAACAGCGGGATAAGAGTTTTCTCTACCGTATCGCCTCAAGAGACTTTGAACTGCCGGAGCTGAAACTGCTGGTCGATTCCGTTCAGGCTGCGAAGTTCATTACGGAGAAGAAGTCTCATGCGCTGATAAAAAAGCTGGAGCGGCTGGCCAGTACACACGAGGCCAAGCAGCTCCAGCGGCAGGTTTTGATTAGCGGTCGGGTCAAGACCATGAACGAGAGCATTTATTACAACGTAGACAAAATTCATACAGCCATCAACGCCAATGCCCAAATCCGCTTTCAGTATTTCCAGTGGAATGTAGACAAGGAACAGGAGCTGCGGCATGACGGCGCATGGTATCACGTCAGTCCGTGGTACTTGATGTGGGACGACGAGTATTATTATCTGGTCGCCTATGATGCCGGCAGCGGAATTCTAAAGCATTACCGGGTGGACAAGATGCTGCGAATCACGATTGAGAACAAAGGGCGCGAGGGTAAGGAGTTGGCAGCCAGCCAGGATGTGGCGGCCTATTCCAAATCCCTGTTCGGAATGTATGGCGGAGAAAAAGTCTCAGTGACTCTTGAAGCGGAGAATGAGTTTGCCGGCGTCCTGATAGACAGGTTCGGCAAAGAACTTTTCATCAAGAAAATAGATGACGGCCACTTTCAGACCGTTGTGGAGGTCGTTCCGAGCAAGATTTTCATTTCATGGATTCTGTCCTTTGGGAATGGAATCCGCATCGTTGCGCCGGACTGCGTTCTGGAATCTGTGCGGCAGCTTCTGGACACACTCGAAAATACATATCGCTGACAGCAGGGCTGTCTACCAAACGGGGAGCCGGAGCACAGAGGAATCCCGAATTTCCCCATGAACAGAAAATACCTCTGGCTCATTGGCCAGAGGTACGGTCTTGTTATGACTGCTTCTTTTTGATAACGTGGTCGGGAAATACGGATGCAGTGATTAAGTCTGCCGGTTCAATCTCCAGCGCATCGGCAATGTCATAGAACACTTCCAGCGAAAACGCTTTTGCGACATTAGGTGCTTCGATGGTGCTGAGGAGTGAGCGGCTAATCCCCGCTTTTTCCGCCAACTGTTCCTGCGACATACCGCGCATCCTGCGCAAAGTCGAAATGGCGATACCTAACTGGATAAAGCGGTCATGATTCTTAAATGATACGTCTTTGCTCATCAGCCGTGCCTCTCCTTTCTAAAGCACTGCTGATATTATACGTTGCTTGCCCGATTTCTTCCGTATGAAGCAGAAAAGGATTGACTTTGTTAGTGTGCAATACTATGATAGAAGAAATTGTATGCCTGATATGGCAAGCAATTTTGATGGCTTAGTCCATCTGGCCGCTATACACGCACGTTATCCAGTAGAACTTTCTTTGCGCGCCTGAAAGGGCGAAACCACTGAAAGTAGTCGCTGTTGCCCTTAATTGGGCGCTTTATCAGATAGCCGAGCCGGAGATAAGCTGCGGGGCATTTGCAAAAAGCAGATGCCCCGTTTGATTTTATGGAGTGAAGGAGCCGCCACCCCATAAGATGAGTTGCGGCCTCCTGTTCCCACTTATATCTTCAAATAGTCTGTACCGGCATCTGCCGTAATCATCATCATTTCTTTCAACGAACTTTTCAACGGAACATCCACCCCGAGAGAGTTCAGTATCACTCCGAGCGCATCATGCCCGCCAGCCTGTTCGGTCGTATTATAAGAAATCGCATACTCCGAGTGCAGCTCCCAAATCGCATTCATCAGTGCTGGACGGTCAATCATTCCACTTTCCATCCATTGAGGTCGGAGCAGCAGTAATTCAAAGATGGGGATACAAGCATCTGCCTGTAAGAAAAACAAATTGCCCAGGCAGTTGTCTATCCCTTTTTCTATATCATCCTGCGTATGCTTCCCGTATACTTTTGCTGCTTCGGTCAGTTCGCAATTCCAGAATGGATAGCTAAGAGAGAGGACGTTCTGCCCCACATCCGTTTCAATCCAGTAGATACCGTTTTCAATTTTCTTGTGGCGGGCTGTGTAACCCCAAGGTGTAACAGTAGGGACGGGGTACTCTCCAAAATATTCTGGGTGATGCTCCCGGCCAAAAGTTGCCAGTTCATGGACTGAGGATTCGTTATCCTGCTGTATTCCTGCTTTGAGGCGGTATAAGGCAAGCTCATAATCAATAATGAATCTTCCTCCGGTCTCGTCATCAATATCAAAGAGCACAATGCCTGTGTCATCTCCAAGCGGTTTGCCGTAGGTCTTGGCTTTTTCAGAAATGATAGGGGAATCCAGCTCGACGAGGTAGTAGTCGTTTGGAAATCCTATTGCCTCCTCATCAAGTTTTGTCGCAGCCTCATAAACTCCGAGAGCTATTTGCTCGAACAGCACAACTGTTCCAAGCTCGTCCTCAGCAATCCGCTGAATCTCATTTGCAGTTTTCATGTACGGGTCTCCTGATAATCTTTGGGAATTGAACCGTTACAGAAGGGGCATGGGAAGCAAGCATCTATCCCACAGCATTTTTCAAAATACGACATTATTATACGGCCTTGAGTAGCGATAATCAAGCGATATTGCGTATATTAGTGTGCATTCGTCATAAAAAGTACGCTCTTGTTTCTTTTGATGACGCCGCCGAATATTGCTTCACAAGTTGTATCCGGCAAAAAAATAACACCCCCGTGACAGCCCAGCTTCTCTGAACTGCCACGGGGAAGATATGCGTTATCGGTTATTTTGCTCCTGCGCATCCCTGCGCTGTTGCTCCTGCTGCTCTTGCAGCTCGTTCTCTTTATCCAGAACAACTGCGGCGACTTTCTGTGCTACCAGATATTCCTGCATCTGTTCGCGGGCTTTCCGATACTCTGGGTATGCCGCTTTCTTTTCGGCAAGTACCCTCGCGTACTCTGCGCTCAGTTCCTTCACACGGGGCAGTTTTTTCAGCCCCAGCTTGTCAAAGGCATCCTTCGCCGCTTTGTGAATCGTGATGCTTTCCCGATGTTCCTCAAAAAACTTCCGGCTGTATCCGCTCTTTCGATACGCTACATAGACATCGCGTGTCTTGGAGTAATTGATGATATGCGTTTTCAAAACGGCGATTTCCTGTAACCGTGCTTCTGCGGACTTGATGGAATCGCCCAGCTCATTAAAGCGCGTGACCGCTGCATCCGCCCGGGCAGCCAGCTCCTCGAAGCTGTCTATCCCGTTCTCCTGCAAGAAGCACATCACGTTTGCCATTTGCTTCAGGTTGAATACCTTTGCCCAACGCGCATATCCAGCTCCTTTACCTTCAGCGACTTTGGATTGAATATCAATGAGCAATCCGAACTTTTTGTCATGCCGCTGTTGGCTGTGACGCTTCGTCTGCTTATCTTGACGGACAAACTTTTTCTCTGTAATCGCCGCGTCCAGAGCTTCCATGCTGTATTGATCTCCGAGAGAACGGAAACGGATAAACCGTTTTTGACCGGATCCCCGGACTGCGGGCTGCTTTCCGGCTTTATACTCGTATCCGGCTTCCTGCAAAAATGACATCAGCTCCGCAAAGCTGTCTGGCTTTTTTTGCATTGCAGCATCAATGTCAGCCCGGATAGTATCACGGAGAGCCGGTTGCTTTTGATACTTTGTGTGTTTCTCCCGTTCACGGTAGGGCTTCGGTTTGATGATAGATAGTCCATGCGCCAGACAAATGATGTCGCTGACCTTTTGGACGGCAAGGCCGGAGAAATAGAAGTCCTTGAACTTCCGTGTGCAATCCAGTGTTGTGGAGTTAAAAATCACATGATTATGGATGTGCGCCTTATCTATGTGTGTCGCCACTATGAAAGCGTGATTCCCTTTGGTGAAGCGCATTGCCAGTTCATAGCCTACCTGATTAGCCTCCTCCGGCGTAATTTCACCGGGCTTAAAGGACTGCCGTATCATATAGGCTATCACATCTTTCTTCTGCTTCCTTCCGGTAATATATTCATATTGCCGCTTGGAAAGAGTAAATTCTTCGTCTGCGGTCTTGGGGTCACACGCATAGCTGCTGATATATTTCCCGTCATCCGTTTTGGCGGCATTCTGTGAATAGTCAGTCCTGTCTGCCAGACACTGCGCCACGGTTTTCCCTTTGTTGATGTGGAGAGGAATCAATCTTGTTGCTGCCACAGGCACACCTCCTTCAGATGATAGTGTTCAAAAAATCCCCACCTGCTCCAACAGCAGATGGGGAAATGTGTGTATCGTGTTATGAGAAGATGAATCTTCTGAGCGCATGGCTCCATTCTCCGGCAAACTCTGAGACGAGCATTGCTCCGAACTGGAGTATTAGCGTGACAACGCCCCAAACGGTAACGATTGCCACGTCTGTCCATCTATGCTGCCAAAGGCAGTAGAGGTCAATGCCGATAAGAACGACCAGGAACAGGCCAATCACATAAGCGGAGAGAGTTGTTGCAGCTTTTCCAAGCAGGGAAAGCACCAGCAGCACCAACATGACCGGGAGCGCAAGCAGCTTCACGGGAAGCAGAATTACTTTTATCATACAGAAGGCACCTCACTTTCTTTGTCTGCATTTAGTATAATCGGCAGGCAGCCTTTGCGCAAGGATGCCAGGCATCTATGTAGGGGACAGCGATAACACGCCATCCCACTGAATCAGCGGATGCTTGCCAGCCGCAGAAGGGACTGGCGGGAAAGCTCCCAAATCTCATCCAGCCTCGTCTGCAAATCAGAAATATCTGCGGCGTAGATGCTGCCGGTTTCGTTTGCCCGCTTCGCATACTGATTCAGATTATTACTGCACCTGCGAAGCAGGACAGACATTTCCCGGACATCCTCCAAATCCAGCTTCACACAGATACCATCCAGCACCATTTTGCGGACATAGGCACTCATATTACGGATTCCGGCCTCGTCCATTTTGACACGGATACGGTCTTTCTCCTCCTGCGTGAGCCGGAGAATCAAAATACAATCCCGTTTTGCCGTTTACAACACCTCCTCCTTGTGTGCCTTTCCGTCATGTGCATCCGGCGGCGTCACCTGCGCCGACCTGCTTTTCAGGTCAGCAAGAACAGACGGACGGCTCTCGCTGAGTGATTCTTCTTCCAGAGCCTCCTCGTCACGGGCAGCCGGGGCTTCGTCCATACTAAGCAAAGCATCCAGCTCTGCCAGCCTTGCACTTTTTTCAGCCAGCTCTGCTTCCTGCGGAAAGGGCTTTTCCAGCTCCGCTTTTGCGGCTTCCTGCTGCGTCATCAGGGTACTGAGCCTGTCCTGAGCTTCTCCCAGCCGCTGGGGAATGTTGCCCAGCACATTGTCGATACGGAGCAGATTCCCTTTGGCATCCGTGCCCAGCGTGACTCTGTGGCTCAACGCGCCTTTCAGTGTAAGCTGAAATTCTTTGCTGAAGCTGTCAAAGGACAATTCCATTGCAAATCCCCGGTAGCTGCCAAGAGGCTGTGAGACATCGCCCTTGTGCTGCTGGCAGGCGGCCAGAATCGCTTCTCCCGCAAGGTCTTTTTCCGTAAAGTGAACGCCGCCGATTTCCATCCCGACAAACCCGTCTTTGACCACGGGATGCTCTGCGACGGTCTGCATATCTGCCTCATACCCACGGATAAATCCATGCTGCTTCTCAATCTCCGCCGGGAAATATTTGAGCAGTTGGTCTTCCAGCCGGAAATGCTGGCTCTGGTAATCTGCACGGAGAACTTTCAGCCGTGCCACTTCAATATCCAAATCCATCTTTTCTTTGATGAGCGGGTTGCCTGCACAGAGCGCCTTGATTTCCGCATAGGAAAGCGCTTGTTCGTCTACATCGTCACAGGAGCGTACCGGCGACTTGCTGGTCATGATTTGTGAAATGAATTTTTGCTTATTCTCCAGCGTCTGATAGAGGTAAGCATCGAATGTCCCCTCCGTCACATACTGATAGACCTGCACCTGCGGATTTCGGTTTCCCTGCCGGATGATTCGCCCGTTTCGCTGGGTCATGTCGGCAGGACGCCAGCCCACATCCAGATGATGGACGGCAATCAGCCTGTCCTGCACATTCGTACCCGCGCCCATTTTCTGAGTTGAGCCTAAGAGGATACGCACCTGCCCGGAGCGCACTTTGGCAAACAATTCTTTCTTCCTTGCCTCGGTATCTGCATCATGGATGAATGCGATTTCCTCCTGCGGCACACCGGCAGCCAGCAGCTTGTCCCGGATGTCCTCATAGACATTGAAGGTGCCGTCGCCTTTGGGCGTGGACAAATCGCAGAACAATAACTGCGTCAGCTTATCCGCTTTTCCTTCTTCCCAGATGCGCAGGACATTCCATACACAGGCATTGAGTTTGCTGTCCGGGTCATCCGGGAGCAGCGGATTCATGAGCCGCTGGTCTAATCCCAGCTTGCGCCCATCCGATGTGATTTTCAGCATATTGTCCTGCGACGGGTCTACTTTGCCGGAATGGACAGCCGCCGCCCGCTCTGACAGCTCCGCCACCATCGCTTTCTGATGCTCTGACGGCTGCACCACCACAGTCTTGAAGACAGCCTCCGGCACCGGCAGATGAAGCTGGTCAGCGGTTTTGATGTCGGCCGCCTCCTTGAACATACTCATCAGCTCCGGCAGGTTGAAGAACTTGGCGAAGCGTGTCCGCGCCCGGTAGCCGGTGCCCTCTGGCGCTAATTCAATCGCTGTCGTTGTCTCCCCGAAGGTGGAAGCCCAGCAGTCAAAATGGCTCAGACCTTTCTGCTGCAATGTCCCATATTGGAGATAACGCATCATCGTGTACAATTCTGTCATGGAGTTGCTGACCGGCGTTCCTGTCGCAAAAATCACGCCCCGGCCGCCGGTTATCTCATCCATATAGCGGCATTTCATAAACATATCTGATGATTTTTGGGCTTCTGAAGTGGATAACCCTGCCACATTGCGCATTTTTGTGAACAAAAAAAGGTTCTTAAACGCGTGCGCCTCGTCTACAAACAGCCGGTCAACGCCAAGCTGCTCGAAGGTAATCACGTCATCTTTGCGGTCTGTAGACAGGAGTTTGTCCAATCTTGCCTGAAGACTTTTGCGGGTTTTCTCCATCTGCTTGATTGTGAAATTCTCCCCGCGCATCCGTTTTGCTTCCTCGATGCCCTCCTCGATTTCTTCAATCTGCGCCCGGAGCAGCCGTTCCTGACGTTCCGGGGATATAGGGATTTTCTCAAACTGAGAATGGCCGATGATGACCGCATCGTAGTTGCCGGTGGCGATACGGGCGCAGAACTTCTTGCGCCGCGCGGTTTCAAAGTCTTTCTTCGTCGCCACCAATATTTTCGCGCTGGGATAAAGCCGCAGAAACTCATTGGCCCACTGCATGGTCAGGTGGTTTGGTACAACGAACATGGATTTCTGGCACAGGCCAAGTCGCTTTGCCTCCATTGCAGACGCAGCCATCTCAAAGGTTTTGCCAGCGCCAACCTCGTGAGCCAGCAGCGTATTTCCCCCGTACAGTACATGGGCGATAGCGCCCCGCTGATGCTCCCGGAGCGTGATGTCCGGGTTCATACCGCCGAAGCGGATATGGCTCCCGTCGTATTCACGGGGACGAGTGGAGTTAAACAGCTCATTGTACTTCTGTACCAGAGTTTCCCGTCGGCGCGGGTCACGCCATACCCAATCACGAAAGGCATCTTTGATAGCCTGCTGCTTCTGCTGTGCAAGGGTGGTCTCTTTTTTGTTCAACACACGTTTTTGCTTTCCGTCCGCATCCTCCACGGTGTCATAGATACGGACATCCCGCAGATTCAGCGTATCCTCCAGAATGCGATAGGCATTTGCCCGCAAGGTGCCGAAGGTCGTATAGGCCGCCACATCGTGGGTATTGAGCATACTTTTCCCGGAGATTTGCCATTCCGCAGTCAACGGAGAAAACTGTACCTGAATCCGATGCCGCATATAATAGGGCGGCTCAAAGGTCTCCTCCATGAACTGCTGGATATAACGCGGGTCAATCCATGTGGCACCCAACCGAACGTCAATTTCAGACGCATCCAAGTCTTTGGGCTGCGCCCGCTCCAGAGCTGATACATTAGCTGCATAGCTTGGGTCAGAAGCAGCCACGAGCCTTGCAGCCGTCAGTTTCGCCCGTACATTGCCGGAAAGATAGTCATCCGCCGTGTGCCAGCCTTTGGTCAAATCCTCCGTAGAGGCTTCAAGGGGGTCACGAAAAATGACACCCTGAAGCTCCTCGATAATCTCGCCAAATTCTCCCGGTGTCCCCAGCAGCTCCGCCATATAATGCAAGTCCACGCCGCCATGCTCTCCAATGGAGACTGCAAGCGCCTCGCTGGGCGTATCCACACTGGTAATGGTACGCTCCGGGCGAATCGTGCGCCGGGTAAACATCTCCGCTTTGGATTCCAGCCGTCCGTCCTCGTCGATATTCTCCAGAGAACAGAGCAGATAATAGGAGGAATCCTCTGCGAACGCCTGTGCATTGGCGCGGGAATTTATCGTCCCGTATTTCTCATAGAACGCATCGTAGGCGGAATTTAGCTCCGCCTGCTTCTGCCGGATAGCCTCATCCGGGTAGTCCTCAAGCTGATAGTCAATCAGTTCTCCGACGATTCTCCGCAGCTCTACCATGCCAGTTACGCGCTCTTTTGCAGTGGCGTTCAAGTCCATGTGTCGCATGATGGAGTTTTCTCGGAAGTATACCTCTCCATCCATCACGGCAAATGAGAAGTTCTTGACATTCGGGTCGGCAGGGATGGTATCTTTTACGTCCAGCAGTTCGTCCGCTGCCAGCTCTACCGCTTCATAGCTGCCGTGGATATGGGCGACCGCCTCTTTAAGCTGGTCTGCCAGCACTGCGCCGGGAATTGGCTCTACAGTCACGTCACTGCGGCCATACTGCGTATTCTCCGTGGAGAGACGCCCCAACACCATCTCCGGGTGGTCAGTAAAATAGCTGTTGACCGGGATATTGTCCGAGGTCAGCCCAAGGTGTACCCAATCCGGCTCAATGTCAATCGGGTGGTCTCGTTTCTGCAAGAAGATGATGTCGGATACCACGCCCGTTCCGGCGTTGGCCATAAATGCATTGTTCGGGAGACGAATGGCGCCCAACAGCTCCGCCCGCTGCGCGAGATATTTGCGCACGTCCGTGCTTTTGGAATCCATCGTAAAGCGGCTCGTGACAAAGGCCACGATGCCTCCAGGACGCACCTGGTCAAGCGCTTTGGCAAAGAAATAGTTGTGGATGTTAAAGCCCAGCTTGTCATAGGGCTTGTCCGTCACCCGGTAATTCCCGAAAGGCACATTTCCCACTGCAAGGTCATAGAAGTCCCGCCGGTCCGTAGTCTCAAAGCCCGCTACGGTAATGTCAGCATTCGGATAGAGCTTTCGGGCAATACGCCCTGTAATGGAGTCCAACTCCACACCATAGAGTTTGCTTCCCTGCATGGAATCCGGCAGCATACCGAAGAAATTGCCGACGCCCATCGACGGCTCCAGAATGTTCCCTTTCTCAAAGCCCATCTGTGCCAACGCATCGTAGATAGCCCGGATGACCGTGGGAGAAGTGTAGTGGGCATTGAGCGTGGATGCTCTGGCAGCGGTATATTCTTCCTCTGTCAGAGCTGCCCGCAGTTCCCGGTATTCATTTGCCCAACCGGGTTTGCTCTCATCGAAAGCGTCTGCAAGGCCACCCCAGCCCACGAACTTGGACAGAATCTCCTGTTCCTCCGGCGTAGCATTGCGCCCCTCAGCCTCCAACCGCTGCAAAGTGTGGATGGCATCCATATTTGCCCGGAATTTGGTTTTCGGACCGCCTTCACCAAGATGGTTGTCTGTGATACGGAAGTTGGATGCAGGAACCGGGACAGGTTCCTCCTTCTCAGGCTCCCCGACGCGCAGTTTCTGGATGACCACATCAAAGGGAAGTCCGTTGCGGTCGCCGGGGTAATAGCCTACGGTCTCGGAAGTGATTGTAGGTGCCGCCTCTGTTTCCCGTCCCGCCTGAGCGCTGGCGGGGAGATAGGCGGCGTTGCGCTCGTCCGACCAGAGCATTGCTTCAAAGCGTTGTTTATTCTCAGCCCGTGAGATGGGATAGATGGCGGACAAGTCCCGAAGGCTTACGTCGAACAGGCCAATCCGTTCCACCTCAAAAGCGGCTCCATCCAGATATACCGTGTCACCCACCGCATAGGAATAGACCTCCTTGGGCGGCTCTACCTCGTTTTTTGCCCGTTCCACATACAGCCAGTCACGGGCGGTCTGCTCGTCCGCAGCCTGTTTCGCTTGTTCCCGGCAGACATCGGCTTCATCTGCTGTGAGAAATATCCGTGTATTTCCATCTTCGGAGGCTAAGGCTTCCTCCCGAATGTCATCCCACACAGCCAAGCCGCCCTCTACCTCAATGACCCGGAAACGCTCATAGGGTTCTACGGCAGATTCTTCTGCCATCTGCACCGCCTGTTCCAACATAGCGTCAACAGCAGAATTATCTCGCTGTGCAAGCCGCGCACGGATGGCTGCCGGGTCAATATCAGAGAAATCATCCTCCTCAATGACAGCCTGAGCCTCCGGCACTGCGGCTGGAATCAGTTCTCCAAGCGTGTCTTCAATCAGCGCATCCCGCAGGCGGTCAGCGTACACCGGGTTATCGAAGTACATCCTCATAAAGTCCGCATCCTGAATAGTCAGGGCTGCCCGCTGTACGGCAGCTTCTCCCTCCATGCGGGCAGTTGCCGGGTCAGAGTTGGCACAGGCGTTGCGATAGGCTTCATCCGCCAGCAGATGCTCTCGCATGACCGGGTAAAAGGCTTCGTAGACCTCCTCCAAGGGCATAGAAAAAGCGGAGGCATTTTGCGCCTCCGCCTGTTCCACGGTATCAATATAGGAAATTTGCTCCGCCTCGCTGGGGAAGATGAAGCTCAGTTGTTGATAAGCTCCGCCAGTATCACTTCCTCGGCCTGTGCTCTCAGGGAATTCATGTGCCGTACCCAGTCGAGCTGCCGGGTCTTCTTGTCCGGCGCGGGGTTCGCTTTCAGCAGTGCCTCCATCATCTGCTCCATCCGGCTCTCCGCCGCGTCCTGAATCTCCAGCAGATGCGGGAACAGCTTTCCGGTCAGAATCAGATGATTGTACAGGAGCGTGTTGTTCTCCTGAAGGTACGCCCGGCGCATTCTCCCGTATTTGCCCAGCGGTCTGTTCGTAGTCTCCTCCAGCTCGATGTTGGGAATCAGGTAATCCCCGTTCCTCGTGTAAGTCAGCTCTGCCATCTTGGCTCCTTTCTGCGGCTCTGCCGCGCTCATAGGTTCGTATCGCCCTCTCAATTTCACGGAATACTCTGCCGGATACTTCACTGACTGCTGTTCCAAGGACATTGGCGGCCGCCTGCGTGTTGAAATCGAACACATCCATGAAATCTTCCGGCTCGAAGTAGCTCCCCACATCCTCCACGCAGCGGCTCATAAGCATATACTTGATGCTGGCCTCCGCAGCATTTCGGAAGGAAACCCTTACGTTGAACTCATCATAACCGTAGAGGAAGGAATCGTCAACGATGTCGAGAATCTGCGCCCGGTGGTCATCCCAATACTCATCCGCCAGCCTCCCGGCAATCTCGTCAATGGCATCGACGAGCCGCATTTCGTCTGTGGTAATGATGTCAAACGCCTGTCCAAGCCGCTCCTTTACTGCGGGGATATATTCGTCCTGCATCTTCCACAGATTGACCGGACGGGAATTGCGCCGAGCGCCGGTATCCGCTACATCAAACACATAGCGGAGACGCACCACATCGCCGCTGGTATCTATCAGGGCAATTCCTTTGGAACCTCGCTTCACATACCGGCGCATCGTTTCGTTCCAAAGGTCGTATTCCGCACAGGCTGTAGCCTCCGGGCGCTGCTTATAAATCATGAGCTGCTCAGTGAACGGGTACTTATAAAGCCGGGCAGCAGTGGTAAGGAAGGCTGTCCACTGCTCCCGGCTGCCGGTTATCTGCTTTGCGGCTTCTTCTGCAAGAGCCACATAATACGCTGTTTTAGGTGTCATTCAAGCCTCCTGTTCGTTCAGAGTTCCGGGTATAGTTCCAGAGCATCAAAATCCTCATCGCTCAGGGCGGAGAGCTTTTCCAGCGTCCTGTCTACCAGCTTGCGCAGTCTGCGTTCGCCGGGAGTAAGACACTCCCGCATCGCATGGAGTTCCGCAACCAGCCCCTCCCGTGTGCCGGGGTTGTAGAGCATCAGCAGGAACATTTCTTCCCGGTTGAATCGCATCATCGTTCGTCCCTTTCTGCCTTGATTTTAGGCGGCTGGGCTGCCCTCTCTGGGGGATGCGGCTGCTTGAGCTGTTCCAGAATGGAGGGGCGCTCTTTGGGCAGCTCCTGTTTGGGACCGTTGTTCACGATGCCGTCCAGCATTCCGTAATCGTCCTCCAGCATCATTTCCGCATTCTTCAGATAGTTCTCCCTGCGGATAAAATCCGGCAGCTCAGCAAATCCAATAGAATCTACATAATGGCAGGATACCACGCCAGCCACCTGCAACGCCACGATGTCGCTGACTGAAAGGCTATGCCCCTTAAAGTCTGCCGGGTGGTCGATGTTGAACTTCGTATAAAGTCCTTCCAGCACGTCCGTCTGGTCGCCGCGCTTGGTCAGCTCTCCAACATAGACCACTTCGTAGTGGTCGATATTCGGCTCTACGCCCATCCGTCCCAGCTCCCGCATGGAAGCGAACCGCTCATATACAGTCTCATCGCTGCGTCGAAGCTGAAGAATTGCATAGCTGTCAGTGGCGCTGTCCAGAAACGCCTCCATACGCTGATGCCCATCGTCTGTACCGTTCACTTCATCCCATTTCTTGATTTCGCTCATAGACCCTCCTTATCTCTCTGTATCATGCTGCTTCTTGGAAACAGTTTTTCCACGTTCTGGGGAATCTGCCTTCATCACTTCCAGCTTGCCCAGCAGGGACTCCTGCTTTCTTCCTGTCCGCAGGGGTTTGCTGCGGTCTTCATCGCTCGTAATCAACGCATAAATCCCTTTGCGGTCTTTGAGCGAGGAAAATGAGAGAGAGCGAAACGGGAGCATGGAAAACAGCCGGTCCGTATTCTTGCTCGATGCCCGTGCAAGAAAATCCGGGGAAATTTCCACCATAAAATGTGTGCCGTTCGGACTGTTCGGCTCGCGCTGCGCTTGCAGTTTACTAAGGATACGCGCTGCCTCCTGCTTAATTTCCGCCGCTTTGAGGGGCTGCGTCAACAGAAACGCATGACGAGCCTCCTCAGCGAAAAGGTCAAAAAGTCCAGGATGACTGTTAGCTACAAACCCTATTGTCCTGTCATCCCCCATGCCGCCGATGTCGTGAACCACCGCAAAGGATTTCGCCCACTGCTTGTTATCAAATGAAATGCGCCCATCCCAATCTTTATGCCGGATGGTATTTGCCACCACATAGAGCATTCGGTCAAAGCCAAATTGTGCTGCGACTTCCTGAACGGCAGCTCTGCTAAGGGTGTTATCACGATAATGCTTTGAGATTGCTGCGTCGATGGCATCCCGGCAAGCCACATTTGCTTTGTAGGAAGCCCGGTACTCCGGCAGTTCGTTGTTCTCTCTCGCATAGACGGCAGAATGCAGATACATCTTTGTCTTGTCTTTCAAGCGCTACCTCCATTCCTGCGGGTATTTACCGCACTTTTTATTTTGCATTTTTCTTCTCAAACTCCAAGGAAAACTGCGCCTGACCGCCATCTCCAATGGTCATGACCACAAGCGCATCAAAGTTCCGGCCGCTCTTTGCGGATTTGCAGCCTTTCAGCCTGACTTTGCCTTCCGACAAGAGCTTCTGGGCAATCGTCGAAGTCAGCTTCTTTCCGATATGCTCGAAGAAGCGATTGTTTTTCCAGAGGGCAAACCGGCAATCGCGGTTGGAACAGAAATAGCCTTTCTGCCTGTCCAGAACATCTGCACCACAGGCAGGGCAGCTCCCGAATACTGCGCCTTTCTGGGGAAAGAGCGTTTCCGCACCGGCTACACATCTGTAATTCTGGACTAAATCCTGAATCATGCCGGTTATTTCTGACATAAAGGTGTCCGATTCATAATCTCCGTGCTCCATGCCAAGGAGCTTTTCTTCCCATTCGGCTGTCATAGATGGGGATTGGATTGCCTCCGGCACAATGGTCACAAGAGCTTCGCCCTTGCTGGTAGGAACAAGAATTTTAATTTTCTTATCGCCCTTTCGTTCCACAAAACCCTTTTGCACCAGCTTTTCAATGATACTTGCGCGGGTCGCCGGTGTGCCAATACCCCTGCGCTCGGCTTCCTTCGGAATTTCATCTGCACCGGCGGTCTCCATTGCCGAAAGGAGCAAATCTTCCGTGAAGTGCTTTGGTGCCGACGTTTTCCCTTCCTTCAGCTCCACCGAGACAATGGGCAGCTCCGCACTTTCCTCCAGAACAGGCAGGTCTCCGACTGCATCATCTTTCTCATCCTGTTTTCCCGCATAGGTTTTCCAGCCCGGAGAAATCACGGCCTTACCCTTGGACTTGAACGTGTGACCGGCGCAGTCCAGTTCCACTGCGCTTTCCAGATACCGGCACGGCTCACTTACTGCACAAATGAGCCTACGGGCAATCATCAGCAAGACCGATTTTTCGCCACCCGGCAGACCATCCAAATCCGCTTTTTCAAGCGTCTTTGTGGGGATGATGGCATGATGGTCGGATACCTTTTTGCCATTGATAACCTGCTGGGGGTTGACCGTAGTGGGAGCATCCGGGGAGATTCCGCATTTCTGCTGCACCATCGGAACAAGCTCCTGAAGCAGACCGTCCATATCTTCGGTCAGATACCGGCTGTCCGTCCGGGGGTAAGTGACCAGCTTCTTTTCATACAAAGACTGCGTATAATCCAGCGTCTGCTGCGCTGTAAATCCAAGCTGGCGATTGACATCCCGTTGCAAGCTGGTCAGGTCATATAGAGCCGGGGGCTTTTCCGACCGCTCTTTCTGTTCAGCCCTCCTGACTGTGGCTTTTCCCGCATTCCTGCACTCCTCGGCAATCGCTGCGGCTAAATCTTTCTCCTTCATTCGCTCTCCATCTGCGTGAAAATCTGCCGGAAGAATCTGTACCGTATAGAACGGCTCCGGCACAAAGCCCCGGATGGCCATCTCCCGCATAACGACCATTGCAAGCGTAGGTGTCATAACGCGCCCCACATTCAGTGTCTGTCCATACAGGCAGGAAAAAAGCCGGGTCGCATTGATTCCGACTATCCAGTCGGCGCGTTCCCGGCAAAGAGCCGCCTCATATAAGGCATCGTATTCAGTTCCCGGCCTGAGCTTGGCAAACCCATCCCGGATAGCGGCATCCTCCATAGAAGAAATCCATAGCCGCTCAAACGGCTTTTTGCAGCCGCATTGTTGATACACCAGACGGAAGATAAGCTCTCCCTCACGTCCGGCATCGCAGCAGTTGACGATGCTCTCCACGTCCGTGCGCTCCATCAATGCTTTCAGAGTGGCATACTGCTTTTTCGTCGCCGCAGATACCCGGTATTTCCAGTGCTCCGGCAAAATGGGCAGGTCACTACGGTTCCACTTTTCGTATCGCTCATCATAGGCTTGCGGCTCGGCAAGTTCCACCAGATGGCCGACGCACCAGCTTACCACATATCCGCCGCCCTCCAGATAGCCGTCGCAGCGTTTCGTTGCTCCCAGAACACGGGCATAAGCCTGTCCGACTGAGGGCTTCTCTGTGATTATCAGCTTCATGTTTGCGCTCCTTTCTCAAAAAAGAAGCAGCCCCTATAAAATAGAGACTGCTATGTAAAACATGGAGCGTTCCATTCAATCAAATTGCTGCTTTCGGTCTTGCCAATATTGCCAATTCCTCATGTCCCGCATTTCTGACAACAGTATTTTCACAGGCTTTGATGCGAGACCCCGTCACGCCAAATGCCCTCGCACAGTTAGATAGGTTCATAGGCTTCCCCGTAAAAACACCCCACAGCAGAAAAACATAATCTCTCTGGAGTGATGTGCAAGTGCTGTCCACAGCAAAGCACAATTCATGAATGGTCAAATCCTCTTTTACTTCATACTCTGGATATACGTTGTCCAAAAATCTACGGAACCTATCCTTCGCCTTATCAAGATAGATAGGATTATCCTCAAATACCGTTTTTCTGGCATACGCTTGATTTCGGCCATCAATCGTAAATTGCGCGCCCCGCAAATCGGCTTCACGGAGCTGTATCATTGATTCGATATTATGAAAGCTGCAAAAACGCTCAACAGTATAGTCACGGTTTCCGTACAATCTTAGCTTAAACTGCTTTAGTACAGATTGAAAAATATCCCTGCAACGTGACTTTTCTATGGGTAATGTCATATGCGAATATTCTCGTGCCACATACGCCCAGAATAGCAGGAATGGCCGTTTGTCCTTAGCACTGATTTCAGGCGCTTGAAGAAATAACTCACGCGCAGAATGCTCTCCCTGCTCCAGATACTGCTTTAGTGGCATCTGATTGTCCAATTCTCGCAGCCCCTCTGCAATTCGTTCCCTGACGATTTGTATACGAGAAGTATTTCCAGATAGATTTGAGACAACTTCCTTTTCAAAATCTACGATATTCCAGTCGGGGACACAGGCGGAACATTGTGCATCTATCAAATCATATGTTTCCCGGATGCAGAGAAGCTGGTATGTAGATAACTCTGAATAGCTTAATGGCATAGAACGAGTGCTCCTGTTTTCTTGGTTCGTGCTAATACTAATAATCTATGAGAAGATATGCTATAGACCGAATTTCTTGCGATAACCATCCGGGTCTGCCATATACTCCCGATACTTCTTCCGAAGACAGTTACCACACGGGCGATACCCAGCAGCAAGTGCTGTTTTTTCGTCAGCGAAGAAGACACGATGCTTTTCGTAAACACCGGGATACTTCCGAATGGAATTAAGCGCTGTGCCACAATCCAAGCGCCCATAGATTTTCAGGTTGCCATTGCCCCCGAACGTCCCCGGCGTGTCAGAAAGATATATTTCCCCGTCTGCTCCGAGGAGTTTATACTTCTTATTAGAGTCCGACATCCTTTACACCTCCACCTTCATATTGAGACAAGTATAGCACATTTCTCTTAAAAAGCGACAGAAAATATGTAAAGGGCGGGAATTCCCGCCCGGCAGAGAGTGGCTTATACCGGCTCGTCATCCTCTGCATCAAACATTGTGCTTTCGTCCTCCTCATCTTCCTCAAAATCTTCGGGAAGTTCAAAATCGGTTTCATCCTCGCCATCCAGATAGTCGGCATCCGGGTCAGGCTTTTCCTGCTCCTGCTGTTTCTGCCTGCCTTTCAGCTTCGTATAGGCAAAGAAGCCGCCACCGCCAAGGAGCGCAAGAACAAGAATCAGGACAGGGAGCATATTCGTGCCGGATTTCTCCTCTGGCTCCTCCACTGGTTCCTCCGGCTCGGTGGCCTCTGTGGGTTCCGTAACGACCGGCTCCTCCGGCCCTGAAGGTTCGGTGTACTTTGCAGCTTCATCCTCGTCCATCAGCGCCAGCAGGTCAGCCTCATCCACCAAGTTCATGAAGTGGACGTTCTCATTTCCATCTTCGTCACGGTCAATGACCAGATAAAAATAGTTGCCGTCCTTTGTGGTTACGGTAATGAACTGCTTGCCGGAGCCATCCTCATGCTTCTCAGAGTAATCGTCTACCAGCGTCAGATTGCCGTCCGGGGTCAGGGCAGCATCGGAATCACTGCCACCATCTGCGCCCATCTGACCGGCCATCATCAGATACAGGAGCATCGCCATCATTTCGCTGTCCATCTCTGCATCCGTGACACTCTGCTCCGACACGTCCACATAATCCTTGTGAACATAGCCGCTGCGCTCTTTTACGACTACCTGATACCAGTCGCCGTCTTCGCCGACAATTTCCACTTCATCGCCCGCGAACAGGTGTCCAATCACTCCATGGTTCATGCCGGATCCGGACCGCAGGTTCAGGTAGCTGCTGCCGGACACATTGACCGTGCCAATAGACACGGTTTCCTCCTGAACGGAATCCTCGTTTTCAGTAATCGCCTCCTGCCATTCCTCAATGCTGGAATAGGGAATCGTAATCGTGCTGTTCTCCTCGCTGGAGGGCTGCTCCGTGTTGGCATCCCCAGCAGTAGTTTCATTCTCAGAAGCTGTCTCAGCAGTCACGGGATTGCCCACTGTCTCGGTTTCTGCCGCAAAGCAAACCGTGGACAGATTTGCTACCATCAGGACGCAAGCCAACAGGCCAGCGGTCAGTCTCTTAATCCTCATCCTCAATATCCTCCTCCATCGTCATATCATTATCCGCAGGAACGTCAGGTGCTGCCTCATCCGACATAGTAGACAGAGAGGGGAATGCCCCGGATTTCAGGGCTTTCAGCACCTCAGCAAGCTGGTCAGGCGTCAGATTTGCCGCGTGAACAAGGTCGTGGATTTCCGTATTCTCCACTTCCTTATATTTGCGCTCCAGTTCTTTGGCCTTTTCAGCCCATTCCTCCGCTTTCTTCAGTGCGCGTTTCCAATCTGCGCCGATTTTGTCCAATCTCGCGCTCATAATGCCTCCTTCCATCAGCCGCGAATGCGGCCATAGCAATAAAAGTGTTGCTGCCAATACGAACTCTCAATACTGGCATAGGAAATGGGATTCCCGCAGTGAATCATCATTCCATTCCCAACATAAATGCCCACATGGGAAGCTCCGCTTGTGTTGTAGGTTCCCTGAAAGAATATCAGGTCTCCCGGCTGCGCAGCCGAAGCGGGGATGATGTCACATACACCCATCAGCCCGTTTGCTGTCAGCCGTCCAACGCTCCATCCATTACCGCAGTTATTGATTACCCATGATACAAAGCCAGAGCAGTCAAAAGATGTGGATGGAGACGAGCCGCCCCACACATACGGATACCCAAGATATTTCTCGGCCTCCCGAATCATGTTGGCAAACCGGGTATCCGTCAACGCTTCGCCGGGAATGTCGTAATCCGTATACTCGCCCGGAATGGCAAAAGACACATCGCCAAACAGGTCATCCCGGTTCCCACGCGTCTCAAGAAGCACTTCGTACCGCTGAAGCTGGTCATCGGTCAGGCCGGAAGACCGTACCACTGCGCCAATCCCCGTATTGGTCAGCGTAACATTCAGGATATAATAGTTGTACTCGACTTCAACCTCGTACTCGTATTCTTCCTCTATCGTTTCGCCGGTTTCCGGGTCCGTGTAGCTTGTGGTGCCTGTCCGGGTCTCTGTCCTTGTGCGCACCTCAATTTCCTCTGTCAACGTCAGAGTGTATTGGGAAGAAAAGATGTCTTGCAGGATACTCTGCACCTCGGCGCGAGTATAATCTTCAAACAGGACAGTAAGATACGAAGCCAGCTCATAGGGATTGTGGCCTATCTCTGCCAGATTGTATCGGTATTCGTCATAGCCGGGATGAGTGGTTTCTATGCTGTCGATCTGATTTCGCAGTGCAGTCTCCAACGCAGTATAATCGCTTTCCACTCCCGTCAGGTCAGCTTCCTCCGCCGTGTATGATGTTCCCAGCACCACCTGCCCGCCGCCGCCCATAAGGACGGAGCAGGAGGAAAACGCAGAGCTGATGAACGTGACCAGTAAGCCCAGGCACAACACAATCAAAATGCCTTTCGGATGCTCTTTGACAAACTCCATAGCTTTCTCTGTCAGCGATTTTGTCTCTTTGGCAGCGGCAGACGTTTTCTTTGCCGCTCCAGAAGCAGCAGAAGCCCCGGAAGAAGCGGCATTGCCAGCACGTTTCGCCGCTGCATACTCCTTTTTGATGGCCTGCTTTTGCCTCCATCGGGAGAGAGGGTTAGACGGAGCATCCGAATCGGCATGGAGAGATTGCTGGTAAAGTGCCTCCACATTGGCCTTTTCTGATTTTTCAATCAGCCGTTCTGCTTTTTTGTGGCTTTTGAGCTTTCCGTAGTAACGGACATTGCTTACCGTTGCGCCTGTAGCATTTGCTGTTGTTCTGCCAGTCCGCACTGCTTCCGCGCCGGCATTCCCATCATCCTCAGCATCCACAGAATCCCGCACCGCATTCAACGCCCGGACAGCAGATGCGTGGGCAACGTTTTTCCCGGTCTGTTTTACAAATCCGGGCCTGCCCGCAGATGTCTCCACACGCTCCACACGGAGCTTGCTTCGTACCGCCGTATCTGACGATTTCTTCGTCTGGAGCTTGCTGCCGGGGGATGCACCCCCGGCGGCTTCGCGGATAATGCGCAGCTTTGTCTTTTTGGGCAGCTTCGACTGCGCCTTTTCCGCCCGGTCAGCAGCGCGTTCTGCTTTTGCGGCAGCCCTGCGGACTTTCTCATCGGTCAGCTCATTTTTCGTAAATCGGAGGCGTGTCACTTTTCTTTCTGCCATATCACGCCTCCTTCGCTGCCGTCACCTCAGACAACTTCGTGGTCAGATAGCTATACAGCTCCAAATCCTTCGGGAAGCGGTCAACGAAAGGCAGGATGACGTTGCCATAGAACAGAAGCCCCTCGCCCTCTCCGCTGTGGGTAACATAGCTGAGCTGATGCGGGGAGATGTTAAGCTGCTTGGCAAGAATCGCACGGTCTCCGGCAGCCTGATTCAGCATATAAATGAAATCGCTGTTCTCAAAGATGTTCTCCACCTCGCGGGAGGAAAGCAGGTCTTTCACATTCTGCGTGATGCCGGTAGGGATGCCGCCCCATTTTCTGAAGCGCTTCCAAATCTCCACGGAGTAAGCGGCAGTCTGCTCCTCTTTCAAAAGCAGATGGAACTCATCCATATAATACCGGGTGGCCTTGCCCGCGCTGCGGTTTTCCGTGACACGTCCCCATACCTGGTCCTGCACCACCAGCATCCCGATTTTCTTCATCTGCTTGCCCAACTCCTTAATGTCGTAGCAGACCAGCCGGTTGGCAATATCCACGTTCGTGCGGTGGTTGAACAGATTCAGGGAGCCGGTCACATAGATTTCAAGGGCAGTCGCCACATGATGGGCTTCTTTTTCATCCTGCCGCAGCAGCGCCTCATACAAGTCCTGCAAGATAGGCATATTCTCCGGGACAGGGTTTTCAAAATACCGCTGGTAAATCTGATGGACACAGCGGTCAATGACAGTTTTCTCAACCGGCTGCAAGCCTTCCTTGCCGCCGACTACCAGCTCACACAAGGAGAGAATAAAATCTGCTTTCAGAGCGATGGGATTGTCCTCCTCCGAGTAGTTCAGGTTGATGTCCATAGGGTTGATATACTGGGTGCTGGAGGGAGAAATCTTGATGACCTGACCATTGAGCCGCATGACCAGCGCCGCATATTCTGCTTCCGGGTCGCAGATGATGATGTCATCATTGGACACAAGGAACGCATTGGCAATTTCACGTTTCGCAGAAAAGGATTTGCCGCTTCCCGGCGTACCCAAAATCAGCCCGTTGGGATTCTTCAGTGCCTTGCGGTCTACCATGATAAGGTTGTTGGAGAGGGCGTTCAGCCCATAATAGAGGGCTTCCGGCCTATCCTGATACAGCTCCTGCGTGGTAAACGGGATAAAAATCGCCGTGGAGCTGGTCGTAAGTCCCCGCTGAATCTCAATCAGGTTCTGAGCCAGCGGAAGGCTGCTCATCAGGGCGTTTTCCTGCTGGAAGTCCAGCCGCCTCAGATTACAGTTATGCTTCTGTGCAATACTCTGCGCCTGAAACACGTTGTTTTCCAGCTCCTGCTCCGTCCGGCCCGTATTCATCACAAGAAACGTGACCATGAACATCCGCTCATTCTGGCTCTGAAGCTCTTTCAAGAGCGCCTTTGCGTCCTTACCGTAGGTGGCGAGGTCAGAAGGGATGATGTCCATGTCATATCCGGCGCGGACAGCTTTTTTCTGCTCCTCGATTTTGGAGCGGTCAAGCTCCGTAATCGTTCGTTTGACCGTCTTGATGGCCTTATTCTGGTCTACCGATTGAACGTGCATCGTCACGATCTGGCTGGAATCCATGTCGAGGAAATCCGCCAGCATCCGGTCGCTCAGGTCGGATGCCGTGATTGCCAGATAGGACATTGCCCCGAAGGTGCTGCCCATCTGGAAGATACGGCTGCCCTTAAACGCAAATGCGGATGGGGCGATATAGTCCTTCACGGAAAGGCCGCTTTCCACCAGCAACTTCCAGTCAAAATAGAAACGGTCATGTTCGCCCAGATGGAACATGGAGTGCATCAGCCGAAGCCGCTCTTTTCCGTTCAGCACCCAAGCCAGACAGCCAATGCGCCGGAAATTGTTCAGCAGGTCGGTCTCCACATGGTCGAGACGGGGCTTTGCCTGACGCATAGAGCTGGCATGAATGCCAAAGGTCAGGAACTTCGTCTTGGTCAGGCCATTGTTCCCACGGGAGAGCTGCTGTCTGAGCATCTGCGTATACTCGATACGGATGGGGTCAAACCCGTCATTCTGAAGCGGGATGCGGATGGATTTCTCAAAGCTCTCCGCGTCCGTCGCCAGATTCATGAAGGACAGCTCAAAATGGATGGAGCTGTCAAAGAAATTCAGGAAGCTGCACCACTCCTCAAAGATAGCCGTCTTATCTTCCTGCTGGGCGAGCTGGTAGTTGATGTCCGAAAACTGGATGGTCTTCGTGTAGTAGTTGGGAGCGACGCGGCAGATGCCATCCGGGAACATCCGCTCAAAGGGAATCGACTGCTGCGCCGTTCGGGGCGTACCGTCATCCCTGCGGGCAGCCTCCACGATGGACTTAACCTGCTGCTGTTCCTTTTTTGTCAGATTTGCGGGGAGCTTTACCGGCTCCCGCTTTGTGCTGCCTTTTCTCAGCTTTGCAAACAATGGCAATTACCTCCTGTTCTGCGTCGTACTGCCGCATCAGGGCGGCGTAATAGTTGTTCGTCTGATAAGGGCGTACCTTCGGACGGACGAATTTACTCTGGATGAAATGATGAGCGATGACCTCCAGCGGCTGACCGTCCTTTTCGTACATAGCGAGGAAGAACAGCGGGAGCATGATGATAATCATCCCCATAGCAGCGAGGCTCAGGTTGCCGGTGCTTTTGAGAAGGAAAAAGGACGGTACGCCGATAAGCGCTGCCGCCCCAAAGCACAAAAGCTGCCTTTTTGTCAGCCCAAAGAACACCTTCGTCTTGACCCGTGTAAGGTCACGGGGAACCGAAATATACGAAGCCAATCTTCACGGCCTCCTTTCCCGGCGGCATCGGTCTTGCCACCGTTTTTGTGTCGCCGCTCTGTCTTAGTGAGCGGACAGGACGCTCTTTGCGATGCTTCCTGTCTTGAACAGCGTGAACACCAACAGCACTGTATAGCCCATCACGCCCCAAATACTGGCGATAATATCGTCAGAGAAGGCTACCGACTGCACCAGAACTGCATAGATGCCGACGCATATAACAATCAGGAATCCTTGGAAGCCAAGAGCGAACAGGCTTCTCAAATAGTTCTGACCGACCTGGCTCTGTTCCCGATTGCCGAACGTAGACATGGGGATGGGAGCGAGGCTGGTCAGCAGGTAGATTTCAATCATCCGGCCATAGACAATCACGAAGATGACCACGGAAAGAGCCAGCATCGTGACCTGTACCACAAAACTTTGCAGATACAAGCCCAACAGCGGCCCCAAGTCCCATGTGAGCAGCTCCGCCTCCATTGCGGCCAGCGTCGATGCGTCTACGGCTGTGGAGCCGGATATGATTCCGGCACTGGCATTGATGACCTGCTGTGTCACATCAAAGACGGCCATCACAATATTGAAGCAGTTCGTGATGAGCATGACCGCCACAAAGGTCTTAAAAATCCACTTGAAGAAAATCCAAGTTTCAAAGTTTGCAAGGTTGTTATGGTCGATGATGAGCTGAATCAGTTCGTAACAGGCAATGAACGTGAGGATAATGCCCGCCACAGGCACAATTACTGATTCGGAGACATTTCGTATCATGGCAAAGACCCCGGGCGAAAAGTTCGCCGGGGTCATGCCAACGTCGGATGCAATTTCGCCAACCTGCTGATTGACGGAATCGAACATCCCCGAAAGATGCCCCATGATGCCGCCGACGAGCATTTCCCGAAGCCATTCTGTTATCTGGTCGAGAATGCTTTGCATGGGCAGTTACCTCCGTTTTGCTTTAGCCGAACAGACCGGAAAGCAGGGGAACAAGGGTAATGCCGATGAGGGCAACGCCGCCGCCCGCCATCAACTGCTTCATACCCTGCGACTTCGCGCCGGGGTTGTCGTTGCCGTAACCTTCCAGCAGGTTGATAGCACCCCAGATACCGAGACCGGCACCGAGAGCCACCACGAGGGTCTGAAGAACGGTAATTGCGGAATTGAAAAATGCCATAGGTTTTCCTCCATTTCTGAAAATCGGTTGTGAGTTGCTTTTTATACCCGGATGCCGGACAACGGAATCAAGAATCTGCTAACCGCAGCGGCTGTCCTGCCGTACATCTTCAGGCATAAAAAATCCGCCCTTGCGGACGGTGGTTGCTTTGTCTGGCCAGACAAAAAGGCGGCTCCGTGTCAGTTACACGAAACCGCCTATGTATACCGATATTCAGTTCTGGAGGGTAGTAGATTGACCACACCTACCACAAATCATCTATCTCTGCATCCTCAAATTCATCGTCATCATCATATTCTGCCTCCATCTGCTCCCGCTGCCTGTCCCTGCGGTCATAGGCCTCCATCAGTTCCTCATAAGAGGCATACGGTTCCAGCCCCAGTTCCTCCCAAGTGATACCGTAAGGAGCGCCGCCATCCGTATATCCGGCGATGAAAGCGAATCTGTCATCTTGAAATTCATTGAAAACAGGCTGTTCTTGCTGTTCTTTCAAATGCTTCTGGCGTATACGCTCCGCCTCGCTGGCCTTCACAGCGTCCAGATATTCCTGCGTGAACTCCACGCCGATAGCTTTCAAATCAGAAATGGCCGTTGTGATGTCCACATGGAACCGCTTGCGGTAGTTCCTCGCCATATGCTTCGGTGTTCCATTATAGGTCAGTACCCACTGACGGGCTTTCTTTAGGCGCACCTCTTTAGGATGTGTAGTTTTTCGGTTGGTTGATTTCTTCTTTGCCATAGTTCTTCATTCCCAAAACTTCATGCTGACAAACTGGAAGTTGTCGAGCTATCGTTCAATAACAACCGTGAGCAATACTAAATCTTCGTTACCTGTGTTGATAATACTGTGCTCAGAGCCTATTTTACAAATATGGCACATACCAGCACCCAAAACTTCTTCCTGTCCGTCACATATTGCTTTTCCTTTTCCAGATAGCACATAATTTATATCATCACTGGTTTCATGTTTATGCAAACCAATAGAACCACCTACATGAATCGAACAGGAAATTATTTTTCCTTGTTCATCCATATACATTTTTGCAGTCATTGTGCCTGTTCCTTTATTCATTCCCGGTACTGCAATTTCTTCTTTCTGGTTAAAATCTATCAACATAGTTATTCCTCCAAATCCCAATTTGTCGATGCCTTCATTATACAACACAATCCTCCTGAACGGAAGATGCAACAACGCGACTATGTACGGGCGGCAGCGCCGCCCGGCTTCAACGCTCACAGCAAGTCATTGAAGCTATTCTCCTGCCTTAACCGAACAACCCGGAGAGCAGGGGAACAAGGGTGATGCCGATGAGGGCAACGCCGCCGCCCGCCATCAACTGCTTCATGCCCTGCGACTTCGCGCCGGGGTTGTCGTTGCCGTAACCTTCCAGCAGGTTGATAGCACCCCAGATACCGAGACCGGCACCGAGAGCCACCACGAGGGTCTGAAGAACGGTAATCGCGCTGTTGAAAAATGCCATAGATTTTCCTCCTTGGGCGGAGGTCTGCTCCGCCATGTTTGTTGTGTTGTTTGTCTTCCGTATCGAAAAAGAGCATCTGTCCCTATGCTTTCCGCCCATCTGTTGAATGCCTGTCCCATCATGTGTTGCCAACAGCTTCATTACAGACAAGCAAGGCTGTATAAGACCAAACGCTCTTAAAAATAAGAAAGAGGCTCCCGCTCTGCCCGAAAAGCCGGGCTGGGAACCTCAACGCTTAATCCATCTGAATCACGTCATAGACATCCTTCTTCCTGAGCCGCATCTTGTGATTCAGAAACGCTTCAATATCAAAGGTGTTCTTCTTGTCGAAGTCTGCGGTCAGTTTGAAAAGCGGATGCTTTGTCAGGTCGTATTTGTCAGAAAGAAACGGCCGGACGCCGCGTAGCTGCAAGATACATTTGCCACCATCCAGAACGGCAAGCTCATCGACGGAAGCGAGTTCGTGACCAGTCTTTTGATAATTTAGACTGTGGGACTGCTGGCTGCCACGGCTTTCCCCGGTGTTGAACATATCGATTGTTTCTTTTCCGAGGGCGGCGCTCAACTCCTTTAAGGTGGTCGGCTCCGAGCCTCCCAGAAACAATCGTGCGTCCATGTTGCCGATGATGGTATCTGCATTGTCCTTATAAATCGCCTTGAGCTGGCTCTGCGCCTGAAGCACAAGACAGGCAGAAATCTCACGGCTGCGGATGGTCGCTACCAGCTTCTCCAGATTAGGAATCTGCCCGATGTTTGCGCACTCGTCGATAAGGCAGCGCACATGAACAGGAAGCCGCCCACCATAAACATCATCGGCTTTCTCACACAGGAGATTGAAAAGCTGCGTGTAGACCATAGAAATCAGGAAATTGAAGGTGCTGTCCGTATCACTCATGATAAGGAATAGTGCTGACTTCTTATCTCCGAGGGTATCCAGTTGCAGCTCATCATAGGCCGTAATGTCCCGCAGCTCCTGAATATCAAATGGCGCTAATCTGGCACCACAGGAAATCAGGATAGATTTTGCGGTCTTGCCAGAGACGAAAAGTCAAGGACTTTTTCATCAAATTCAAAAAGCAGTCACATTTTGCGGACTTCCTCACGGAGCAGACGCTTGATTTTGTCCTCCATCG